>JGI24022J15233_10010255_pt1 | contig 10615 bp, 7 predicted proteins | sample Ectturendosymbi2_FD_15233 | JGI IMG/M metagenome (IMG submission 15233)
CAAACTGAAAGATTATTCGGTAGGTTACAAGACATCAGATATTGGACTGAAGGACTATTACCCCAATACTGATTAATAGGTTTTCATTACACCTTGGTATAATAGAATGATTCAACCTCTGTGCAAAATATGTAATATTGGAAGCGGATGACTTCAGTATAGGCTACACTTTGAAGTTTGTATCCCAGTTATGTTGCTATGATTTCCTCAGTTCATAATGGAACACATGGAGTAGCATAAAATGTGTCATAAAGTTTGTGAAATAGGTTACAATAGCAATTTGGTGAATTGCAGTACCTACTGTTCATAGCTTACGACTTACAAAGTGCTGTGAATCCTCATATTTGACACTCTGTTGTATTGTACTGCAGAGAATAGACTGGTAAATGATCTTGACTGAAATCAAGAAATAGGTTTTTGTTCTTTTTTTAAGAAAAATGGAAAAACCTCATTCTGAATTGATTTATTGCATCATGCAATATCACCATTTTCAGAAGTACACATTAATAAAATGCCTGCATACGGCAAACAGAGAAAAACCACTCCCACGCAACCTCTGCACTTTCACATCAAGTTTGTATGCATGCCCTACCAGTTCAGCATCTATAGAGTGTATTTTTTCAACATATATTCGGTAATATGGTCCAACATCAGAAAAAGTTTAGGTGCAGAGAAGGCAGACAAATTGGTCAATATATACTGATTCGACTGACCTGAAGAAGACAACCCTTAGAATTTACTCAAACTGTTCGAATTATTCTCCTATTTTCAAGTCCTTCAATTTCGTTGCTGTTCGTTTGTTTGCTAAAAAATTACGGTTAACTGTACATGTGTGCTGCCTATTTTATCTTTTACTTCATAGTAGATTTTTCAAAGGAAAAGTAAAGAGTGTTTTTTTGGTAGGTTTTATTGTTTTTTTTAAGTGGGCTTTTGAAAAAAAAAACGGGTGGGCTTTTTGGGTCAGCTTTTTTTTACATCATCCCTGTCTATAATGGACTATACCAGTAGTGTCGGTTTTGGACTCAAGCTTAAAAGATGGATTTACCGCTACTGCTTTTTCTTGCGCAGGATTATACGTCGATGTTGCAAAGCAAACGACAATCTCTTCATGACTTGATCGTTCCACAGTGCTTGTTGTTGGAAGCTTTATCACGATTTGTGTGGCTGTGCATCAACGAAAAAAAATTTGAGAAAGCTTTTGAATACTTACTTCAGTAAGTTTTTTCTTCCTTGACACCATTTTACTGATGTGCGTCTTTGCTTTGAATTTCTTTGCAAATTCGAAGTTCTAACAACCTTCAGATAAAATTTTTGAGGTAAAATCTTAAAATGCTGAAACTTACACCTGAGTTTTGGATTCACCCGCATTTGACTTAAAATTTAATTTGCGAGCGGTCTGTGTGCCCTTTGCAGTTTCCAGAAATCAAGATATGGACAAAGACATTGAATTTGAACAAACGTGACAACCTATACCAGTGGTGCTCAAACTTTTTGGCTCGTGGGCCACATTTGTCTTTCAGAAACCCTTCGCGGGCCACAAGAATTAATAATCTCAATAAAATTTCTCTAAAAGATTATCTTAAATGATTAAAGTGTTAAGTTTTCTTTCCAATGAAAATTGCTTCGCGGGCCACTCCAGAGGGCCTTGCGGGCCACGGTTTGAGCACCACTGACCTATACGATAATAAAACATGGGAGTGCTCGGCCCACAATGCCACAATGAAAAACGTGGTCCCAGCCAGCACTGCTATGAGTGCACTGTTCCATTGCCAAGACAGTGGCATGTTGGCAAGCGGTCGATCACGCTAAACCAGGGCTGCAAAATTTTCTGTGAATGTTAGTAGCGCGTAGGAATTTTTAGTAACGCAGACATATCGTATAAGCATTGCCATACCACATTCATGTGCATAAAGTATAAAATGTAAAAAAAAACGTTGGCGAACTCCAAGTTTTTGGGCAGACGGCGAGAGTGCGCGACCGCATTTTTGCACTCCTGCGCTAAACGCAAGATAAATGTGTTGCACTGCTTTCGAACAAGGGCACAGCAATTGCATTTTTTAAGGATGGACGAGACACTGCACGTTGCTGGGTCTCATTCGTTAGCGGAATGGCAAATTCTGGAAGAAGAAATGAAATCGCAGTTGTTTTGGCTCTCTGCTACCTTGCTCATACATAGAGCTGACATGGTACGTGCGATTATTTCTGTATCTGCATCAACAACGTCCGGTGAAGTCGCCAGTTCTATGCACTGTTGTCATCGATAAGATGCTGCAACTGCTGAGAAGATTGGCTATAGGATCGGAACTAACTCCCCCATTTCATCATACGCTTTTCCTCGAATGCATGCACACCACGCAAGTTACTGGCATCATGCTGGCGCGCATGTGCTTTACTTGATAGTCTCTCGCAGCGCTGCAGCGGCAAATCGTGAAGTGTACAAAACTGGATAAATGAAGCGAAAGTAATACAGTATCACCACCCTGTTGTGTATGATCATTCTAGCTACAAAATCATCTGTTGTATTGCGAACTGCTCGGTTTTTATTTTCAGAATAAACTCTCAGAGAAATATGCGCGACAGCTGGCAGTTTTGCTCTACTCGCTGAGTGCGAGCAAACCACCTCCCAGCTCCACCTCTGCCTGGGCGCTTAGATGCGCAAACGCACACGCCGAGCTGCCGAGACGTTTGCTGGACAGCGGACATTTGCGCTTGAGCGAATGCATGCACATGATACACCTTCTCGCTGGAACCGGGCTAGACAACATGTTCGAAGAGATCCTGCAGAAGATTAGTTTGGAAACGGTAGGAAGTGTTTGTCGTTTTTCATAGCTGCTGTTTGCATGCAATCGGCAAAACGACTTCGAACGCTGCTTCGAGCTACCTGGGTGTGTCTTAGCTGTTTCTCTGTAAGCCAGTAGTCAGGGCTGATTTACATTAAATATTTTTGTAGGTTGGAGCGGATATTTATCGACATCTATTCGAAAATGGAGCAAGTACTCAGAAGTCGTTTCTTTGCAACACCCTTTCGTTTACCAAAATCAAATGTACTCTGCCATCTGAAGATGAAATGCTGCATTTTGATGAAAGTAATTTTTGACAGTTGTAACTGTTACGTGGTTAGCTTTTGCGTAATTTTCCCCGATTTTCTTTTAGTGGAAGACTATTTCATCGGCCCACCAACCCATGAGGCTGTGTCACCGTCTTTCGTGATTGAACTAACAAAAAAGTAAAAGCTGAAAAGCTTAATATGATAAAACTGACGAAACGTGAAGGTAGTTTATGCGCTTTCACAAGCATTGTTTCCAATCCTATTTGAAACAATAGCATAATTGTTAAAGTGTTTAAAACTGCAGAAATCTGTTTTATAAATAATTTTTATTGAGTTGCAATTTTTTATTCCAACTCAACCAACATCACACATCACATACGAGCACTTCATCTTACACTAAAATGTGAGAGCTCTGACCTGCTTCGAAAAGGACAAGCGTGCTTAATGCTAGTGGGGAAAAAACGAGCTGCTTGGTGGTGGCATTGCCGTTTAGCATGGCTCATGCACTTCAAAAATCCCTGTGCACCAACAATTTTTCTGAAAACCGCAGTTGGTGTAATGTCAGCGTATAGAAATTAGAAGCACAGGTGGGATGGAGGCTTTTGCACAAAATAAACCCAATTCTTTGTTGCAAGTCCCACCCCGGGTCTTGTTTTTTCTTGAAAAATATTTAGGAAGTAAAAAAAAAACGTTTCTGCCTTTTAGCATCTGCCGCTTGCGGCCGCTTAAATCACTTGGTGTGGCTTGGAGTTCAGTGGCAGAAAATGGATAGACCGACTGATTATCTTCCGTGGATACAACAACTGTTTTCCACCCTTCGTCTCGCTCCCAACACAAGCAACACCTCGAGGTACGCTTGTGTTCGTTCCTGTGAGAGGTTTCTTATAAAATCTTGGAAATGTGCATTGTTTAAAGTATTAAAACGAGTTTAAAACTCGCTTGAGCATAGCAGAAAACAAATTCTTGACCTAAATTCCGCGTATTTAGGATTTACTGTGATTAAATTGTCGATAATATGATGTTGAAGTTATTAGAGAACTGTGTAATATTAAAAGCGTTTGTTGTTTTTTAATCACAACTTCGAGCCTACTTTTCTTTGTTGGTTGATTAAGTTGTGGTTTTTAGCTTCCGAAGTGAACTATAAGTTTCAGTCTGTTGCGAAGTTGCGCAAGTACATGAAAGTAACGCTGTCATACTTAGTAGCGCTGCTAAATTTTTTTTTCAAAACGACGCTTTCAGTGCTCTTCTGCTAACACTTGGGCTTACTGACGTGGAAGCGTTCATCGCGGCTTGTGTATTTACAACGACCAAGCAATTGGCGGCGTGGCTTGAAACCCAGGCCTCTCCCTGCGCTGCTGAGAGACCCCCGGAGCTCACTCGTAAGATGACCACCGAAGCACAGGTACAATGGAAGTGGTAATGGACACAGAAATAATCTGCAGTTGCACGTGCTATTTGATGGCTGCTTTACATGCTGGTGACTATTGTATTTGTAGATTGTGTAGGAGTTTTTGAGTTGGTATTTTCACATGTTTTCAGGAAAAATGGTGGACGGCTGCTTTAATATTTGCAAGAAGACTCAGAGCAAAATCGTGAGTAAAAAACTACCAGTGAATCTCCTGTTTATTACGTTTCTTACAAGGTAATGTTTTCCCAATCATTGTGCCATTTAAATCTTCAACCATTAATTCCACCGACAGGTTATAACAACTTGGGTGCGTTCTTTTTAATTCTGTAGCACCCATCTAGAAGTTTGGAATGCAGCAGGGATTTGTTTCGTCTCTAATAACGTTGAGATCAATATAACACACGCGCTTGCCATGCAAGCAATTGGTTCAGATATGTGTTCAACTGCAGTTGGTCTTGTTTTCTGTGATACCAAACGATACACCACCAAATAGCTGGAAGCAAGTTAATGTGTCCTCGCTATCTGCGTTATTTCTACGCAAATATTTTACAGTTTTGCTGAACTCCTTGCCTAGCACCGCTTGTTTTTTAGGAAGGTCTGTGTAGAATGTGTTTATTATCTTCTGACTTTTTTCATATATGGATATTCTCTGCAGAACATCAGAAATGTCGAAAATGAAACCTCTATTGCAACGGGGCTTGGAAACTTTGCGTGGAATCGGCAATCATGGTTTGGACACAGGGCTGATCACAAAACTCGCGAAATATTTTACTTCTAAGGTACCTGCTCATTCGTTACCTTAGCTTGGTGTAGAGGTCAAACATTGCAGCTTGCCAATTATTGCCTTTGAAGCAATGATAAAATATTTTTGGGTTTGTGGCAAACGCTGCCTTCTTTTTCCTTCTTGCTTTGAGATGTGCGCTGTATTCGGCGTCGTGATTGTGATAGTGGAAACTTGGACAGGCCATTCATGAGCATCGTTACTCATGTGTGGTTGTCGTGTGTGTGCACGCGTAAGGGCACGTGACGTACAATGCTGCAAATCCGTTCTGTGTTTAAGCAATCGTAAATATCTTCCGCATAGCACATTTTTTAACGCAACTTTATCCGGTAAGTGTTGAACTACGACATCCATTGTAGTCAGTTTCAAGCCGACGCAGTTGCATGACAAGCGCGCCTCTGCACGATGCATCAGTGAAGCTTTTCCGCACAGTAGCTTTTATGTTTAGGCATATTCGTTAAAGCATGATGCAGAAGTGTCAACAGCGTGGTTTGCATATCAAAGGAAAGCAGCTTTTTATTGGTCGTTGGCATCAGCGGATTTACGCAGAGCTGTTGAAGGAAGATTGCTAGTTCGAAACAAGCCGGTTGAATGTCTTTTTTCGAATGTTTTTGAACAACCGTCACCTGAAGATGCCAGCAGGTCAATTCAACGCCCAGTCAGGGCTATTTGGAGCAATTGATGAGATTAGTCTGCTTTGCTTTATCTTAAGTGTGCATGTTGTTACTTTTCTGTAAAAATAATGAGAGGCGGTCGTCGACGTTTAGTGCGCATGTGCCTTATGTGTATTTTAAAGCGCGTTGCCTTACAAAATCTCTGATTATTTAAAAATGTTGTTTGTTTATCAAAAGATATTGAAATGCTTAAAGTGAAGGCCAGCGTTCGAAAAAATGCCGGGTTTTGAACGCGGTTGGAGAAAACACGGTTGAAATCTCACTCTAACGCTTTAAAATATTAGAAGTGTGGCTATATTGATGAGCAAAAAATTACCTGGCCACGGAACTTAACGACATGGCAGTCATGGTTAAGATATTAAGATGGTTGTTGGATTGCGTAGTCCGAACCTGTGAACATACGTCATCTCAGACCTTATTTACTGTACAATAGAAAAAGTAACAATTCGAGCTGCAGAGTTCAACTCGATTTTCTGGCATCTTGAAAACTTACGTGCACCACCAGCCAAACATTATCAAAGGTTAAAGCAGCGCTGCGTTACTTAGTAGCCTTATTTTCAAACATAACTAAAGAAAAAGAAACTTTTGAAATAAACAAAAAAGTGGTGATGACAATGTTCTGCGAATCTTGTGAAGTTTTCATAGTAAACTTGACATGCACCTCTGTTTTACCTCAGCTCGCGATTGGCAGATTAATTTTAATGACGTTTGTCGTGTCAGTCGAGCAAACCTGACCAAAGTGTTTGTTAAGCTCGGATCTGTGCCAGACCTGAATTGTTTGTGTATAATGGCTGCCCCCATTGTATCCTTCATTTCGGTAACCTTGGCGGTTAGCGTCAAATCCTAGAACTAACGCATTTAAGGGACTGCCATTTTCTTTTCGTTGCGTAAGCTTTTATACGTAATGTGAAAATACTGCATCCGGGTCATATCTAGATGTTGATGTTTTTCTCTTAACACTTTGCGCAGTCTGCTGTCTGAAGCGAACATGTGTCACGGCGAGCTGGCTCTGGAGGAAAACAGGATCGACGATGCGCTCAGCTTCTACGGGAAGGCCACAATCCCTCAAGCGTCGTACTGCCAGGTTCGGTGCACTGAGGAGCGAAACTAGATCGAGATCCTTCGCCTTGTGTTCTTTAACTGAATGCTCATCACCGCTTCATTTTGCATGCGACAGGCACAGATTTACAAGAATCTTTCGGAAAAGGCGGTTAGAGAAAGCTTAGTGGGGACCCCTCACGCCGATGGAGAAAAACAAAAAGAGATGTATTTTAAAAAGGTGAGAAATTAACTTTCACGGAACCGCTCAAGTCGCAGTGCTTTTAAAATGCTCGTTCAAAAGGATTTTATGACGAAACTCTCTTCGTTGTGTGTATGAGTTGTTCCTGACAGCGATGTCAACACGCATTTGTTGACTTTAACAATGCGCCGTGTTTTGTTCGGTTGCAGTACCGGCATTGCTTGGAGGTTACTTTGACAAGGTTGCAGCAACATCCCGATGACAAACTTCACGAAAGAACAGTGGGCTTGCTGGCAGGCCTACAGATGTCGCCTCCAAGGCCGTCAGGTGAGACTTCCCGTAAACCCGTTTCAGCATCAGACACCACAAGGATGACGCAGTCGAATCTGATCGCAAATTGCTTTGCTAGGAAATCGATTTCGCGAAACGATCAAATTTGCAAGCAAAAGCTTACAAGTGAAATGACGAAAAAGACTAAAACAAGATAAGAGAAAGTGCGCAGACTGCAGTAGCAAGTCCATAAAGCTACTTACACAATGCTGGTGTTACAGAACTGTAGCCACAGTTAGAGACTCGACTGAGTGTTGTCAGCGAATTGTTGAAATTCGCGTTAATTGTATGGTTTGTCGTAGCAACATTGCGTACAGACTGCGATTTCAAGGTTTTAGTGTCACTTGAATTAGTTTACAAGCGATGTTTTAATTTGTTTTCATGACTCTGTGCGAGATCCAGCTGCTTCTCGCGAGTGTTGGTGTTTTTAACGGTGCCGTTTGTTTCGGGAACTAAATGAGTCTCAATTTGTGCAGCAAAGAAATCTTCGGACACTTCCGCCTTATCCCTGCCCGGCAAACAGTCGACTCCAAAGGTACGTTTGTTGATATTGCTATATCTCAGCTTTGATTGGCCAGACTGCGGTGCTTGTTTTTCCTCTTCATTTCTCTGTCGAACGTATTTTGTGAAGTTTCGTTGTTTTTTGTGGTTCGTTGGAGCAAAGGAAAACTGTCAGTTTGGTGCTGAGGGTTAACTGTGGCGAATTTGCTTTTCTATTTACGTTTTAGCCACTTTGAGACTGCTGTTTAAAATTCTTATTGGAAAACTAATGTATTTTAAGCAATCTTTCTCGTATCATCCATAGTGCCAACATCACGTAAGTGAAACTGTTTCACGTTTGTTGCAGATCGATGAGTCGGCAGTCGCCAACAGCATATTACTGTCGAACCTTGCTGAGAAGGATTCGGTCGCCAATCTCGTGGAAAGCTTGGAGTCGTTGACGGTGAGTGGAAAGGACGAGAGAAACTGCTCTCAGTCAATACTTTGGTTGTCCACTCATACGTGAGAGTGCGTGAGGTACTTAGGCAGTGATTTTCGGCGTGTTGTATTAAATTGCGATGAATATCATTGCTTATTTGTTGCTTTGAGTTACAATATTGATTCGACCTTTTCCTCTCCGGTTTGTCTATCCTCCTGTCATAACATGTTGGTTTGTTGCTTCATGTCAGGTCCGAGTGTTTTGTTAACACTTGACATCATGTCTGTACGGAACTGCGCTGACAGATAAATGAGACCCTCAGCTGCTTTAGCTCTGTTGTTGCAAAATGAGAATAAATTAAGTGGAACTTCAGGCGTGCTTGTTCACCGTGTGTGTTGTTTTCTCTCCCATAACAACACACCTTTTCAAATAAGTTGGCGGCTCGATGACGCGAAATAGTTTCTTCGCTTTTGTTGTGCAAGCATTCTCTTCTCTTGCAGTCAGCAGTTTCCGGTCTCAAATTGGAGATGGGTCAACTTCGTGAGGAGAACAGGTTACTGCAGCAATACGCCTCTCCAGTTCGACCTGGCCAATCCTACGCCACACCCACGCGTTACCCATATTCTGTCCAACCTGTTGGTCTACCACAGGTAACACTGCCGTCCACTATTTTTTTACCAGCAGTGCACCTGTCAACCGCACCGCGCGAAGTCCCTTTTTAAGTGCTTTTGGACGTAATGGCCTTGCCCGCCTCGTGGAATGCTCGCAGTAATCTTTACACACACCTTCGCGTCTCCTGATCGCGCTGACTGCAAGTGCCGACAAGTTCCGCGTTTCATGAACGAGAAGTTTGTGGTGAAAAGAGTGTTGCAAGCAAGTAAGTAAGAGAGACACATAAACGCAACAGTTTTTACGATCCAGAATTTTACAAGTATGCTTTCAAAGTATGAATCTTTTTTACTGAAAGGTTTATTTGGGGGGTGCGAGGGACGCTGCTGCTTGTCTAAACTGCTGATTGCTTCTCGCAGCAACCCGGGACACCTGGTCATTATCCTTCTATGCCAAGTCCAGCCGGACGCGTTGCTCCCACACCCCCACAAGCGTACATTCCTCAACCCAGCCCAATGTTTGGGGCGACAGTAGATCCAAGACTCAGTGACATCAGCGATGTGCAGGTAGATGGAGACTTCTACTTTGTAAAGTTTAAAGTACGTTGGTCGTGCTTTAGTTCATCAACTTTGGTTGTTGTATATTGTACGTATGTTGTAGCAACGATTTACGGCCTGCTATGTAGCTGTCCGGTAGACAGAGTTTTTTCTTTTCACAAATTTTCTGAAAAGTGTTTAATTCAAGATTATATACCTACAAATACAATCCTTCGATATGCACCGAATTCAGGTAAAGGTGCCGTGATTGATTTTTGAATCCGGATTTTTGTGCCATATCAACAAGTTAAACTTTGCTCAGAGTCCATATCGGAACACATACGAGCTCCCGCAACAACAACCTTATAATCCACCGTCTGCATACGCCAGTTACCCGTACCAGGGTTACGGCGCTGAACCGGTTGTGAATGGTTACGCTGCGCCTTCCTATCCCGGCCCTGGAGTGCCAAAGCAATACTCCAACTTGCCCCTCGAGCAAGGCGCCCAGTCCGGGGGCTACCCCAGTCAGCCAAGCACCAACATCCTGGCTGCGTGTCTGCAAAGACAAGGAAGTAAGTTCCTGTCGTTCCTACGAACAGAAGATCGCCGTGTGTTTTTGCAGTAGTGACGTGACAAGCTGTTCTTCCTGCAGTCATTCATGCTATTGCTGGATAAAGTCCGATCCGTTTAATTAAAACGATTAATTATTATCGATGCATGCCAGGTGCTGCAGCTTTGCAAGCGAAGCTCGGTTCTGCTTTGGCGACTGTTTCTGCGTCGCCCGTCCCAGCGACGATATCGCAAACGCCCTCCGTCGACACGCCTTTGTCTGCGATCATGACTGCCACGGCAACCGCACAAGAAGTTAGTTTTGCTCATTGGTTACTGTTATATGCAAAGGGCGAAACAGTTATCAAAGAGCAGAAATTCATGTAAAACGGCTGCCAGCTGCAATGGCCTGATCACGCGCCACTGAAGGTGGTAGGCTGGGTTCGATTCCCGGTGAGATCACACTTGAAAAACGGTAGTAGCGGCCTGCCCAGCCGCATGCTCGGCGTTTACGGATGGG
>JGI24022J15233_10010256_pt1 | contig 10614 bp, 5 predicted proteins | sample Ectturendosymbi2_FD_15233 | JGI IMG/M metagenome (IMG submission 15233)
CGTAACCGGGGGGGGGTGCCAAGCCTCCCCTAGAAATTTTTTTCCCCTTAGAAAAATGTGTTGGACATCATTTAAAACTACTGAACATAGTTCAAAAGATTTGAGCCCCTCTCAGAAAACTCTTCGCCCCTCCTGGTGTCCCAAGCTGGTTACGGGCCTGAGTAACTGTATTCCTGCTCAGAAGATTGTTTCTCTGTCGACGGAGATAAATCACAACCGTTCAGCGTTGGTGTTGGACTCCGAAAATGGTGTGTGTTTCCACCACTCCTCTTCATAGTCTATCAGGGTTCTCCGAACTACAGCCCGTGGGACAAATCGACTTGCAAAGCTGTTTCACCCGGGCGCAAAACACATTTTGCCAATAAGGAAAAAAATATATAGCCTATTTGAGAAAATGTGTTGATTTGGTAGAATGCAACGTATCCCTGAAAAAACACATTACACAAGATGTCTGGCCCTCGAACTGTTGTGCAATAGCTTATGTGATCCTCTCCCCAAAATGTGAAGGGCCCTGGTCTATATGAATTGGATAGACAGTCACAGAAGCATCGACGAGAGTGTCACTGTTGGGAACTGCAGGATGAACCGTTTTCTTTTTGCGGACGAATTGGTACTGCATGCGTGGATCTTCTCAACAGGGTCTTCAGCACGCATTTGATCGGTTTTCTACGGCGTGCGAGCAAGCAGGAACGAAAATCAGCTCTAAAAAGACAGAGGTATTAATTCTCTTACGACGCCCAAGGCAGTGTATTCTGCAAGTGAGCGAAAATACACTGCAGCAGGTGGGGCATTCAAGCAGCTCGGGGTGGTATTTACGAGTGACGAAAGTCGGAACAAAGGGATTGATACGCTGATTGGTAAAGCAAACGCAATTCTGCGTGAGCTTTATTGCTCCGTGGTGACGAAACAGGAGCTTTCAAAGAAAGCAAAGCTTTCAGTTTTTAAATCGGTCTTTGTCCCGATCTTCACCTGTGGTCACGACTCTTAGGGTGACGACTGAAAGAATACAGTACTGTCAAAAGAACAAACGGCAGAGATGGGATATTTGCGAAGAGTTCTCTGTGTGACACTTCGTGACAAAGATCACAGGTCTGAAATCCGTAAAGCCCAGGATGTAAAGCCACTTCTCCTCCCAGCTATGTTAGTTCGGCCACATGTCCAGAATGTCCCAGGAAAGAATAGCGAACTAAGTCTTTCAGGCTACAGTCTACACCAGTGTTTTTCAAGGGGTTCCGCCGAAACAGACCGAAATGGCCTGGGACGAAATTCGCAACCGCGGTTCAATGCGGTTGTACCTTGGATCATTGCATAGGGTTCCATGAACAACGCAAAAATGTGAGAAAGGTTCCGCTGCAGCAAAAAGGTTGAAAAACACTGGTCTACACCCACAGGAAAGTGGTTCAAAGTTCGTCCAAGGACCAGGTGGGGTGACTACATCTCAGACCTTGCTTGGTACCGTCTTGGTGTGGAGCCAGTAGAACTATCTGAGATTGCTGTTGATCGTGAGAAATTTCGAGTCCTCCTTGGGCTGCTGCCTCCGTGACTCGAAAAAGGAAAATAGGGCATCAAATTGAGTGAATGAATATGTACGCCTACATTGAACCTTTCTATTTATGAAATTGTCTTAATTTGTTTGCCAAAAGTGAATGTCGTATTCAAACAATTAAGCATATTTGGACGGAAACTTGCGTTTTTGTGAAAATGAGTTAAAAGTATCAGACATAGAAGGGAAAATGGTGTTGACATCCTGAAGCTCTACCATGACACCCTTTCAAAAACCTTAAAAAAAACACTGTGTGGGGCACAGTAGAAGTAGGGGCACAGTCGTCTTTTTTGATTTATTCAAAAAGTTGAAAACGTTCAACTTTTAAGTTTCCATGGTAATTTAGTCTCATACCAGCTGTAGTACTAAAGTGAATTTTTCCTTGATAGGCCGCCGTTGTTACGAGTTGCAGAGCACGTTGTGTTTTTACATTTAGATTTGGGTTTTTCCCACGTTAATCAACATCTTCTATTCTGAGTTTTTGTGTCGTTGTAGTCAAGGTAGTGCTACATTATTTGACAATGCCAGATTTTAAATTCTTTTCAAGTTGAGTTGGTACTTCTTCATTTTATTTTTTGGATATGCGTGGGGCACATATAACAAAAATGTGGGGCACACTCAACACATTGCCACTATGTCAGTCTAAACAAGATTAAGCTTGAAGGGTTATATTGGAATGCAGTACAGAATAATTCTAATCTATGAGCATTTTTAGGTTTATTATATGCTTAGAGGCACATTATATTCGTACGGTAAGGCATGAATTTCAGCACATTGCATTGATTTCATTGAATGTTTGGTAATCATACAAATTTGTTTTGCCATGCAGTGATAGCGGGTAATTAGAATGTGAAAAAAGTGCAGAGATAGCATATGCTACTTTCACCTTGCTGCAACTATCAGTGACAAAATAGCAGTGGTGCTTATGAGTGGCGAGAGATAAACCAATGTATAGTAGATAGTAGATGTTTTCGAAAAAAAACAACCGAAAAAGATTTATTTATCGCCATTCTTTTTCTGTTGTTTTCATGCAACTCACAACCTGTGAGGATTCAAAGCGTTAACAAGTCATTCACAAATGTGATGAACAGTAAATGAAAAAAGTGCAAGCTCTTAATATCGTTCCACATGTCACCTGTCACAGCCAAAAACGCATTTTCTTTGAAATCTGTTGTAACAAAATTAAAACTGCTTTTCAAGTTGAGGCTTTGTCATCCGCTGCTTGTTTCAGAGATTCCCGAGGTGGTAAAATATTTTCAGCTTTTTACTTATCACATTTAGCATCAAGTTCAATCAATGGACTGGCTAAAGGTATAAATCCTGCTTCTTCAAATGCTTTGCATGGACTAAAATCTTTGGCAACAAACATACTGCAATTGCAGCTTAAAACTTAAATTTTTCTTAGATTTCGGAAATTATTTCTTGACTTGGATTGAAAGTCTGTTTTTTTAGCTACGTTCATTACCTGAGATTGAGCCTGTATCTGCTTCAGCTTTACACAGCATTTGAAATGGTGAGTACCACTGTTGGCTCTATTCGCAAAATACTTCATGAAATGCATCTAAATTAGCCAGTGTGGATTTCCAAGCCTCATTTTATGAATCATTATTCATCTGGGCAAAAACGTTCTTTTTTTGCAATAAGGCCTTAACATTCATTTTGAAATCATTCCAACCAATGAAGTTTATCCAGGAGTTATGCCCAAAGTTGGTTAAACAAGTCGGCAGTGTACACGTAAAATTAACCGCTAGCACGCCTCATATCACAATGCTGCACTGCACGAGTAGGCGGTATAACTCTAATAAAGAGTTTCACTGATTCCGAGAATTAAGCTAATGCCTCTGCCACCAAGCGGTCTGCACCATTCAATAGGTGGCGACCTCAGCCGCAATAGGTAAAAGTCACTAAGAAGCAGTGGCGTAACTGACGGGAAGCAGAGGGGCGAGTCGCACCCCTAGCAAGATAAATGTAAAAAGGCCCCACTTGGCTTGTATTTCGGTTTTAGTATTCTTTTTGTTTTCAGTACGTTGTTTTTTTGCATTTTAGGAGAATTTTCCTGTTATTTAGAATTTTAGTATAGCTACCCGTATTGGGATTCACCATCATTCTTCACGTTTTTTTCTGAGTTTTGGCTAGTGTACCCCCTGTGGCCAGTGGCCAGTGGGGTCCGTTAATTTTCCTCCTGAATCAAACCTCTAATTACGCCACTGCTAACAAGCGGCTCACAACAATCAAGCAAACAAGGAAGTTGCTTTGGTAATTGCACTGTTTGTATCAAATTAAATGTGAAGAGACAAGTTCCAGCTAGTAAGACACAAGAAATTCAAAATTGCCTCTTTAATTCAGATACTGGTCACCTTATCCACCTTCTGGTGCAACACGTGACGCTGTTTGCAACTTGGTTTAAAAAAACAACAAAATCTGGTTAGAGTCGACTCCAGAACCGCAGATCCTGTAAATCTGTGGTATGAACAAGGCCCACGCTAGAAACCAACAGGGAAAAAATTGTTGTCTAGGATATGTTTGCAAAAAAGAAAACTTTGCATATGATAACTTCAAGAGCTCTTTGAGCTTTATCTTTGCACTGAACTTACTGCACTCGTGCTGAATTTGAGGGGTTCTATCAGAGAGAAGCTGCGATTGCTCAGTATCGTTTCTTTTTGCTTCCAGCTGCATGTTGATGTACTCGTACAAAGACGATGCAAGGACCAGTATAATAAGAAGCATCAAAACAATTCTGAAAAAATAGTAACAGAGATGAGACACATTTTATATATACGTAAAAAGACAAGTTTTAAATTTGAAGCAAAGGATTAACATATAGGTATAAGGAACACCCCTAAAAATACTTGCTTCTTGCTTAGACAACAGGTTTCAATGTACTAAAATAGAAGATACTAAATCTTTCTTGAATGTAAAATGTGGCGTGCCCAAGAAATCTGTTGTTGAGCCTTTAATATCCCTTATATATATTAATGACATTGTGAAAGCCTCCAACTTTAATACTGTTTTTATATGCTGATGATATCAATCTCCATATTTTGGGGAAAATCCACATAACTTTAGAAAAAACAGTTAAGCATGAGCTCAAAAAAATTGATCACTGGATTCGTGCTAACAAATTATATATCAATTATTCCAAAAGCAATTGCACGCTCATGAACAACCATAACAATATACATTTTTCAGTATCAATTAGTCATCACCCAATACCAAAACAAAAGTAGCTAAAAAATATCTTGGCGTTATACTTGATGATAAACTTAATTGGAAGCTTCAAATTCGAAAGTCGGTGACAAACATTCCAAATCATGTGGAATGTTGTTCAAATTAAAACACTACACCAACATTTCAGTGCTCAAATCTGTTTACTTTGATCTTTTCCATTCCGATTAAACTTATTCCATACTTAAATGGAGAAGGGCTAATAATACTACTTTAGTCTCTTTAATTAGACAGAAGAACAAAGCTGTAAGAACATATGAAAATGACAAAACTGAAACACCTGTACCCTATTCTAAACCACAAAATTTTAGAAATACCAGACTTACTTAAATTGTCAGTAGCCAAATTCATGCACTCCTTTTATAATGATGGATTACCTAATCACTTTGATAACTACTCCACTGAGATTGCATCAGTCCACAAATATATATCAAACAAGACATGCTTATTTGCAAAAATATTGTTTACCCAGAACGTAAACGTCTCTGGGTCAGCTTTCTTTAAAGTATATTGGTCCCAAAATTTGGTCTGATATTCCTGAAAATTTGAAATCTTTTTCGGCTTATTCATTTGGAAAACAATATGAAAACGTCCTGCCATCTTGCCAGAATTCATGTTGATCTTCGTTTCATATGCTTGTCACATTCTATAATATTGTGTTGATGCCCCTCTTTCACCTTCAATCATTTACCTCTACAGTCGCTTCCCCACCCGCTGTACACAGGCATGATTTCCCCCACTGTTTTTGTTTTTTTTTAATTATTTTACCTGATGTTGGTTTGATGCAATTTTTACTTTTTTTACTACTTGTAAAGCGTCTTTACGTAAACATTGGTTTGTGCTAGCAACAGGGCTGGCTGAGAACTTGACCCAGGTGGTTTTTCGCCAACCTTTTGTGATTCAACATGTTAGAAAATGAACTGTGAAACCTGAAATTTCTGATGCTATTATATTCTCATCAACATGAAACGATTTTGTGATCTTTGATGTTATTGTATTTCGTCTTGCTTCTTCGTGTTATTTTGTGAATTGAGTCACAAAAATGCATGAATAAACCATACGATAGGTGCAACATTTAAATGCACGAATATGCACTTTAAAACCTAGATGCACGGTTAGATCATGTGTATTTTTTGCTGTTACTACCTTAAGTTCAAATATTTGCAACGAAGTGCTAACCTTACATCTTCAATTACCATGTATCTTGTTAATGTCTTTGCTTTGACCGCCTTTGTTTTTGCCACTGACGAGCACTTGATTGCTTCACCATGTGAATGTAAATAACGCTGGCATATTCCACTAAACAGTAGTTGTGTTATCCTAGGTTCTTTCCTTGACAACAACCTATATATGTAATATACTAATGCATATTATACTATGCACTTTCGCCAGAAAGTCGTCATAAGGGGAGCTTACGTTTGTGCGGGCGGGCATGACGTTCGTGCAGCGGGGGCTTGACATGCAAATTTAACAAAAATTTCATTGATTTATATATGCTTCATATTTTAGTTTTGGGGGGCTTGGATTTTTGTTTGAGGGGGATAAGCCCACCAAAGCCCCCCATGTGGCGACGGGACTGTACTTATGGTATGCTTCTAAGCAGTTGTATCTTAAAAAACAGGCAGGAAGTACTTGCTTCATTAAACGGCCATTAACACAATGGTTGTGTACCAACTGAGAAGGAAGATGAAGATTGTTGATGAAACTCAGTGAATGCCACACTTCATTCACTAAGTTTTTTCTGATGATAAAAACAGTTGATTTTTAAATATCCAACAGTTTCATTTAAATAAGTGGTTGTTATGCGGTTGTATCTCATGCGCCTTTACAAGATATCCTAGATTCAATCAGTTTAAAGTTGCCGATCGCTTTCTTACATCAGAAATTGCAACACTTTTTATTAGTCAGCATTCAGCATATTGTCAGTTTTACTGAAAATCAGTCATATTTATTTGATTGTTGGAGATAAAATTGCATTCCACAGTATTTTTATTTTTTAATTATTTTTTCAGTTCTTGCCCTTGTTTCAATATTTTTTTGATCACACCAAATTTCCTCATTGAGCCTAGATCCACTCCCTTGTGTAGGTAGAATGTTCTCTTCATCTGTAATTTTTCCTCACCGTGTCCTGTGTTTGTTTGTTTTTCTAACTGTGCTCATTTGATTTTCAACTGTTATTTTTTAACACTTGTCCATAACTTTCAAACAGGGTTGATTGACTAGTAGATGACCTCCATGGCCTTTTACCAATCTTATGTGACACAGTGACAATCTTTGCTTACGTTGATCACTTCTTTTGCCGTTGTGTTTTCATTTTATTCACATTGCCACTGACAATTGGTTGCTTCTTTATATGGTGGCTATTGCATTGTTTCTGCTTATTAACTGAGTCATATGAAACAATCAATCAATTGATCAATACTCACGTGTATTCAAATTAGACGTTTCTGCCAAATTAAAAGTTTACTGCAAGAAAAGTATTTGCTCAAACATAGATGTTATAGGTGCAAGAAAACACGCTTGAAATGATGGTCATATGGTTGACTTATAATTTGACACAGTAGGGTGATATAATAACCATTGTAATATCTAAAATGCAACACACTATTGAAGACAAATATTCTCGGACTTCATTTTTTTAATTCACAAGACTTTTTTGAGAGGGAATTATCACGCATTTCAGTTGCTATCCACACACCCAAAACCAGTGACGCAGAGATAATTTTTATTTTAAAAGAAGCTCAGTTAGTCTTGCACTGTTGTGTTCACAATACGTTGAAATGGATGCCGTGGGCTACTGTTAAAAATATTCTTGTGCTTAACACAAATCTTTACAAATGATAGAAATCCCAATAAACACTGTGCCCTGAAAGTTTACTTAACTGGTTATTAATGGCGCCTACCTAGTGCTTGAAATAGTCAGGTTTGCAATCTATTCCACAATGTATTCCACGACGATCGTACATGCGAGAAAACTGAGAACGATTCAAAGACTACCCCATAACCTCTCAAAAACGAATACTTCTTATTGGTATCTTACACCGAATCAAGCGCCTTATTCACCGAATTAAGCGCCTTACTCAGAAGCATTAATAAATCACGCAGAAAAAAATGAAAAAGCAAGCATTACATTGTCTAATGAGAACAAAGACTCCTTAAAGGAATAAAAGCTACATTCAGAATGACTGTTTTCTTGCTAATGTTCACACCTCAAAAGAAGTTTAAAAATTTGTTTGGAAGAACTACACTGTATGCTGGGAATTTATGCAACCAAAATATGTTCGTAACCAATGAAACTAAAAACCCTTTAACTGATGCAAAGGAAAGAGCAGCTAACTACGATAATCCCAAATATAGAGTAAGCATTTCGTTACTGTGCAAACTGTACAGATCTTCTGGTCTATTTCTGATCAAGAATGTGCCTCACAATGCAATATTTTAGTTACAAAGAAGTGATAATTTACTTCCATGGCTTGATATTCGTAGTCCAAAAGTTGGAAAATGATAATACGTAGTACTTGGGCGCTATTTATGAATTTTATAGCAGAAATGACTAGAAAGGCAATTATAACACTTTCTCATACAAACAAATTTTAGGTGTTTTTATCATCCACATCAATAGAACATCTGCATGAACGTGTTTTAAATGATTTCATTGGCGTCTTGCTTGCAAGAAAACACGAAAGAATGCTTTTCAAGCATTGGCAATTTTCAATGAAAATTTTAGTGATGTTTCTCACCAGGTTTTAAATACTTTACACATATCACTTTCTGATTGTTTTCAAAAGGTGATTCTTTAACCTTTCAAACAAAAACAACGCTAGGGCGAAAGTTAAGTTCCGTTACAACTCGCTTTCTGGACTCCTTGCAGAGTGTCACGAGCGGTCTGTGGCACCAATGTCCGCTTGCTTTCGCCGTGGGCCACACTGCTACTTCTCGCAGTGAATGCTACACAGTTGGCGAGTCAATGGCAGCACCACGCGTGAACCGCCTCCTAGCGCCCACCCAGAGCATTAGCACGAAGATAACAGGTCGCAAATATCGTTTTTCAATATTTCGGCATGACCCGACCGGGGATCGAACCCAGCTTGCCAGCTTTGGTGACGCACGCTCAACCACCTTTTCCACATAGACCGTAGGGCGAAATTAAAAAGAAAGTCAATCAGCGTCAGAATTTTATGTGGCACTAGTAACACTCTAAAATGCAGGCATTTCATCAAAATGCTAGGTGTGACTATAAAATGTCCAACCCACATGGCAAATATATCTTGAATTTTCCATTCCACAAATTTCTCTGGCCAACTCACGGTTGCATTAATCGTATTTTGAACGAGCGTTGCCAAAATTGCTGTGATGTTACTCTCAGCAGAGTAGGCATCAGGAACGCAAGTTCCGATCGTCAATCCATAGAAACCATGTTGAATTTTCTACAAGAATCAAAAAGTGAAATTGGCAACATGATGTTGCAAAAATCTGAAAAATACTTGAATACGATAATTTCATCTCATACATATCATGTAATTGTTGTTACGATCAACTTATTATTTTCTTATAGGAATTTTATAGTGTAAGGGGCTTGGCACTATATTTTTTTCTACTATATAAATGTTAAAACCTAGCAGCAATATCAGTCCTAGCTAAATCATATGACTTGATGGTTAATATATCAGACAGTGGATCTGCAATGAATGTCGATACTGCAAAATGTATGAATAAGAAAAAACTGCGAATGCCTTATCCTCGTCAGCCATCAACATGTAGGGATAATGATGAAACTATGCTGACTTCAGTGGTACCAGAATCAACAATGTCAATGCCCAGTGTGCACTTGTCCTATGCATTGGAAAAATGGGCAGCAGCAGAAACTCAACCAAATAAATCAAATTTGACCATCACAAATCATATCTCCAACCACATGTTTTGATGGTAAGATAGGAAACATTCTGAAACTTTGTTACATACAGACAGAAAATCGTCAGATCAAGAAACACCCACCTAAAATATTACTCTAATAACAAACGTTGCCCAAAATTATCAATAAACACAAAGCATTAATCATTTTTGAGGAAACTAAGCTTTCAAGCAATACATTTTTTAAGAATTGTTTGAAATTTTTCAAATTTCAACTTTTAAAAAACATACGCCAAGAAAAAAACAAACCATGACACGCGTACCACTTGTGGTACGCGACGATCTTCCAGGTGGTACGCGAGAAACGTATTTATGTTCACTAGAATTAAAAAGAACAGTAAGCAAATGTAAATGATCTTCCAGTCAGAGTCGTAGACATAACATTACGTCACACCAATGAAATCAATGGTGTAGGAGCTTGAGGTGCAAGCTCACCCCCTACAGTTTGGAATTGTTTAAAATTTGAGCAAAATGTCAAAAAATTTGGGCAAAGAAATTTCCACATTTTTAAACAATATTACTGAAATTATATAATTATGCTTCTTTTTTATTGAGTGAATAAAAAAAGGTGTATTATGTTATAGAAAACACATTAAATATATGTAAAATCAACAAAACGTTTCTAGTAACTTCGTCTTCTAGTTTATGAGAGTTCATGAGTAACTGACTCACTTGAAAGTTTGGGCAAAAGAAGGTATTTCATTTATGTGTTTTTTAATTGTACACTGAGGTAATCGAGTATGCTGCAGGCCACCTACAGTACTTTAGGCAAGTAGAGTCCATGCCAGGTAAGTACAGAAAAGCTTTTGTTTTTTATTTTAACTACTAGAGTCCTGCGCGGGTTGAAATTTTGTGTCCGCTCCCGTCCCGCAAAGTTTAAACCCGCCCCTCCCCGCACCCGCAGGAGTTTGAGAAATTTTGCCCGCACCCACCCC
>JGI24022J15233_10010270_pt1 | contig 10607 bp, 7 predicted proteins | sample Ectturendosymbi2_FD_15233 | JGI IMG/M metagenome (IMG submission 15233)
CAGGAGAAACGAAGCTGATGATCGAAGCGACAGGCAAACGCGCACGCAGAAAGGAGCGCAACAACTCCAACAGATTGGAGACCATTCACAGATGTGACGAATGCGACAGAGATTGCCACTCCCGCATCGGTCTCTACAGCCACAAGAAACGCTGCCTCAGCCGAACTAACAGCCGGGACTAGGATGCCCTTACCCATGGTCAACCAATGACCGATGGAGTCCTACTACTACTACTACTGTTTCCACTGCAGAAAAGCTCAGTTTTGAATCTCTGGATATTTGTGAAGATATAAGCTGCGTTGTTTTCAAAATATCCGAAAGCTTCAAAGCTGGTTCTCGGTTAAGCACCGGCAAGCTTTACTCAACCGCTATAACGTTGTTTAAAGGCTTAAATGCTCATGCGGTGCCTACTACATCGGGCAAACGCAACGCAATTTATTAAATCTTACAGAAGAGCATCGAACCTCACCAAGCTCTTCAGTCCAGACTTGGACAACTAAATAATTCTAGTTTTCTCATTCAATGAATTAGAGCGAAATGATGGTAATTCTAATTTAATTTGCTAAAAGCTTAAGTGCTCTCATTTTAGTTCTAATCTAGTCTCCGGTTTTGCTAAAAATCCTTATTTGTCCAACAGTGTTTTAAAGATGAAACGAGAATGCACCCTCGCTCAAGGAAAGTGCAACAAAATGGTCACAAGTGCTACGCCACTATTACTTGAAAATCAAAAACAGTAAAAATTTGATTAGTTTCTTTTCTCTTTTCTCATTCGAATTTGCAATACGAACTATGTGGCATTGTCAGTGAGTATTATTACGTTACATTGCCTATCCATTCATGCAGAAGTCACAGTAGTCATCTGGTACTTACGGCTGTCAGTCAGCTGTGATGTTTTAGGGCAGGGGTGTGCAAACATGAAGCATTGCTGGGTCAAATACACATTACCAGATTTGCCCACGGGCTACACCTACATGCAGGGGCTGATTAAAGTTTATGAGACCTTGGCTGAAATTTAGAAAGGGGCCTTTTCTAACAAAGACATTGCACTTTTTACCGACTTAGGGATTAGGGCCTCTCTAAGAGTTGGGGGCCCCTGGCTGTAACCCAGTCAGCCCCCCCCCTAATCCGCTACTGCCTGCATGTTTCAAGCTCTGTGGGTTAGACACTCGCTGATCACCTACGGCAGATTCGCAATACCCTTTACAAACCGTAAAGCTTGCTTTGAAATCTTGATTCTGAACCTTTCCGCGGGCCGCAAAATTTCAGGTCCCGGGCCACTTTTGGCCCACGGATTGCACACCCTTTTTTATGGTATTGGTTAAACGAACATCGATTCCCTTACCTGAAGGCTGCTGCTAGAGAACTCCTGTGTATGACAGCGGCATCGGCTCCGTCGGAACGAGTCTTTAGCCATGCAGGGGAATTGTGCAGTGATAAACCGTGCCGTACGAATCATTGCTATTCTTATGCCTATGAGAATGAATCCACATTTGGGCATGAATTGTTGTTGCTCAATCCTAAACTACCGTACTCTGATAATTCTTGCTCGATTGACCTTACATTTCCAAGGCCAGTGTGTTTGGGTATGAAGACCATTGGGGTAAACGTTCGTTGCGCATTCAGGAACATAAAATGTTATATGCGTTTGAATCTTTAGCAAAGGTTTTCGCATGCCGGTGTACAAGCCATGGCGCAAAAGCACAATCATACTTTTTGAGCTACATTGCTTCCAAGAACACAGCTTGTAATGTAATGCAACGCGTTTTGAATGAACACTTCCTCTTTTTCGCTACAATCGCAGCAGCAACTCATCTCCTGCAATATGTATACCGTTCAATAACAACAACATCCTCGATTTTCACTAAAACTACAGAAAAACTCCCATTTTGCGAATTTTTCTTTGATGAACAAAGGCGGACAACCGTCAATACACTTAGTAGGTTTTAATTCATGTTGTTGCTTGTAAAACAACATAATTTAACAGAAATCAGTAACTTGATCATCCTGGCCCAAGAAAATCAAGACATAAATATAACATGTGGTTGTGCATCACAGCTTATTAGGTCAGCTTGGCATAGCATGTCAGAAAGCACAATAAACTTATTGAAAAAAATTATTACCTGCAGAATATGGGTTACGTAAAAACATTCTGAAGGTATACAACTTAATTCTCATTGATTTTAATCACTTGGGCCGAAAGATCGTAGACCATAAAATTGTCAGTGCTTATGCGTTCAAACGTTATCACAAAGACTGCTAACTTTTCATTGATCAAGCAGATAACGTTTCGTGGACATAATAAGAATAACTGCATCCTTCAGTAGCTTCTTGTTTTAAACGAATTTTGAAATGCTTTTGAAGTAACACCTCAACAGTAAAAAAATCATTTATGTGGTTTTACGATCGACTTTGGCGAATTGTAAAAATCAATGACTGTAGCAAACTCATTTAGCAAAAAATCCCTCACTGTATAATCGTATTAAGGGGTAACTTTTTTCTTGAGGAAATCAACCGATTTGAATTTTCAAAACCTTTGTCTTTTCCCGGAGTGGATTTTTCCTAACTGCAAACTAGTCGTCACAATGAAATTCTTTCATTTGTGATTCGTGTTGCACAATTGTAAATAATTTTATCCCTTAAAATGCCGATTCTGCATGTCACTGACAAAGCTTTGACGGAAACATAAACCAGGTTTTAGTTTGCAATTGGTTTCTTAAGGCAATCAATTAGGCAGGTAAAAATCCTCTTGATGTGCAAATATCGTATGAATGTTGTTGTTGCAGAAACACGTGATCAGAAAGCTCTTGAAACCGAGGCACTACCCGAAGCAGGGGCGTATACTCCGGGTTTACTGGGTGTGCGGCGCACACGCTAGGAAACTAAACATAACCTGACATTTTCCAGATTGTGCGCTCAAGGGAAATCGCAAAAAGAGCTAGAAAGATAATTATGTGCTTTCCAGTTCTGAAGGTGTGCGCCTGGAATGGCGCACACTTATGAACTCTACTGCTCGTACATTGCAGGTCTCACAAGATGGGAGTGCAGCCGGTGCACCGCACGGGGGCCTTTAAGAGTCTAGGGGGCCCATGATCCTCAAAGTGCAACATTGAAACGGGCAATTATGCACAAGGTTTTTGTTTTTATAACTTTATTTATACAACTTGTGCAAATTATTTGATTATACTTGTTGTTTAAGTCGATATATAATGTATTGCCATTTCTTTTTTGTGCATATGGAAGTATCTCAATTGCTGCTATTTCATTGTTGGTCTGATGCACTAAGTCAGCGTGGTCCAACTACTTTTGACCTTCGCGCCATTTTACAAAAACGTGACAACTAGCGGGCCACTTTCAAGAAAATGATGTATGAAACCAGGAAAATGAGTGAATGTGTTATTGAAATACTTACACAATAGCAACAGACAATTCACAAATTTTCATCAGTGCGATACCTTTGGTTGAGCCTCCTCTGACATTATCATTCCTTTAACAACACCATATGTTAGTGGTAGCAAGTCGGAGACCATGGCCTGGTATATCGCCTGCCTTTCGATTTCTGCCGTTTTTAGATTTGACTTGCTTCATGGTAGAAAATGTACCCTCACACACGTATGTGCTTCCAAATGTCAAGCGCATTTTTAGTGGGAAATCTTTCAGTTTGGGAAACCTGTCTTTGTTGGCTAAATGCTAAAAGTTCTCTACACTCTAGTCCAGAAGTGGACAACCTGCAGCTCTTTGATTTCTCTAAAGTGGCTCTCTCTGGATATGAAAAAATTGGAATTACATCTGATTATTATTATTACAATTAAGTTAGTTACACCTGCGCCCCTGTGAAGACCCATGAAAAATAAAATGCCATTAACGTTTTGTGGCTACTCAGCGGTCATAACTGCTGGAATATGAAGCAGAATAGCTCTTTTGTATTAAACGTTGCCGACCCCTGCCTAGACTAACGTTATTAATATTGCACATTATTAATAACAGATGGTTGTTCTAAATAAATTGCTTACTGTAACATACACACAAAAATTAATACTGAGAAAGCTAGTGGGCCTTAAAAACTCTGTCCGCGGGCCATACGTGGCCCGCGGGCCTGTAGTTGGACCACGCTGCACTAAGTGCTGCGTGACGTGGCGAACCAATCGAAAAATATGTTTTATGACGTTCCCTTGAACTTTAATCAGCTCAAAATGTTATACAATGAAGGCAGTTCTTCTTGTTGTATGTACTTTTGAGCAGGGGTGGATATCAGGGGAGGCGAACTGTGCTATTGCCTAGGGCCCCGCTTTTTCAGGATCGAAAACAAAGACGAATTTGAAAACTGACAGTTTTGCGGTGATTGAAAGCTCCTGTTTTTTGACCACAGAGCAATAGTGCTCGCGCAGAATTACGTTTGCTCTGTTAGTCAGTGTATACATTTCCTTGTTCCATCTTCCGTCACTCGTGAATAACACACCAAGGTACTTGAACTTATCGACCTGCTGCAGTCACCTGCGGTGTACACTAGAGTCCTGCGCGGGTTGAAATTGTTTGTCCGCTCCCGCCCCACACCCGCAAAATTTAAACCCGCTCCGCCTGGCACCTGCAGGAATTTGAGAAATCTTGCCCGCTCCCGCCCTGCACCGTAACGCACTTTTTCGCTCTAAAACCAGCAGCTGTCCGAAAACTACTAAAAACTCATAACTACGGCAAGTTTTTGTTGCAATAAAATCGTGACAAGTATGCTTTAATTTTGACAAAATTTGCAGTAAAAAGTTGTACTTGTGCGCAAACATTTTAAACGAAAGTGATTTACTCAAGCGATTTATTTACATATAATGTTAAATAGTTAAATATTTCCAAACATTACCAAGGGAGAAATGGTAATCTTTTGCCAACATTTTGCCTAGCATGCTAAAACTTGTGCATGAAGTTGCTAGGCAATTTGCTAAAAAATTTGTGCATGAAGTTGTTTTGCAAGCTCCACAGTGCATGAAGTTTCGTAGCAATTTGGCGTGCAGTTGTGGACTGATGTTTGACCGGGTCATTTCTACAATTGCTTTTAGGTCACTAGTGAGTTCGATTCTGCTATCAAAGAGAACAGAACTATACTGAAATAGTTCTAAAGCATGCTTTTTAAATCAAACTTCTACACTTTGCAAAATACTTGGTGGAAGTTGCAGGAAAAGTTGCGTGTGAAAAGGAAAAAAGTCGCCATATAAAATTCCTGGAACCAGCTTAAAATATCGTACTACATAAATTTTGAGTACGTATTTAGGAAGCCATAAAAATGTTGCAAAAACTTGCCCTACTTATAACGCCTGAAGACAAGTCTAACAAGCAGCAAAATCAAGCTATTCATTTTTTTCATTGGCAACCAGAACTTTTCTACAGATTTGATCTTCCGCAGTCAACAGATTTGAGATGATAAAAAACACGTTTCAGTCCAGTTGTGACTTGCTGTGCGTTTAGCGCTATCTCATCCATTCAGAAGGGCTGCTAGGCTGAATTATTCCTCACCACGTACGACGGTTGCATTGGAAAATGGTCAGTGGTCCACCACATAGCAAGAACCTGAGCTAATGTTTCGCAACAATGGGTTGTTACATCATAATGTTGTAACTGCTGCGGGCCTACTGTCCTCAGCGCAATGCTGGCAAACAACTTCATGCAATATTTTTTAACTCACAAATTGTGAGTTGTGAGTCACAATACGATCTATGCTAATACAAGTCACTGGACTAAGATCTGCAGTTCATCAGCTACTCCGGCACTATAGCCTCACGGAAGGCAGTGTGTTCAAGTGTAAAGAAACAATCTGTGAACGCATACGAAACTCTACATTCCACAAAGTGGAAAATAGTTCAGTGCAACGTAACCACAAAAAATTGGTATATGTCATTTGCGCCTAAAAAATGGCAGATTGCACCTTAGCGGCTTTGCGGGTAATTACCCCCAGGTTAGGAACCACTGTTCTAATGCATCACACACAAAATGTCATGTGTCGCACAAAATCTCGAGACATCCAACGTGAAAAGGTAATTGGAAATAATGAACCGCGTTTAGGCGAATAATTTGTTTTTGTATTAAATTATTTTTCAAGTATTTTCTTTTAGTGCGTGTGACAGCAATGCAAGTATCAAATACAGCAGGGTAGATATTCGAGTTAATTCAGTGTTACATGCCGTGAAACGTCACCCTGAAAAAAATTTTAAGTCACAGAAAAAACAGGATCTATGTAACTGAGCTAGTAGACCGTGCTTTTCGAAAGCGCAAAAGTTACCCAAATACGTCACACGCGCATCACCCAGTTATAGTCGATAACAAATTGATAGTGGTAAAAGGTCGCCACAAACATAGATCTTCCATCCCCTCAATGTTCCAGCTTGGTTTTATTCAAATTTGTTGGATAAACCTAGTACAGGCGACTTGTGCTTTTAGGAAACTTCGTATTTGTTTGACTTCGATCATCCATTTATTACCACACAACTATGCTGGATTTTAAGATTTGGACAAGCAGAGCGAAATTAAGCAAATGAATCGTAATACCCACTCAGCGATGTTACGTGCACTCGTTGGTTTTGGAGAAATGAAAAAGTCAAGGTTAAATCTAGATAAAAAGAATGCTCCAATTCGTCATTGACATACTATCCGTAACCACAATCTTCCATGTGGACTCAGCGTAAGCATCAAATTCGACATGCAGATGTCAATACTTATTTTTTGGCAAGTAAAGCGTTTCACAATTTTGCCTTTACTGCACATCTTAAGTGGCCCACCTTCCTTCGAAACTCAACGAGCTTAATTCCTGCTAACCATAAGTATAACTGTGCTACGTACGCAACTTGGTTTTTGAATAAGCGATTAGTTTGCAGTTTCGGTTCAACAACATGGCAAAGAAAAAGTAAGCGAAAACGATGCAGTTCTTCGGTACCATAGATGTGCTTCAATCACAAAATGAAACAAACAAGCTCCTGCCAACATGGAAACGATCCTCGCAAGTTGTTCGTCATGTTGTTTTCTTATGAATACGACATCCAGTTTTCGTACACTATCAAACAGATATCTTCAGCTCACATTTATAGCAAAACGAAGTTATTCTGTGACTTCATACAGGTGGAATGCAGTGACAAACTTCTTTTTAATTCGTAAAGTTTAACAAGCCATGCTGCGGCTGTGGCTATAAAGCGAAACTCAGTTAACATTCGAATACTGATCAATGGCCTTCTCCTCGCAATAATCGACCATTTCGCCCGTGGTCAGGTATCGTATCTCTCGCAGTTTACCGGGATCGGTGAATTTCTTCATTAGGTACACTATCATATATGTTTCCAGTTCTCGCAACAAATAAGCGGCTGTAGCACCGTTGACGGAAGCCATGCCGTAAAGTACGACGTCCTCTTCATGATCTTGACAAAACGGTTTCTTCATAGACGTCGCCATTGCTAGATTGGCAGCAACTCCGGTCACATTTGAAACTGCTCTCTTCATTGTGCTTTTCCCCTTGCGTTTTCCTTCACGGCTGGTCCTAAAGAAGATGCTCCAACCAGCGATAGTTGGCCGAATCTTGTGCACAGGAACCATTTCCGCAAAACGATAAGGCACGTTCCCCTTCAAGTGTTCGTTCGCTTTGTACGTCAAAGTGAACGCCATCGCTGCGAACTGGCTGTGCTCGTCAGCAGTGAACGGCGGAATGGGCGTCTCCAGACGCGTGAAATCCAAATCGTCATATGCTAGATAGTCGTCTTCGTAAATCGCGGTAATGGCGGCCTTCGCGTCAAACCAGGAGCTTTGTCTCTCTTCAAAAGTAACCTGCCGAAGTTCTACTGCACAGAATGTGCCTCGTACAGTGATGTAAAGGCTACCGCGCAGCTGCTTTCTAATGTGCGTAACTTTGTGTTCAATTTTATAAAACAAAAGTGACTTCGTTGTTTTACTGACGTCATCGGCTGCTTTGAACACTGAAAAGGAAGCAGCGAAGTTTTCAATAAAAATTTTAAAGGTAGCTTCATAGTAGTGGTAAGTAGTTTTTTCTTCGGATGTGGATGAAGAACATACTACGTCCGCAGAAACACTTTCAATCATGGTAATCCTACGTTAAGGTCTTTTTGAACAGTAATTCTCCCCTGCAACAAACAAGTCTCCGGATTAACTCTCTAATGGCAGACTACATGCAAATAACGGCATTGATGTCTTTCTATCATATCAAAATTAACGATAGGAATAGCATTACCCGCAAAATCTCTTGTGGGCTGGGAACGCTAAATTTCAGCAAGCCTAGGACTGATGCATGTAAAACATCCGGTGTAGCTACGCTATAATTAATCTTTCAGTTAAAATTGCAAGAGTAAATTAGCACACCGCGTCAGTGAGGTAACATCACTTTTTCTTTTGAGAGAATGTCGTTTCAACTGTAACTCAGCTATTTTTTAAATTCAAATTCTGAAAATTTCTTCCGATTTTTCAGAGCAGTTGAAAACCTCTAACCAACTACGTTGGACCGAACAGCTCTGTGCAATGCTCTTCCGTTAACTTTGCTGAGTGAAATATAAATACAGAATAATTTTTTTTTTCACTTTTTGGAATTTCCACCTTAATCAATACAAATGTTACTAGATAATACACGCTGCATAGAAAAGAAACTCTTTTTCGTGCGATTTCGCGCAGTGATTGCGCCTGCTCCTTTTTCACCATGTTTGTTGCTGCAACCTCGTCGCAAAGCAGTCTGAAGATCTGATATTGAAATTCAATTGTTTGAGCCCAACGTGTCAACCAAGAATCTCATCTGCATTCTTTTTCAATCAACGTGCTTTGACACAATCAACGAAACCATGCAAGTGACCACGAAAAAGCTTCCATCGTTGATTTCTTATAACTGCCTTTGATTTGGTATTTATCCGTCTGATGTACTGCATCTTGAACAATAAGATTAGAGCTTGTTTTGTTCAGCAGAAAGCCAAAATATTCGTCTTTCATCACGTATATTACGAAATAATCACCGTCTGACATTTTCTGAAATCTTTTCGCAATGCTTGTATTTTTGTTACATCTTCGCTCTTGACAGGTCCGCATCAGAATTTTCGTTACACAATTACAACGCATCGCGTCAAAACGCAGCTCCATGATAAGCAGGTACTTAGGTAGTAAGTCAAGAGAAGTCACTCTTCCTCATAGTCAGATGAAGCTGGAACTTTCGGATATAATTAATAGATTTTGCGGCTGCCAGCAATAATGCACATTTGATGCGGCCCGTGATAGTAAATACTGCAGGTTCCCCGATGCTGGTCTACCCCTTTGCTGCTTTTTAATACATATTGGTGTTTATGACGTAATAAAATAGGAAAGCCTTCAAATTGTATCATTTTTTCTTTCTAACTCTAACTGATTTATTGTATTTATATCCCTGATGATGGCTTACGACTGAGCTGAAATTTTGAACACAATGATGTATTCGATATTTGTGGCCATATTGTTCGCAATAAGTATCTACACAACTCCGTGCACTGCTTACCAACATATTCCTATTTCACCACGTCCTGCATGTTACAAATTAATCACCAACTAACGTTTTCTGAAATCATTTAGCAATGCTTGTATTTTTGTTACCCCTACCCTCTTGGCAGGTTCAGGTTGTTTAGAGATTTGCTCACAGATTCACATCTTGCATTGGCAGATCTGCATTTCCCAAGGAAATTGCCGATGTAAATTTTCCTTCAAACACGTCGTGGTGATTCCAAACTGTGTTGATTTCAATTACATTTTCCCTCTTATTTGTTGATCTGATCCAAAACGCAAAAGCCTTCCCGTTGAAGAGTGAAACAATTCCGACCCTTACGTCAACATGTTGTGAAAAGCAGAATCTTTCATGCATGAGTTGGAAAAATGTTTCGTTTTGGTTGGAAGCATCCAAATAAAGTATGTCTATGCTGCTACATCGTGTGTGGAGGCGAGAAGTCGACCAATGTGCGGTTAGGACTAAGTTATTTATCAATAGATTTTACTGTAAATTATACTTGATGCTAAGGCGTTTAACCTCTGACGAAAAAACAAGCACCAGCCACTACGGTCGGTGATGTTTACATTGTGTTTACTCTTTTGTGAATATCGCTGTGGGTTTTGTTGACAGGATGCTCTATTTCTCCAAAAAAGCCAATGCTTGCTTCATTTCGAACAAAGGTTTGCTCATAAACCTTTCATTCAACAGTCAACGTTTGTTACAGCGTTGTAGAAACATGTGGCGTGACCAATGAGGTTTACTGTAATTTTCACATCTGTTCGAACAGCACTTGTATAACTTTCCGTAGGTATTACCTCATCTTGTTTTGGTCATTGTGCCAACAATTCATCTCCACATATTTGATTAGATATTCGCGGAATACATCTTTTCATAATTTTTTCCCTTTTTCGCTTCTTTATTGTATATCTTTTTAGCCAGTTCTTGTAATCCGCACCTAGGCCATCCACTCCATAGAGGGGTCGATGGATTTAAACATCACGGACAACATGGTCAACGGTCTGTTCTATGCCACACTCTCAAGCTTCTATTTCACACTCACAAGCCGCAGAAGGTGCCATGCTCCATTTGTAGAAGCAGGAGCGGAAATGTCCGACCCCGGTGCGGAGGCGGT
>JGI24022J15233_10010271_pt1 | contig 10606 bp, 13 predicted proteins | sample Ectturendosymbi2_FD_15233 | JGI IMG/M metagenome (IMG submission 15233)
TTCTTAAATTTGCTAAAGCATCTCTGACTGCTTTGTAGTCCACAAAGCCGGTTTACGTGTACACTTAGCAAGCTGAAGTTGAGGGCCTCAAAATTCAGGAATCTTCTAGGAACGATTTCATTTTTCTATGCTTTATTAATAAATTAGGCTCTTTTTGTGAGAAGGTCTGCAGAGTCACAAACTGCAGCAATCTGTGACAAATGTCGCAATGCCAAATGTCCCAAAATCATTGTACCTTAAATCAACGACGGTATTTGTGACACTGCTGTTCCTTCATTTTTTCCTTTCTAAGACTTGTTGCAGAGTAAATCTACCCTTATTTACTTTAGAGTTCAGATTCTAATTTGAACACGAGCAAATCATCACTTCTCATTTTGTGCCATTCGTGGAAAAAGGTTTGGAGGGTTGACAAAACGGAATTGACTAGGAAAGGCATACGCGCTTCCCGTTCAACTTGTGCCAATTATGCCAATAAAAAACAATTTGTTTTTCATACATCTGCAATGCCTATGTTTCCCCAGTGCAAGGTGCATTCCTGACCAGTTGACCTTTCTTGAAGTGCAGCGTATCTCTCCGCTCCACGTCTTGCTTTGCTCCTGGCAACAGTTTCACTGCGGTGCCCTTTCGCAATAACAGCCTTTGTGGGACTCAACCTGACCAAGGGGAGTATTGCGAAACAACAGTAATGACTGTTGTCTTGCTGTACATTGATCTTCGAAACTTTCAAATACATGCCAAAGGTGTGAAAGTGTCAAACCCTCGTTCATGATGAGAGGATCGCAGAAAAAAAAGTTGACAGAGGACGTTGAGTATTTAATAACGAGTGGATAATTATTTAATAAGGTTTCGCTGAAGTCCAGTCAACGGCTGTATGTCTGATATGGTCTATGCCGAGAAAGTACTGTGGCGTCATAGCATGCAAGCCCGGCGCAATTTTGAAAATACATTTTCAGACATTTTCAAGATCTTTTCCACACATTTTCAGGCCTGTTTACAAACCTAATCTTTCGGTATGACCTACCCATGTCAAATGCAGGCACTATAATAATTAACACGATACAAGTAAAATGATATCAATTTTTTAATAAAATATTATAAAAATGTATGTCAACAAATCAAGCCTGGATTTTTTTTATTTTTCCAAGATAACTGGTACTAAAAGCATTGAGAAATCCCGTAAAAGTGAACCGAACAACCCGTCAGACCTAACCTGGGAATTGCTACAACAAAACAGACTTTACACTTTGATGCACTACGTAAACTGGAGATCAATAGTGTTGTTCCCACTAAAAATGAAAGTAATTTAGTTTTATTGGTAACTTAAAGGACAAAAAACGTTTATGCCATGTCGTTTACATCCCATTTAGATTTATTTCAAAAATTATAATCAAATCATTTTGAGTCCTATACGGCCCGAAAATTAAACTTTGTTCCCTTTGAAGTTGCTAATTTCATCTGAATCCCGCTCTGATGTAACCTGAACGAACGATTTGCGCTAGATTTGCTGCACTTATCCGCGAACATGAAATCACGACATGCACTTGCTGATCAATTCATGCTTATATAAGTTAAGTACAATTTATCGAAAGCTGCTAAACGTAAGCCATAGGTTTAGTACCTTTGTATACAAGACAAAGTTTGCGAGAAGACAGAAACGTGCTTCTTGCTTTACCGATCGATTCGGTAAATTCTACAGTGGAAATCATATAATAAAGGACGTTGTAGCCATTTTGCACGTTGTTTTCTGCGAGATTATGCTTTGCTGATTTTCAATGGATTACAAACAAAGTTTTAAAAAACTTTTACAAGTTGTTCATTCTGAAAACAACGCTGCTAAAAGAGAAAAAAGTAGTTGATAGGAAACGAATAAAATACTGTGAATACTTTATTCAAAATGAAACAGCAACTTCAAAACCATTGTTGCGACCTCTGGCATCCGTCGAAAACAGCTGGTTTCAAAATGTACAATACGTTCGCATTTTTTGGAACTATCAATTTGTTTTTGTAAGCTTACGACAACAAAAAATACATCTTTACAACCTGGTAAGCTGAAGTGGATACGCTCCAAGTGAAATCTTCTGGGAAAGTCCCGTAATAGAACATATCCCTTTGCCAAGCAGAATAATTCTTGAACTCCTGTGTTTATGAGCAGGGTTTAAAAACAAGTACATGTGTTTTTCTACATTTTGCAAAAAACAAGGTTGCTCATAAAACGTATTATACAGAAAAACTTCTAATACGCTTTGTTCCGGTTGTTTTCGGAGAATTTGCTGTTATTGCCAAAACGTACAAGAAAACGTGTCTTCAGAAAATTTTTCTCAAAGCAATATTTACGAAATAGCGTATGCCGAAGTAAGGCATCCAATCCTAGTATAATGGATTATGGTTGTACAATCTAATAAAGGATTCATAATTATATAAGAAAAATTTTTGGATTGCGTTCTTCCCAATGCACTTCACAACATGAAAAAATCTCTTGATGTATACAAATGCAGCAATCAACAGGAATGAAGCAAATCTTTTTTACAATTAACTCTGTTTTGTAGATTTGGAACAGAGCAATGAAACGCAAACGTTTTTAATACTCTATCATTTGGCTTCAAATGTTAGATAACAGGTTATGTTTTCTAATGGGTCAATCACAAAGGTATTCATACTGAACTGATTTTGTCAACAAAAACCACTAGTTTTTAAGCCAACCGAACTAAAAATTGTGAGTTAAATGAGTTAATAATTTACCATTGAGTTATAAAATGTAATGCAGCGAAACTTGAAATGTAAAACTGCGCTTCGAACACACTGTTAACTATAAGGCCATTTTCTTGTAAAGTAGATGTTCTTTCCATCAATTCGCGACATCAATGTGGTCTCGGCGGTTTAGCCTAATTTTAGGTGAAAGTCTTTTTAGCTTGTAAAAACCACTGGTCTTGGCTCTCAAACACGCGAGCTGTATTTATGCGGTACATCAATTGAAACAAGTTTTTTTCACCACTTTTTATTCATTAGCTTCGCATGCTTCGTCCGGGGCGTTCTAATCTATTGCTTTTCTTGATTATCNATAGAGAAAACAGCAAAGTTGTGCTGAGACCTAATGCATGTACACGCTAAGCGTAAAGTGAAGTANTCTGTTGCCTCAGATGAATTTCAAGGCCGAAAGAAACCAAAAGAACCGTGTTCTTTAGCNTTTATGCCAAAAGTTAGTATGACTAATTCAAATACATGACGNCAGGTAAAAAATTATAACCTAGACTTGGCTCACAAAACACAACATTAGAACAGATGGATGAACACATCAGTACACCCGTGAGTCAACAAAGGCGTATCAATCTAGTTCACCATGCTGCAGTTTAATTTAGTCTTACGTTCCATATAGAAACACCAGCCTCTGACGGTATAGGTGATGGATCCATTTTCGTGAATGAGGTTTCGACAGGCATTGTCACGTCACTTGCGGCTGACGTGATTGATAGCCCATGTACCAGATTATCCGTCACAAACCCATTGTCCGAAACTATGCTTTGGTAAGTTGCGCCAAACGAGGTAAGAGATCGATTAAGCATGGGATCAGAATAATTGACATGGAAAAGTCCGTATCTAGTACAAAAATCAGCAGCATTAACATGTTTCGACAACTGTACATGTTGACAAAAATACATTTTTTCACATGAACAAAGCCTTTTCTTTGTACGGTAATTGACTTGCATTCGTCACCAGACAACCGGGCACGGTTGATCTAATGCCGCTTTACAACAATGATACCATAATTTCAGTGAAGTTTTCTACAAGGCATTTTTAGTATTCATTGAAAAGAATACTTTGTTTCAAAAACATAAATTTTTTAAAAACAAATTTCCCAAAGCTTTATGTCAAATTGCGCGCTAATTCCGTGTACAATTTTGAAGTGAATGTTTGTAATACGATAAGTTGCAATTAGGAATTGATGCAGCATGTTATGGTATAGCTTGATTTTCAGTTATTTATTTTATATTAAACCAGTTTTTTTAAGGCGTTTTAGGGACCCGATTCGGGTCCCTAGAATCAGAGAAATCAGGTCCCTACAGATCCAAGCCGGGTTCCTAACATTTTCCTTAAAAAAAACCTGATTAAACTGAAACCAGATGGCATGGATTAAGAGTAGAATACCAAATATAAAAACACAAAACACATTTGCACATTGAGGACAAAGGAATCGTTTGTGCAAACACTTTACTGGAAGACAACAAACACAGAAAATCATGTGTGAGATGCCAGGCTCCGATTGTTTGGTAAAAAAATCGTACGAAACAAACAATTTGTTTCCATTTCAATGTAATTGTACGCAAAAATGCGTGAAAACTGATAAAAACTATTTCAAGGGCTTTGGTGTCATTTTGTGTCAATGGAGAATTTCAGGCCGGTCGCACCTTGCCTCATATTCAAGATCCCATTCGAACCCATCCAGAAGTGACCTCGCCACAAAACCAATGACGTTTACACCATCCATAACGTAAGCTGCGAGTAAACAAAAATTGATTAATATACTCCCATAAAAGAGCATTTTAACTTGATGTGCTTGCGCAAATAAGATTTGTGGTTGATACATGTACCCGTCAAGAATTGATTGCTGAGCCAGTGAAATCGTGGCCTCCATAAATGACTTGAAAAGAAATTAGACAGTTGAACTTTGCAGCAATAATTGAAGACTGGCCTGTTATGAATGCGACGTTAACTTAAACGAAATAGCATCTACTAATCGTAGCATTACATATAGTTGCTTTTCACTTCCAAGAAAGTCACCAGATGTAAGCTCTGCTTAGGAGCTAGCAAATAAACACTGAAAACTGTGCATTTGCATGATTTCTGACCTTTCAGCAGCTCGTTGATGTATAACTCTCTCATTTTCGATAGTTCGTTGTTGCCACCTACTGCATCTGTGCTTGAACTGGGGAGTCCACTTCCAGATAAAAGAAGTGGTATGCTAGCTCCGTAGGTGCTAGTGATCCAGGTGAGCACATGACGAATACCATGGGGCACAGCTTTGATACTTGGGTCGGCAGTTGCTGCCCACGTGATGTCCTGCCGGGTGACGTCGCTGTTAACCTTAGTAAAAAGATCAATGCAACCAGACATTGTGGCTGTAATTCAGTTTGATCGACAAATCGAAAAATTGGAATTTAGTTCAAACGTGCACAAACAAGAATTAAGGAATTTGGCATTATGAATGGGTTGACTCGGCTTTTATTGTGAATGAACTAAACAAAAGCAGCAAGAACGTCAAAAGTTATGTTACGATTTTTTGATTGACTGAAGCTTTTTGGTGAAAAATATCAAAACAATTTTATTGAAGTTCAAGGAGTTTGATGAACAATTTTCAAGTTTAAGAAAGAAAAGAAGGTAAAGTTTTGCTGCGTACAGTAGGTAAAGCATGATTCAATAACTTTTGTGATCGGACCATGTACGGTGTTAATGAATTGTTAGGAACTTTCGGAAAAAGTTCACATACAATAATTCAGGATTAGCATGATAAAATGTATATACCAAAGTTTCAGTTTTACGTCATTTCTAAAAATATTGCAGAGATGTATCCAACTTTCAACTTGTTACTGCTCTTTCGTGCAACATTCAAACACTTATTTTGTTTACTAAACAGTGATATACGTCAGGAGAGCCATGTCAACTTTTAACTGCTCTCTTTTTTTGGTGACGGCAATGCAAATAGCGGCAAGCCGAGGTCTGAATTGTGCTTCTTGCAGGGGCGGTTGAGTTGAACGCTCTTGCCCAAGGAGTGCTACGACAATTCACTCAGCGGCTGTGGATCGATCACCCAACCTTCCACTTGAGGGGAGGACACTTTACTACTGNGCTATTGCCGCCCAACTACACTTTCTCAGCAGTATCGGTGCCGGAAAGGAATGAAATGAGCAGAGCATGATAAGGAATCTTTACGTTTGTTTGCACAATGAGACACCGATCAATATTTACCTCAAACGCCTGGTTAAAATTTGTTGTCTTGTGTGACAAAATGAACTACATCATTTCTTATGAAGTTTTGCTATCACCGGCAGGCAATCAAGCAAATGCTTTTTTCTAGATTCGGACACCTTGCGCAGACGAATATTGTGAGTTTCTTATGATAAATACAAACAAGCCGAACTAGACGTTCAATCCGTTAACTTACGTAATAGGTCGTGTAATGATCAACAGCGAAAAAATCGTAAGATCCGATCAACAGCGCTTTCTCTTCGTCTGTAAAGCTTGGCAGTGAACTGGGAAACGTGTCTTGTACCGACGCTGGGTATTCCCCGGTGGTGACAGGTGAAGCAAACCATCCTATTTTGCTCTGCAAGTACTTCTCACGTTTGTCGTAGTCAGCTTGAACGTGAGAGTTCTGTGGTTCAGCCCAGTTGGAAAGCAGCGAAATGCCTACAAGGCCTCCATGCGTTGACCTTCAAAATAAAATGTATGTATTTCCATCAAGCTTATCGAGACGTTCTTGCGTTGACCTACCGTGCGACGGAAAATATGTAAAATAATTGTCTTTTGCTATGCATTGCTGTTTCTTCGTTATCTAGAAAATGTACATTAATTCGGCCTAATTAATCTACACTTTCATTCCGTGATATTTACTTAATCGAAAGAGGGAAAATTATCAAAATCCACAAAATTGTTGCAAAGTGTCATTGTTTTTGTTTCATCAATATAGAATATATTTTCATAAAACAACGGCAGGAAGCATTTCATTAAGCAACTGCGTTGTGAGATTTATGAAAACAGATCTCAGTATCATACTTGTATGAAAAATTCGTTAAATTGAGTTAACACCCTAATTACGAAAGATTCCTTGACCCTTTGCAGCCAATTATCATATCATTATTTTATGTTGGAGTAAGACGGTCTGTAAGTCATTGAGAAGGCCTAGTGGCAAATATTCCATCACTTTCTAGTAGCTTCTACTGATTCTGCGTTTACCATAATCATCTTTAGCAATCATGGAAATATTTTTGAGTTCGATTGAACAAACGTTTGGTTTCTTAAGATAGAAAGCACAGGTAAAAGCTGAATTTGCACTGAAATCATTACTATATTTTTCGTATGGAAAGGATTGAAACAAGATTTAGTAAATTTTCGTTCGCATTAATAAAATATTTTCAAATCCAACTTTTCCAATGAAATCAAACTGATTGTGAGAAAATAATTAGGAAGCAGAAAATTCATACAAACAAAAACGAGAAAGTCATCACATTAAAACATGCGATAACCAAATGCAACTGTCCACAACCTGCGGCCGTATGCGGCCTTCGTTAAGGAAATTTGCGGCCGTCCACATGTAATTTAATATATAAGATTTGGCGGCCGTGCTGGCATATATCGAAGTAAAACAAACTCAAGGCACGAAAATCAGGCGACACGATGCGTAACAATCTAGATGATGATGCCACAAAGAGTTATAGAATGAATACGCAATTTAAGTTTCAATGTGTTCTGTGTTGGTTGGCACCAGTGGTGCCACTCTTAGTGTTTTTCCACTAGATCTAGTGTTTTTTATTTCATCTGGTGTTCTAGTGTTTTTTTATGGTTATCTAGTGTTTTTTATGAGTGAGCTGAATGTAATTAATTGCACAATTTGTTTGGTGTAATTGCAACTGCAATTGAGGCCTTTTCGTTTTGATTTGTTCAAGTGAAATTTGCAAAAAATTCTACCGAATTTAATCTTAAATTACACAAGAAAATATAATCAGTTTTGAGTTAAGCCGCTTCAAAGTCACTTGGTCATCCGTTAAAAGTTTCAGTGACTTGTGCAAACAAACACATACATAAGCGTTGCTCACTTGCTGCTATCTCCCGTTTTCTTTGTCTCTGGTTTACATTGAGTTGCATGTCTAGGGTTGGCATTGCAACACATTTTCTGGGCATTTTCACTGTTACTTTGCATTTGTAATCTAGTGTTTTTTTGTGAATCTAGTGTTTTTTTCACATGAAATCTAGTACTTTTCCATAGCAAGAGAGTGGCAACAACGGTTGGCACTTGGCAGCAGTGCTCTCACTTTTAGGGATTTTGTCCCTAGATTGGAACTTTTGACCCTTTTCAGGGATTTTTAGGGATTTTTGGAAAAGTATGAAAATGTGAAAAAATGAACTATTTCAGTTTATTTTGAAAATCATATTAGGTTCTATTTTTAACATTTGTCATGGCACCCCGATTTTAAGCTGCAGCACGGACACGTCTAAATACCACAAGATCACTAAGATTGCTAAGGCCACTAAGATCGTCGTGATGACCAAGATCCCCGTGATTACCAAGATCCCCAAGAATGCGAAGATTAGATATTAATCTTAGCCTAGTAATCTTACTAATCTTAGCCATCTTAGTGATCTCAGTTATCTTGTTTTGGCAACCTTCGTGATCTTAGCGGTCTTAGTGATCTTGTGGTATTTGCCGGTGTCACTACACCACCACAGATTAAGCGATTTCTTGGTACTGTTTCAGGGATTTTTGGAGTTCCATTTGTTAGAGCCCTGCTTGGCAGTATCTCATAAATATAACTCAAACTCATTGGCGGCCGTACTTCAAATAAATAAAAGTAATGCGGCCGGCAATAAGCGAAAGGTAGTACACCACTGACCGAATGCAACATTTGAGTACACGCTTTTGGTCCTAATGCCTTGAGCGTAGTTTTTCAACCGGGGCGAGGGACCACCAGGGACCCAGGAGGCTTTTACCGGAAGCTTCGAGCAGAGGTTTTCATGAAGAATGATAACCTGCTCGTTCGCGCGTGGCGAATGATACGATAGAAACGTCAATATGTCAAAACGAAATCTACGCTTTTCAGTGTCAGGAAACTAGAGGCACTGATGGTTTCGCACCATCAAATGTTGAGAACAGCCGCCTCAAGTTTGGTTGATCATCACGAACAAGCAAACAATCATACTTGTATTCTGATTCATAAAGCCTGTAGATCTGGGAGTGGGCGAGAAGCATGTTGTGGGCAGCGACAAGAGCTTCTGCAACGCTCTCAATGCCAGGTGGCCATGTTCCTTCTATATATCCTTTTTCAATCTGGGCAAAACAGATATGCAATGTGAAACGATTCTCACAAAACAAATTACCGAAAACGGCATTAACTTCTCTGTGTTACACTATCCAAAACAATGTTATTTACCAAACCAACAACCACAATAATAGATCTTTTTGGCATTTCACTGAATTAAAAAACAAGCATTTATTTATATCACAGCCACAAACTAAGCATAACCATGTCGATGTCAAGCTAGTCAGTCGCACATTACCTCTTCCAGCGGTGAAGCGATCGTGATCCAGTGACCAACGTGACCTCCAAGTAAATCAAACACGTCGCGGGTATAATTCACAAACTGGTTAATTGTAGCATCGGAAGCCCATCCACCCACATCTTGCAAGTCCATTGGCAGATCGTGGTGGTAAAGATCGGCGATGATGGAAATGCCAGCATCCATGAGACTGGCTAGAAAAGCTTTGTAGTACCTTTTGCCGTCGGGATCTCTAAATCTAAACACATAATAAATAAAACTGGACAAAACAGTTTACATAAAAAATCGACTCTCACAGAACAACTTTCATTGCTTTCCAATTTTGCATAAAAGAATTAGATTTGATATGCGAAAGAAAAATTCCGTTTTGGCAAACAAAGTCACGTGATCAATGGATTTCAAAACAGCCAAGATGTAGATTGAAAACCTGGTTGGCACTAAGGAATGTCGTTGTTCCTGACAAGTATGAGGTTTATTTTAAAATAAAACTAAGCATGACTTATTTATATTCTTCAATATAATATCTAAATTAAAATGCCCCAGATCTTTGAGGAAATGTGTCACAAATTTATCACAGGCGCATCGTATTATCCGCGATGCCATTGGAATGTTTTGAAAATCATCAGTGCCTACTAAGCAATTAAGCATCGAAAAGAGTTTTAACGCTTGAAGAAGACTTGAAAAAACAAATACCTTGTCCAAGAAATAGATAAGCGGTAGTGCGACACACCAAGTTCCTTCAAAAGTTGAATATCAGTCTCCCACAGATCAAACTGATTTGCTGAAACGTCAGCGTTCGGATCTCCTGACGCGTGTGTGAAATTGTCCCAGATACTGTCGCTGGTCTTTTTGTCATGACCGCCTTCAATCTTTAAACAATCGTTTGCATTAAGATGTAAATATTTTCTATGTATGCAAAAATTCTTACTTCACTAATGGAATTTCTACGAAAACGTCGTGAAGGATTAATTCACAACCTTTACTTAGCAATGCAAATTTCAGTAGAAAAGTTTCACTACACAGAAAGAAGTCTCAGGTAATTGGGTTTGAAATATCATACAGTGGATCTAAAATGCAGGGCTGGGTTAGTTTTATCATTCGCTAGTTGCAGTGGATTTCAAGATTTATCAGTTGGCAAAGCTGAAGCAAGAGATGAAATACTTGTGTTTGAAGGCCTGGCAAACGTTTCAAAGGTATTTAAAGGTTTTATTTGAAAGCCTGACATGATATCAATATGGTTTAAATATAATCTGCAGAGTTTAGCCGGATTGAAGATCTTAAGCGTTCACGCTTTGCCCGCAGGCCGTATTTTGGCCATGCCTGGTCTAGATGTTCCGCC
>JGI24022J15233_10010273_pt1 | contig 10606 bp, 3 predicted proteins | sample Ectturendosymbi2_FD_15233 | JGI IMG/M metagenome (IMG submission 15233)
CTGGTTTGGTCGTCTTCAGCGTATCGCGCAACGTTTGTCTCGAAGTATCTCTTGAAATGAGTCCAGCGCAAGGGGTCACCGTTATACTTTACGGGATTAACTTTCGGCAGATGTTGAGCAGCGTTCAGTCTCTCTAATAAGTGCACCATGTTGTCGTTAGTGTTCGACATAGTGTACCGATTCGGTTCTGGATAATTCGGGTAGTGATCTGTTGGTACATAATAACTGGCATGGTTTAAGTCTTGATCATTTCTTTGCAGTCTCTCGGGCTCTCCTCCACTCGGGCAAGGAGCTATTGGTGTGTAACACTCAGCCCGATTTAAATCTAGTCTACTCGCATGTGGCCCGTGGTTGTCCAGCGCAAGGGGTCACCGTTATACTTTACGGGATTAACTTTCGGCAGATGTTGAGCAGCGTTCAGTCTCTCTAATAAGTGCACCATGTTGTCGTTAGCGTTCGACATAGTGTTCAAAGAGTGAATCACACCCTCTGAGCGTAGCCAGTTGCACGTGTTAAATATTGAACACCAGATGCACAGCTAGAAGCGGTTAAACAAAGGTTAAAGCATTTGGTCGCTGCGCGCCATTACAAAACCTACGTATTACGTAAGCACGCATCGGAGCGCTCTCCACTCCACGCCTCAGCAGCCTCATTTGTTGGTATGACATGCTAAAAGGTGCGTTTGCGGTCATCCTCGCTCTTTTCGATTTTGCAAAGGTGGTGGTTTCGGGTCTAGCAGACCCGACGTTATGGTTAGTGTGAGGTGACTTACGCACGCTGAACCCTCCTTATGGTTAGAATGGACTAAGTGCAAGGTGGCTGTAAAGAGCTGAAACTCACTCAGCGCATGCTTCTGCGGTCTTATTTGCAGTGTACAAAAGAAGTTCTTCACGCCCATAATTTTTTATGAGTAATTCAGTTCAGGCACATATGACACCTTCGCTATATTTGGTCTACTTACTTTTCATCAAAAATCGTATGATATTAGAGCAAAGTAACTTTGTTAGTGCTCAAACTGCTCAGTGAGAGTTATATTTTCAGTGTACTTTTTGTGATCAACTGCAGTTGAAGGAAAGTATATTTATTTACTTTTGAAAACCGGGTTCGGCACACCAGAGGGTAGTATTAACGTGACAAAACTCGAGCGATAGTAATCCAGGGTTTACCTCAGAACCCAAAAATTTAGGTTTTCGCAGTCCTTAAAGTGCATCACATAACTAGTAAACAATTCGCAACCGATAACAAAGATTTTAGTATTAATGCGTTTGGAATTTAGATATTTAGAAAACGATATAAACGACAATTTGCAGACGTTTCGATAACTTCTGTTATCATCATCAGTGCATTGCACATTGAACTGCAATTATCTTGCTGCAAGTTCTTATGGTCAGTCAGGAGAAAAACGTGAAAAGCTGTTTCGGTAGTGGGTATTCTTCTGTTCTTTTTCTTCTGTTTTTTCGTTTTCTTTGGCGGTGACTTTCATTATAAGGCTATTCAACACTTCCGCTTTTCGTGCACCATAAATATTTAGACTTCGACAAAAACAAGGCAAACGCGCAACATAATATAAAGCTTTGTTTAGCTTTCAAGAGATTGTGGTCATGATTAAAATTTTACTGTACTTTTGTTAGAGAATAGTTTATCACATATTATCTTGATAACGTTAATGGCATTCTTACAAAAAATGATGCGTTGCTGGCTCGCTGGCAACTTTACTCATTTTTGTTGGTTAAAAAATATATCAACTCCTGCAATATCCCTGTTGGCTTAGTTTCTGTGGGAGGAACCCTTGAGCAGCACATATAATTCTCTGGAAGTCTTTGCTTATTTTTGCACAAACACTGGTTTAAACTTTGCGCTACGAAACATTAAAATGTACAGTCACGTTACTTCAAATGTTAACCACCTTGAAGAATAAAACATGAATACCTCAAAGCGAAACAAGAAAATCTCGACTGCGTTTGAGTGTAGACCCTTCACACACAATCAAAAGAAATATTTCCGAAATGTCCGACATGGTTTTATTTACGGGTCATTTTGATTTTTGCGTTGTGAATTTTAATCTTTCGTGAGTTTTTAGGAAGAAAGTTGCAAGAAAGATGTTTCTTGAATGTGACTTGCGGGCACCACGAAAATCATGACATGCACATGCCCTTTTTGTTACTTCACCTTTGAACGAAACAACCAATTTAATTTATTTTACTTTGTAATCATTTGCACAAAAACGACGGGAATGTTGACTGATGTTAAACAAATGCACTTCAGGCTCAGTTGATATGCTCACCAGCTGACGTCTGACATACAAGATACAACCACAACAGCAACGCAAGGATCATAAGCAGCGACAATGGCATGGTTAAAAGTGGCATCTACCCAATTAAAAACATATAAGCGATCATTATATTGTTTCAGAAGCAGGATTTTGGATAGGTTTATGTGACATTGCTCAAGAGCTTATTAAATTGTGCGTTTTAAATTACCTATATTTCTCTACATTTCTAGCTGTTCATCATTTTTTGCCCGAAAATTTCTCTCTTCGGACAATGGTCTGCTTGTTCAATAGAATGATTCTTAGCTGCAACCTTTCAGTGCATCCAAACTTTGAGATGATCATTAATGAAAAAAATCTTACAGGAACGGAACAAAACTGTTGACATCTTCCTGCAAAAGCCTTAAGCTTCATCGGCAACAAAAAATTAAACCATTCCAGCGTATTCAAATTTCATTAATATATTCTTGAAGTAAGATACAGGCCCATTGTAAAGTGGTGAGGCCTGACTAAAGCATGATAAATGTTCATATCAATTTTTTCACAAAGTCAACCTCAATTCTCAGATTCACACTGTCTTCCTGAAGCAGCCTATTGCAGAGTTTACACGCCTCGAATATGATCTGGAGACGTGCTTTCTGTTGTCCAAACTCTTTCAGTATTGTTGTTGACAAACGGTCTCATAACAAAACGTTTTGCACCATTGCGTGAAAGAAAACAACATTTGCACTTACAGTCGTTTAATTGGCTCAAAGTGTAAAACACACCGAGTTTCAAACTTTTTCATTTATGCAACCTCAAACATAGCAAAAACTTTGTTTAGGTAGGTATCATGTCCGCCTTTAACCTTTGAAACTACATTCACTCTGTTTGGCATGTATTCCACCAGTCTTTTACAATTTCTTTGATTTTTGGGTCCCGATACCATACTTGTATTGTGTCCTCAAGTGGCTTGGTCATGTTGTAGAGTTCAGTATTTGCAAAAATTTCTTCACTTTTTTTGATGCATAGCATGGGGCGAGATCTTGCTGAAATATCCCCCCAACTTCAGGAAAGATTTCCCTCATGTGTGGAATCACTTTTCTCTGGATCACATCCATGTATTTGTCTGAGTTCATCATCCCATCTACAGGAACAAATGATCCCACGCCAAAGAAGTTAAACAACACTAGAGCATTTTCTTTAAAGGGTCTTTTACTAGCTGACTGAAACAACTCAGCTTTTCACCATCACTGATCCTCACATGTCGACACTGCTTGTCCTTAACAAAATGACATTTTGTGACATTCATCATTCATCAAAAATGACATTCATCAGAAACTAAAACTTGTTTCCCTTCTTGTACAGATAAAGGCTTGCACTCCTTTGCCCTTTTTTCATCATTTTCTGGATTTACAGCTGCTACTTTGTTGGATTTTTAGCTTTTCGACTAGCTTCTATCAGCCGGTGCCTCACTATAGCTGAGCTCACATGTACTCCAGAATATGCTAAATCTTTCTGCAATTCAAAACTGCTCTTTCGTGGATTCATTTTGCTGTTTCTAAGGAGGATACCTTCATCTTTAGGCGCGGTTTTAAGTTTCCTTCCACATTTACTCTTGCGTCTCGGGACAACAGAACCAGTTTGTGCATGTTGCCATATAATCCGAGATACAGGCTTTTGACCAACGTCCACCATACTTGCTATGGCTCTTTGCGTGTAGTTAGAAAAGGGTAAAAAATGCATGCATGTGTCCTGGGTGTGATATCGGCCAGCCTGTTTTACAGAAAAAAACGATTTGACTGCTACATTACGACAGAACGAGAGGAACGACATGTACGCCAACAAGATATTACGTACCTCGCACACCTTTGTGACGTCGTACTGCTAAGTTTTTATTGTTGTACATGACCCGAGATGCAGGTCTTCAATTTTATAATAAAACAAAAATGCATTTTTCTTGAAAGAGGGTCAAATGGTGAGGTATTTTGAAAAAACTGAAAAAATGGCTTGAGTCAAATTAATATGAACACGACTGTAGCTCCAAACACTCCAAACAATCAGGTTTCAAGTAATTTCGATTTCTTTGCTTCATGTCAGGACCCTGAACACAATAAACTTGGCATGACAAAAATGAGGTGAAATCATGTTCTTGCATCGCTGGGGAAATCAGGCGCGGTATTTCTTGGTGTTGCACTTGGCGATGTGTTCGAATGAAAACAATTTTCACATTCAATAAATCGAAAAAATACTTATTCACTTGTAGCTGAGTAGATATTTGCTCTCTTGAAATAGCACCGATTAATAAGGAGGATTTGATATGAACTTTTATGACAGATATTCCAACATAGCACGTGGACCTGAGGAGTTGCTAATCCTAATGATTTTGCATTGTCGCATCACTTATGAACCAATTTTACACCTTTGGCTAAGAACAGGGGCGTAACGAGGTCAGATGACGCTCGGGGCAAGAAGCAAGTTTGGCGCCCCCATGTTCGAAACTGAGGTCTTTTTGAAGCAAATGTAGTGGATTGAAGAAAGTGCTTGTGACATTGTTGGGACTTTTCGGTGCCTCCCGCAGCCATTCGAGGTCCCCGCAGTGATTTGGCGCCCCCATAGTGACTCGGAGCCCGGGATATTGCGACCCTTGCCCCCCTCGTTATGCCCCTGGCTAAGAACCAAGGATGCAAGCGAAGCTGAGAATGGCACGCTGTTGTGCAGATAAAGTCGAAGTTACATGACTGAAACAACGCACACCATCAAAGGTGTAGGAGCTAGGGAATGTATTGAGGGTGCATAGGATATTTTGCCGGGATTTCCAAATTTGTTCGAAAAACGTTTATGCCACAAACTTTCTCTCCACAAATTTTCAGCAGTGTTTCGTACATTATATTTTCTTCTGCCATGTTGCCGCAGATTTGAAAATATAAAATTTGGTACTTGCAATCTGGTTCTTAGTAAATCATCTGAAAACAAATAGCCATGCGCTGGCTGTGCAAGAACGTTGTCGGAAGCCAGTGGGCTCAGTATTATTGAGCATTTGTCTCACATGTTTTATGTTTTCCATGCACATTCCAGCTGCTGCTGTCAGCAAGCAATCTCCACCTATGCTGAGGCACTTCCTTCTCTACAGACATATATGTGTTGTGGCATGTGTCATATTGTTTATATTTTATGACTGTGCCATGACTTTCGCAACACTATCTGTTCAATTGCACGCACTTATATGCAACATGCAACAAACTGCATAGCAAAATGTGTTCACCTAAACACTCTAATCAAAAGTGAAAACAAAAGCTTTTTGTACTTGCTTGCATAGCCTCTACTAATGTGAAGGATGTGCCCTGCATACATGCTCGATTCCCTCGATGTAAAAATAACAAAACACGTAAATGAAACGCCTTCCCTTGCTACGCTTTCGAGTGAATCAGTTACCCATCAACCCTCACAAACAAAAACACGAAGTTGCTAGAAGCAGTTTGTTAATTTTATATATGTCTAACGTGTTTCCTATGACAAAACAAAGGTTTATTTGTTTATACATTCAGTAACAAGGAAGTATAATTTCGATAACATTGTTTGAAAATATCGAAGTTATTTTTCCAAAATGTTTGATATTTTGCCCACATTTTTGACAAATCAAACTTCTTGAGGTTGCGCGTGCACCCTGCACACATGGTTTAAAGGCAAAGCTCTAGTATTTCCGCCAAAGATAACAAAATGTACATTCGAATCTGAGGGCTTTGTTTCTTGTTGTTACATTTGAAACTTGTTATTGTGTTTTGATGCCTTCAGAAAAAAACAGAGGTGCTTCTGTGCAATTGCCAATTGTTTCTTTGGTTTGAATATATTTACAATATGCGTCGTTGACGTGGGCGTCCGCAAGGGGGAAACGGGAATTTCCCTCCCGGGAAATTGGGAATAAGAGCATAAAACATCTAGAAAACCTGTCGTCAGCAGCTTAATTCTTATTGATTGATTCAGTTCTGGGAATGTCAGTTCATTTGCCGGCATGACACTCACACTACACAAAAACCATGTTCACAGTGCTGGTATTATGCATGGGGATTTTGCATTTCACTCACGTTCGCTCCTTTTCCTGAAAAGGAGGTTGCGAAAGTTGCGAGGATTGTTCTACTCTTGGTCTCTATTGCGTAACAATAACACGGCAACAAATCTTCAAAAGTTCACTTCAAGTTACGGCAGTAGGCGTTTTGTTGCATGTGACTGTTGAACGGTTGAACGCTGACATCTTGGCAGATAATAATGCAGCGAGACAGCGACTGCTGATAGCGTAAGAGACGTGGTTTTACACTGTGTGAAAAGAAGCATAAGTGAAACTGTAGCAATGCTTCCACAAGTCTGAAAAATGCATCAACAATGTCCCTGAGTGAATAGATTAACCTTCGCTTATGCAGGCTTCTTTTCACACACTCACAGTCAGTGGCGTATCTACACAAAACGGCGCCCATGGCAAAGTTTACATGTGCGCCCTTTTCAATAAATTAACTATCAGAAATAACTACAATTTCAGGAAAGACGAATCCTAAAGAACATAAATGTTTCAAAACAGAAAATATATGTCAATGTTTTCTTTAAACGTTTCACCAAATAAAACTATATAATTATAAGGACCATAACATTCTTCTACACCCATTTATTTTTATTATAATGAATGTAAAATATTGAAATAATGACATTACCACAATTTATACATACTGTAGTATTGCCTGACCAAATTGCAAACCTTAAAAAAGAATCACACTACATATTGCAACTGTAAACTACAATTGCTTTTCAAATGAATCATGGCACAATAAGTTACATGTGCAAGACCGGAATCACGTTTTAATGTGCTACAGCCAAACACTGGAGAGAAAAAGTTAGCTCTGCATAAAAGACTACCAAATCTCTTCTTTCATGAGTTTAGAGTTTTTTCTCAAGTGGTAGGACTAACATATGTTCCTTTCTAGTCTCTGGACTGGGGCGTTGTGTTTAGCCTACATATCAGACACAAGTGGACATCGTAAAATTTTCGTAAATTTGGAGTGGGCCGCAGCAGTTTAAGTAATTTGTAAATATACGGGAGTTCAACAGCAGTTATTTGCGTAACAGTCAGATTCTCATGGACAAGTCTTCAACTCATCTCAACCAGACTCTGATTAACATCCTCTTGCTTTAAACTCACTAGCATAGACTGACTTAGCCTTTTTTATGGTCTAAGTACAAGGACTTGTAGATATGCATGCGAGCGTTCTTCGTCTGTCTCACTATCTGACCCTCGCGTCACAGGTGGATCCAGGGGGGCTAAGGGGGTTGAAGCCTCCCTAAAGTTTTTCAGATACGTTTTTTGATCGATGGTTCCAGACACAGAAACGTCCATTGGGGTGATTTTTTTGTATGCCCTTTAAATAAACCAGTTTTTGCACAGGAATAGGGACAAAAACATTAAATGCAAAACGTATTTTGCTGAATTTGGACAGTTTGAATGTGTTTATTTCGCTTTAAATAAAACTTCTAATAAACAAGTTTTTATATAAAAAGGATGGTCCCAATATATAAATACGGAAGTGTTTGCATAAAGTATTTACATTGCATACACGTTATATCAACCGCACGTACATAGGCGTAGCCAGGGGGCCAATGACCCTCCAATTTTTTAGAATATCTAGTCATTTTAAGAGGCAGTATCTTAATACATAACAATGCACTGTTGCTCACCTAAAATCAAACATTTTGACCCAACCAAAAATTTGGGCTGGCCATGCCACTGCGCACGTCAGTAGTTGAACTCTTGTTTCATTTGGGTGAGATTGAGCTTCTTGTGGACAAAAGATGAATAAGCACCAGCCTCAGAACCGTCGCTAGAAAGTTTTCAATAGGGGGGCTTGACATTCTAAAAATTGACAAAAACTCTACTGATTTATAGTGTGTCATGTTTCAATTTGGGGGCTTGAGCTTTGTATGGGACGCGAAGCCCACCAAAGCCCCCGTGGCGATGGGACTGAGCAGACTGTGGAGAAAAGTCGAATAAGTTGCAGATCATACTATTCTTCCTGCAAGCTTTTATGAATGAGTGCAGCTCATTTTATTACTGTAGTTAAGCAAAGGCATTAAAATTACGCTACAACGAACTTACAGAGCAGTTAGCTACAGGCTAGGTTAGAGTGCACAGTGGCAGCGTAAACTCCAAAACAGCAAACTTAACCGCAAAATGTAATTTACATGTCAGATAGGCTGAAATGATGCGCGTTAGATTAGATGTAGGTTATGCTACTGATTAGCATCAGACCTACCAGTTGGGATGTATAGTGTGGTGGAAACGGCGTTCCCACACCATTTTGCATTAGTAACGTTACTTGAAGATTTAGATTTTTCATTTCAATTTCTGCGTGTAACGCCTTGAGCAGCATAAATCTATAAATAACAAGTTATCTCGTGTATAGCACAGTAGCGCTAAAGTGAAACAGGAAGGTCCAGTGTGGAAATTCTTGTAGGCAAATCAGTCTTCCTTTATGTTTGGTGTAGGAACGGCGTTCCCTCACCTCTTTCTTCGGCAATACACCCCTGCCTGCTAGCAGCAATTTTTAAACAAAAGTTCAGCTCAACACGAAATCAGATGCTTTTTTATCGACCAACATTCTGCTGTCTCTGAAAATTTTTTTCAACCTGCTGTACAGTATTTCTAAAATTGCGTTACCGCGATACAGTCCGTTACATACAAAAATTTGAATGTATTAGAATTTGGTCATTGACTCACTGCAAACTTCACGTGTCCAATATTGTCTGATAATCTTCAATGCCCTTATGATGCAACAAACACCTTCCAGGGTAAAGTGCCAGCTTAATTATTACTATCGATTTTTTTGTTATGTTTGTCTCAACGCATATCCCAAGCGTTTGTTTGGCGTGGAGGGAAAGCTGTGCTTGCTTTCTAAATAATATACCTTTTTTTCGATATTCAAGTTATTCTATGGTCAAATGACTTCAACAATGTGTTTTGAACAGTTTGCGATTGATAGTGTTGTGTTTTTCCCTGACAGAGTTTCAAAACTCAGAGCACCTTGTACAAAATGCACTGTACTTTATTCGGAGAAGATAACGGAAAACAAGGCAGACAGTTCCGCTTACAGCTTGAGTACAGTAATGTAGAGCTGCAGAGCGCGTGTCGAATATAATGAGTTATCAGCAAAGGCGACACTATTTAGCAACCGACCAAGAGGTACAGAGCGAGCAAAACAAATCAACGCGCGGAGTGGAATAAATCATTTGCCGGCAAGAACAGTGTAGCAATCAGCGCCGTGGAGATGTGGCAAACTTGCACCAAGGAAAGTTCGAGAAAACACCACTCTTAACACCTCCCCTGTGAGGTAAAAAATAGTAAGTTTAACAACAAAAAAGTTTACGAGGTTTTCTCGGCCGTTTTGATCGCCGAGGATGGCTCCGTCCATATTCCGGGCTAACGTTTTGTGACGTCGGCGGTTGCCTGGTGGTCGCTGTCGAAGTGTCGCTCGAGAGCTGCTCTGAAACGGAGGGGTTCTCTTCTCTGCTTTCGGACAACCTGGGAGTATCACCAGGTTCTGTGTCATCTGGCGAAACGTAACGTCGTTGCAGTTGATCTATGTGGCGTCTCCAGACTGGACCTCTCGGAACCACAAGGACGTTGACACTGCGGGTCCCAAAACGTTTGACAACAATGGCAGGCACCCATCTAGGGTCGCGATCACGTCGTGGTCCAAAATAAAGGGCGTAGCATGAATCGCCGACCTTGTATGTAGCCGCTACTTGAGTTACGGGGAGCTGATGCTCAGACTGTTGAGACTTGGTAGCTCCTTTCGCTTGTTTGCCCTGTGCAGTGTGAGCAGGTGAAGGCAATAGGGTGTCAATTTTGGTACGGATTTGACGTTCGTTAAGCAATTCGCTTGGCAAGTAACCGGTTGATAACGGAGTGCGCCGGTAGTTTCGCAGGAAGTCTTGCAACGCATCTTTTGGGGCTTTGTCCGACTTCTTCAATGCTTGTTTGAAAGTTTGCACCAAACGTTTAGCGGCGCCACTGGTGGCAGGATGGTACGGAGCTCCAGTCAGATGGACAATTCCATTCTCTTTGCAGAACTCCTGGAACTCGTCAGATTTGAAGGTAGCCGCGCAGTCGGTTACGACTGTATGGGGAAAACCGAAATGCGCGAAATCCTCTTGCAAGAGTTTGATCGTTGACTTCACTGATACTGACTGCGTTGCATGGATGAAGGGATACTTATTATAGGCATCAGTAACCACAAGCCAGTTGAAACCCAGAAAGTTGATGGCATGATCAATATGTAGGCAGCTCCACGGCTTCTCAGGTAACATCCAAGGATG
>JGI24022J15233_10010274_pt1 | contig 10605 bp, 10 predicted proteins | sample Ectturendosymbi2_FD_15233 | JGI IMG/M metagenome (IMG submission 15233)
TGTACATGTTAGCTGTTTAAACTGCCCACTATTGTAGTCAGAATTTTAAACTCTTCAGGAATGTATCCCGAGTTTGGTTCAAAAGGGCCAAAATGCATTTCTTTGAAGCTACTTTTTAAGTGAAAAAAGCTTTGAACCACGACATCAAATGAGCTTTGCATGGTTTTTAAGTTTGGGATGAAAAGGTTCAAAAGTAGAACAAGCTAATCATCACTTTCTCAAGTTTTCATAAATTCAATAGTCCACGCACATCTAGTCAATTGCATAATGTCAAGTAACATATTTAAAACACTAAATATAATGAAGTTTCATCAAAAATACAAACATTGTTACATTCGCTTTCCAAGCAATATATTCACAATTTACAGATTTTTTAACCGATTCGGGTTTACAGGTTTTTAACCGAATTCTAGGGACCCGAATCGGGTCCCTAGAATTGAAAATCGGGTCCATAGAATCAGTGAAAATTATCATCAGGTTCCTAGAATCAAAGAAAATCGGGTCCCTAAAATCAGAGTAATCGAGTCCCTACAGGCCCATACCGGGTACCTAACATTTTCCTTAAAAAACCCTGCTTATGAAACTTTTTCTTTCAAACATTGTTTTTTTATGTTTCAATTTGTCGATCGCGTTTCTTCAAAACCATTATAGAGATAGGTTTCCAAGGGTAAGAGTAATTTTCATGGTATCATTTGTACAGAAGGGGTGAAAGCAAAAATAGTTCAAAAGAGGGGTACAAAATTGTTCGTGAATGTTAGGCGCGCGCAGAAATTTTGAAATGAGCTTTGCCACACAGCATTCACATGCGTAAAGTGGAAAATGTATACAACTTCGGAAAGAAAATGTTCAATTTATTTCTTACCTCTACTTATTTACAGACAAAATAATGTTGGCTATCCTTTTTCACGCATATGCCTCTGCCCACCGGAGGCATGTCACAATATTATACTCTCATTTGGGTCAAAATTCTCTAACAGTTTATAGCTAGACACTGATACGTTGCTGCAAATCCCGTTCGCACACTCCAAATCTTTGGCCGCGTGGCGCGAGTGCTCGACCACAGCCAGTAGCCAACATGTCACAGACGACAGATGTGACATGTTGGATGGAATTACTTTTTTATTACTTTGAAAGAACTTCCGAAGGGATAATACGCATACCAGTTAGTACCCACGTCGACATACTTTGACATTTAGGTCATCGTGTGGACTTTTTAATTTCATGATGATTACTTGCGTTGCAAATAACTGCTGCTAATTTTTTTTCAGGAGTCAGCATGTGGCTACGTCATCATCCTGATGGCCATCTACTGGATGACCGAAGTTTTGCCGCTTGCCGTGACGGCATTCTTGCCTCTGTTTTTGTTCCCCATGATGGGCATACTGACAGCGGGCGTTGTAAGCCAAGCATACCTGAAAGACACCAGCTGGTTGTTCATCGGAAGTCTGATAATTGCCATTGCTGTTGAATCGACAAATCTTCACCGTCGAATCTCACTGCGTGTTCTCACACTGGTCGGTGCGAATCCCCGATGGTAAGCGCAGAAGTGCTTGCGTGATTTGTTTGAACGAGACTCGAATAGGTTTGGTGGCTTACGGTACCGTTTGGCATTGTTGATCGCCAATATAAAGTGTGACCTTTCCCCTTCAGCAAATACGATATTTGTCTCATAAAAGACTGTAAACGAAACGTCTAATTGTTCAATTTTAGCATTGGAAAGTGCCACGTTAAAAGTTACGTAAGCATGACAAATAAATCTTAATGGATGGAGGGTGGTATATCTTTAAAGAGTACATTATACACGAGCAGGTGAAAACTAGCACAGGATACATCTCCTGGTTTTAGCAACGATCGTGTAATCTGGAGTTTTGCAACAATGCGCAACTACCAAACAACGACTTGCTATAAGCATTCTGCAATTTAAAAAACGGAGTATGAGCCACAACCTTGACACTTCAAAAGTTGAAAACATAAGCGCACTCCTTTGCAAACGCAACTTCTTTTGCAGCTTGCTGTTCGGCTTCATGGCAACAACATTCTTCTTATCGATGTGGATCAGCAACACAGCAACGACGGCCATGATGCTTCCCACTGCTGAAGCGGTCATGAGAGAATTGCTTGGTGGCAACGTGTCTGATATTTCAACTAGCGAGAAAACTGGCGATTTGGAAAGTGGTGAAAGCGAAGTAAAAGGCACGTCCTTCTCGAGCAATCCAACTTACGAACCTTTCGACGACCTCGACGATATCTCCAACATGTCGCAGGCTACAGACGTGAATGTGAGTAGTCAGGGTTTTTTTCATTTCTTAATATTAATTTTCATTTGGTAGACTGAAAAGAATGAGAGTGTTGTTTCTGAAATGAGAATTGTTTGTGGACAAAACGTAAGCTGATTGACCACCCGAGACCCAGTGGGCAACAAATGCCACGAATATATCCCAGATCTGCTGTGGTTGCTCGTTAATGAACAGCCACCAACGGGACCGTGGTGCAGCAGGTAGGGCAACTCTGTAAGTTAGGTTTGCTGCTCGCATGACCTCACCATAAGAAATGCAGTTGCGGAAAGAACGGGAAAATGAACTTTTTTACAGTGCACAGCTGCGCACTTGGTCACGAAATGTTACGCTATGAACTGTTCCCAAAAATCTCCTCTGTGCCGCTTGTACTGCGATAGAACGTTATCAGCTGCTACACACGATTCACGACCATAGGTGAGCATAGGACAAAGACCGATATAAAAACTGATAGCTTTGCCTACCAGCCTTGTAGTGTTTGAAAGCTTTCGTTGTGTCAACACAGAACGATAAAACTCACGCAGAACTGCGTGTGCTTTATCAATCCATGAGTCAGTCTTCTTGTTCCGCCTTCCGTCACTCGTGAATACCGACCTAAAGTATTTGAATTTCACCGCCTGCTCTAGTGTATGGTCGCTTACTTGCAGCTTACACTGGGTTTCTAGAGAGATATAATACTTTGGTCATTTTAGTGCTGATTTTCATCCTGGTTAAAGCCCGTTGGCACGGGGTATTCGGGGTCGGTGTCCCTAAATTTTTTGTGCCCAAAAAATTGTTTTAAACATACAATAAAGCAAAAGTGTTGCTCCTCTAAAAAATTATTTTGTCCCCCGAAACCTTACAACCTGGTCACAGGTCTGACCCCGCTTGGCCGCACCCAGCTGAAAACTGCTCACCCAGCTGAAAACTGATCAGTATGTTTAAGATCTTGTTCAGAAGATGCAAACAGTAACAAATCGGTTGAGTCTGCGGCCGGGTCCCTCGGGAAAAGCTACAAAAAATCGGTTGGTTCTGCAGCGTCCAAACTACCCAATTCATATAGAAAAAGAGTGGTAATAGCACACACCCTAGTCAAGATCCAAGCTTTTCCCGAGGGATCCGGTCGCATGCTTTCTCGAGGTTGACGAAACATGCGTAGACATCTTTGACATTCTCTCACGATTTGCCGAAAATTTGCTGGTGAGTGAAAATTTAGTCTTGTAGTACTACCGCCAGGACAAAACCGCACTGGGTATAATTCGAGTTTGGTTCAATTGTTTTGCGACATCTTTTTTCAAGACACTTGGTACACACATTTTCAGGGAGGCTAAGGGGAAAGATTCCCCGATATTTAGTGCAATCTCTCTTGCCTCCCTTCTTGTGTATGGGGATGATCAAGCACTTTGTCAATCCTTCGGTGCACTTCACGAAAATCAGGTCATTGAAACTTTTTGTGTGAATCTTTAAACTACTTTGATCAGCTTGTTTTCCTGACTGATTGCATGACACTTCAGCGTTAAGACATTTGCTTGTAGATAATTACCTTTTTGATGTATTGAGCTGACGGCAAGGCTGCGCCACGACAGGCCATCGGAACTGAATGCACTTGGCACACACGATTCAGCCAAATAATTCCTCTGTTCAAGGCTTTCAGCATTTCAGGTTGGATTTCATCGCAACCTGTAGTCTTCCCAGCGTTTAGTGATTTGACAGCTATGACGACGTCGGCTACAATATTTTCCTCCTCAAAATGAGTTCAGAAAAGCTTTGAAATAATCTGTCCATCTGCTAACAATGTCCTCTTCTTTGCTAAGCTAGACGCCATTTTGGTCTTTGATGGATCTAGCAACATCAGATCCTTTAGAATTTATGTCGCCAAGACGCTGGGTGGTTGTCCAGGACACGTTATGATCTATGGAGGTACTAAGTAATCTACAACGTTGAACATCAGTGGTACGTTATCCTCGTTTTTTGGAAAAGTGTCAAAAAAGCGTACAAATATTTGTATAACTGCTATCCGGTTGGAAATTCCATATAAAAAACGCTTCATCGCTTCTGTGTTGGAATACCATTACACCTTAAATTTTCAAGGAAGACCATTTCTATTGTTGCTGTGCTACACAAAGTTTACTCTTTTCTTAAAAGTATCGTCAAGCATATATGTAATGAAGAAAGATTTCTAGGTGGTAAAAACTGACAAGAATTTACGCTGACATACGTGATGTACTTATCATTATCGTAAATCTTTAGTTGAAAGCTGTTTGGCTCCTTGCCGTTATTTGATTAAATAAAGAAGAATTGAAGTAGCTGAAAATCTAAGCCAGGTTTCAAATATTTTGGATACGAAGACGACGACAGTCTTTCTTTTGCAAACACTCCAAGTTTCATTTTGTAAAAAGTCTGTTACGTGTTCTAAGAATTATTATGTACTCTGGCGTATACCATTTACGTTTGTATACTTTTTTGCTGCAGAAAACTTGCTTTTTCATATACGAGTTGCTCATTAGCTAATAGTTAACATAATTATTTTACAACAGTTTGAATGAATGTTTTGAGGTCAGGTTTTGTCTTGTTTTTAAACCAAATCGGTGTTTTGCTTACGCTTGGAGCCCTGTCCTGTAGCATGTTGTTGCCACCTTGACCATTTTAAGATTTTTGTATCTTCCTGTCTGAGACAAATTTTGTAGCTACATACACAGAGGTTCATGATCATGTATGATTTAGGCGCATGTTGTAAAAAGGTAAAATTTTGTTGCATTTGTTCCCCGTAGTTTGCACATCACAATGTAAATGTTAATGTATATTGCAAGTTTCTTTTATTTTAAGTTTTTTTTGTCATATTCAACAGTAACGTTTTCGTTCTGCACAACGTGCTCTAAAAAAGTTTCCGGTTTGTTTTATTTCATTTGCTTCTATCTCCATGAGCTTTCAGTGCCCCACACTTCAATTTAGCATCTTTGCTTGTTTTCAGTGTAGACGCCCAGTTTCATTGATGCAGAAACAGTAGATTTAAAATCTAAAAATGTGGCTAAGCCTTGTTTTTCTTACTTCGGATTTGTCTCCAATACTAATGCTAAGTTTTGTTTTTAAAAACAACATAAAAGTTTTTAATGTTGGTCCGCGTATAATTGTAAAGCGTTAGATATTTATGACTTTAAAACTTAGTTTGAATTTAAATTTTGATAAAATATAAATAATTAGCCGATTTTAAACACAAATAAAGAGACATCATGGAAGGAGAATGTAGTTTATACATATGTAGTCTTGTATAACTAGTAATGCAACGATACGAAACCAAGAAAATCTAAAAAGATAATCAAGACAAGAAACCATGGAATTTCGTGAAACGATTAGAAAACTATTGATTTCTCGTTAATCTCGAGAATTTTTTAATTTGAATGTGTTGGCCTGCAGTGTGCTTGGGTGTCATTGAAACTTTTTGTGTGAATCTTTAAACTACTTTGATCAGCTTGTTTTCGTGACTGATTGCATGACACTTCAGCGTTGAAACATTTGCTTGTAGATAATTGCCTTTTTGATGTATTGAGCTGACGGAAAGGCTGCGCCACGACAGGCCATCGGAACTGAATGCCTCGTACGGCTCCATGGACCAAAAGCAAACTACAAACAAATGCGTTTCGATTCTTTAAACCGGTGGCTATGTTCAACACAATCCGTTTTTCTTCAGCGTTTCAAATTTTTGCCATCTTTTATGAACAGGACAGATCCTCTGGGACGACTCTATCAAATTAAAATTTCGTGACGGATTTATGCCTTTCTTCTTCATGGTAGCAGTCAGTAATTACATGTGGTATTATCCAATCTGCGTTTCAGGTCAGAAATCAGGGGAAAACGGAAAAGCAACTTAAAAGGGAAAAGAATCTCAGAATCGCTCTCAGTTTATGCATTCCCTACGCTTCCAGTATCGGAGGCACTGTCACTTTGACTGGAACTGGCCCAAACGTAGTCATAGCTGGACAATTTAACGTGTAAGTTGGAGACAACTAAGTAGTGAAAAAAATTGTTGCTAATTATGGTAGCAAAAGTTTGTGCATATTGATCTCGATACTTCCAGTTGATTGGCGGTTGGCTGTTATCTTTTTTCGTTTTTGGATACGAAGTCGACGTCTTTTTTTTTGAAATGACTGTACACGGACTAGTAAACTGAGTAGCGGGCGAGTCCTTCAGTTTGCATGAAGGATATATCCCACCATGCTTGTTAACACAAAATCATGTTTTTATAGAAATGTGTGATATTCATTTGTGCGCTGGGCAATATTTTTTTGAAGTGTCTAGCAAGACGAAAAATGTAATTATTTGCCAACAGCGTTTTTTTTTTACTGCACATGTCTTCTTGCAAGTTTGTTCTGCCTTTAAATCGAAATGATTCTTGGTCTACTTTTTGCCAAATGGTGATTTGCCAAAGGATCATGTTGTCACTTTGGCCACCTAGGCTAGGGTTGGCAAATCAGCCGATCGCAGTTTATCGGCAAACCGCGAAAAGGTCTAAAGTCGCCAGCGAAGGGTGAAAGAAAAATTGAGACGTTTTTCTACAGTGGCCTGAAATTAACCGCCTGCTTGCCTTATAATAATTTTTGTTTGTCTTTGTAGGTGTTAATGTATGTTTTTAATTGATGATAACTTGGATTTTCTTGAGCAAGAATTGTTTCTGACTTTTGTTGATTAGATGCCATTTTGAGCTACAGCCACTGGTCTGGTAGATTTCGGTAGGTTGGGTACATGAAAAGTAGATGTTGGGTTAAAAAAGGTTTAGTACCCCTGTTTTAGAATAAAGACTTTACCAGCACAATATTTTGCGAGTGAAAAGTTGAATTCAAAGTTTTTATGTGGTGATAAATGTCAAGTTTGGTGCTAACTGCAGAAAATTCGTTGTCGAGCGAAAATAATGTGTCTTATACGTGCGTAAGCTTGGTTGTTTTTACACGAAGTGTCAAGTTGGACACACACATAGTAAAAATTTTTACAACTTTTAGCTCAACCTTTGTTTTTGAGAAACCACGCCGTTTCAGCCTACTTCACAATTGGGCTTTATCAGGGCAAACTCTAAAGGAGGTTGAAAACATCAGCATCGTCTATAGCTGAGCTAAAGCGTATCATTTTTACTGTACATGTCGGCTGGTTTTGAAATATACTTTAAAAATTTTGCTATTGTAGAACGTTTATGCAGAGTTTGCGTTATTTTAAAAAGGGTATTCCTGAACAGGAGACCAGTTACCATAGCTCTTAAGAACATTTTCCTGTATGTTACTAGATTGAGACGTTCTCCCACGCCTCATGGTTTCCAATGCTGTGTAAAAACTGACAAAATCTGAATCCCGGTGTTACACAAAACAAAATGGTGGCTTCCCTCAGTCATGATCATATTAAGCATGTATTGACGTCTTGAGTTTCGTGAACATTGCTGGGTACGGTGAAATAAGATAGGCATGAAACGTGATTTAGTAGCAGGAAAAGATAAGCTGCATAAAGCCACTTACACTGCTACCTCATAACAGTAATATAGGAATTGAAACATTATTACTTCATCAAAATCTTCAATGGCAACAGCCCACAGTTTAGCAACAGCCATTGCCAAATGGAGAAGTCGTCAGTTGAAAACCGCAAGCATTTTTCTTGCACGTGTGATTTTTGCAATTTTCGGTCTAGACAAAGCGTCACCAAACCATCAGCTTGGTTCAATTGTAGTGCATTCCAAGTCTGTTTCTAACATTGTCTATGATAATACTGCCACTATTGGTAAAGCGTAACCAACTTATTCCTTTTGCAGTCTTTTTCCAAATGCCACAAATCTCATCTCGTTTGCAAGTTGGATGGGATACTGCCTTCCATCAGGAATTCTATTTTTCTTGTGCGCATACATTTGGTTGTCATCTTTATTTCTTGGATTTAGGTAAACAATATTATTGTGATTTTTGCAAGATGGTCAGGTCTACAAAAGTAGTAATGTTGTTTCGCATATTTGCGTTTGTATGTCTTTGAATTTGATAAAAAATTACCTGTAGGAGTTACGTGAGCTTTGCAATGAAACCAGTATTAACAAAAGGCATAAAGCTACTGAAAGCATAAAAGCATAACGACTGTCTTGTATAAAAGTTGTATGATGCTCTAGTCAATCAACTGTTTGTCTACATACTTTTTGATCCACTGAAATTTGTCAAACATGCTTTCTCAACGATTTCGTTCATAACTTGCAGTTTGATCGTATCAGAAGTTATCTTCATTGTCAGTTACATCTGAGCAAGAAGAACCGTAATAACTTCAGCTAACATGCAATTCAGGGCTATCATCTACAACAGTGATTCTCAACATGGTCTAGGTGAACCACAGGTGGTCAACCTGGAATTGTTAGTGGTCCACAAAGAATTCCATAAATCCACGAGTAAAAGTTCCTGAAAGTTGCATCCTTTACTGTACAATAAATTATGTAAGACCACCTATGTGCAATAGAGTAGTTGTTCATGAGGTATGAGCAAAGCAAAGTGGTCCATCGGATACATTTTTTTAAAGATGGTCCATGGGCCGAAAAAGATTGAGAACCACTGGTCTCCAAGCTCCATTGACTAAATAAAAAGGTATAAGTGCTGAAAATGTGTCAATGACGACCACAGGCAGTCAAACTCAGGAGGACAATCCAAGGCAGGTGCGACATGAAAAGTTCAAATAGGGACAAGTGCACATCCTCCTGTTAGAAAATAATTCGTATGAGACTCCTTGAGTCGAATGCAACAACCCCGAAAGAAAACTGGTGAAAAGTAAGCTGAACCATGAAAAGCCTGCATGATGAATGAAAAACGACTAAATATTTTCAGAGCAATACAACATGCCGGGAGCTCAGATGTTTTGGGTAGCTTAAACTGCTGCCAATATTCATGCATACACCAATATTGCTTGTAAACTACAAGTCCAAACAAGAAATGTGGCTGGCCAACGCTAGTGCAAATGGCCAGAATGGCATATAAAGAAGGATGAATAGGATTTCGTCAGATGAAAGTTTGCCGTGTAAAACTGGCAGCAAATTGCTTCCTAAGCGTCCTGTTATCCCGAAACGACAATAAACGACTTTTCAAACGGGGACTTGGTAACTTGTAGGCTACCTGAAAGCGCTGCCGAAATCCTCAACACACCAGCAATGCTATAGACCAGCCATGAAGCTGAAACGTAGGTGAAAACAACTGAAATTCCTTCTCTCTGTTTGTTCGGAGTTTGAATGAACAGTTAAACATGGTTTATGCAGTTGATTGTACCCAGTAGACATCCTCGAACACCATTGATTCCTCAGGACGCACGCATCCTCTTGAATTAGACAAAAAATTGAGTAGGTGATTCAATTAGAAATTGATCTTTATGGCTGCTTGTTACTTGAACTGAAAAAAGGTATTTTAGGACGAAAAGCATACTTGAAGAAAGTGAAATATTTGTGGGATCAAAAGATGTGTTCAGGTGTGTTATGTTCACCTCCATTCTTAAATGTGTTCGCTGCAGACATATGTTCAGCCCTTGTTTCATTTATTGTTTTTTTGCGGTTTCAGAAGAAATGTCTTTTTTATATCTGATGATGTGCACAGTGCATAGGAAATGTTGTATGGCGGATACGTTGCAAAAGTTGCATGAAGGAAACGTTGTATGAATGACTGAAAAATGTGCTGGACTCAACAGACACAAAAAAAGTATTGATTTTTTCTCAAAGTACTCCGAATAGCTTAAAAATCAAATCCTTAAACGCGAAAGTAAACGAAAATTGCGCAAAAAGTATTCAACAATTTTAACACACATATCTTCTTTTGACGTCATCAAAAAAAAGAAATTATAATTTCTGCGGTTCAAAGTTAAATAAAGAAATGAGAAAAGCAGCAGAGTGATATCGAGTGCTTAATTTGTGGTTTAAGCACTAGCAATGTCGAAATGTTATCGAGAATGATTACGCAATGCGCATGTAAGTGAAAAATATTATTGTCTCATTGGATGTGCGAGTCACGTGCGGTACATGTGGATAGAAAATCTTGAAACCTTCGTCTTGAAGCATCAGTGGGTCATTTGAAACTGAAAGTAGTTTACAAACTCAGGGACATTTGCCAGAGATTTTGAAGGACACTCATTCCTTTTATGGGTAATCGTTACCTAACCCAATAATTTACACCAGGGGTCGGCAACCTTTTTTGCACTGCGGACCGGTTTGAGACTGAAATTTTTTCGCGGACCGGCTTTCAAAAAACTACGAATGTTCAGCAATGAATATTTATTACAACTCGTGTATGTTATTACAACTTTGATTCAATGAGAATCTTGAGCTTGTTTTGCCGCAACGAGACGC
>JGI24022J15233_10010281_pt1 | contig 10602 bp, 6 predicted proteins | sample Ectturendosymbi2_FD_15233 | JGI IMG/M metagenome (IMG submission 15233)
CCTTCCACATCAGATACCCTATTACAGCTTTTAGTTTGCTGAACTAACTTTAAGGTAGGCCTGAAATGGCTTCATATCTAAATTGCGGAAGCTCTTTAATTTTTTATGCAAATGGCACAAAAAGATGGCAAAAACTATGAACATATATCCAAATTGCATGGTCTGGTAAACCGTGCCGTTTCTAAGACTCGCCAAATAAGGCTTTCACCTCTTGTGAAAATAGTGTTTCAAACCTCCATTTTTTCTACGATGAGGCTAACTATGTTATCGTGTTGTTTGTTTTGAAAAACTGTTACCTAACAACCGCACATAGAATGCAGACTCATCATCCTCTCTTTTGCAGGGACTGGCTAACGCTTTTAGTCTGTATGAGCGATGGTCTCGTTATTTATACAATGTATACATTGCAACTTTTGTTAGGCTTTCTTTCATACTTCCACAAGACACGATCGAATTTTTTGCAGTTTTGGGATATGCTACCCTTTCAACTTATACCAAACAGTGCAAAACATCAGCTACAACAGCAAAACATTAAGAAGCGCAGGTGGCTACAAGTTGGTGCGATCTAATAAACAACATATTTAAAAATCTTGCAACGTTACACCAGAGTTAAAGGAAAACTGTTGGTCTTTGCAGCTGTAACTCAATTCTCTCTAAAGCACTGTTTAGCTCTTACTAGAACTTGTATAGCTGCTACTGAAGGACTCGGGAGACTACAGAAATGTGATTGTAGAAGCTGCGCATACGGCTAAGCGAATTATGTATGCCGGCAGACGGCCTTAATCGATAAGCGTCGAAGCGATTCCATCGTGATATTAGACTTCTTTAATGAAAAAATTGACCGCATAGCGCGTGTCTAATGTGCCTGTTTGCGTCGTAAAAGGCTACTGCACCGGCCCGGTTTGTTTACGACAAGCGTTTCCAAGGATTTTGGAAACCACATCTCCAGCTTCCACTCTCTTGATGCTTCCGATGGAAGCCACTACAAAATACCACGAAGTCTACAGCTGAGTTTCAAAGGTGAAATGTTACCTCTCTTCATTGAAGGAAACAAAAAAAGCACTTTTTTGCTTTTCTACTTTTATGCTTTGTTTTAACATATTCTTAACCACATCAAATTCCTTCAATTAAATTCGATCCACTCATCTGTGTACATAGGCATGCGCTTTCATCTGTACATTTTCTTCACCATGTTCCGTGTTTGTTTGTTTTCCTAACTGTGCTTATCTGATCTCCAGCTGTTGTTTTTCAACACTTTTCAAAAAGTGATGAACAGGGTTGGTTGCTAGATGACCGCCATTGTCCTTCACCAATCCTATATGACACAGTACCACTCTCTGTTTACACTGATCATCTAGTATGCCACTCTATTTTCATTTGCTTTAATGTTCACTGACCGTTAGTTTATTTAGTGTGCGATAACTTTTTGTATTGCTTCCATTTATTAGCTGAGACATATGAAACAATAAAGTATTACCATTACCCAATCCTATGTGGCAGTGACAATTTTTGTTTACATTGATCAGTTCTTGTGCCATTGTGTTTTCATTTATTCAAATTTTCACTCAGCAATGGTTGCGTTTTAGCTAGATGGCTGTTTGCATTGTTTCTGTTTATTAGCTGGCCTCATACGAAACAATAAATTTCTCTTTCTGCTCGTAGCATTATCTTTACTAAACACGGAGTTTTTCAAGGAACCTCTGGCAGTAAAATTGAAATAGTTCACATTATAGTTTTACCAAATTAAGTGGGTGATGTTGCTGCTTTCAAGTTAACTGTTGCATGTTTCATATGCCTCCAATTGATTTCTACTCGCACCTGACTGCCTTAGCACGTCGGCAAATTTTCTGTTAGCCGACAAGTAGGCAGCATTACATAAATTACTCTGCCCAAAATTTGATTACCCCACTAACAGAAGATGTACTGCACGGAAAATTTATAAAACTCCACACAAATACGAATGCTAAATGCATGTATTAAGATTGTTTTAATCTTAAATGCATGTATTAAGATTTTTTTTAATGTGTTGAAATGCATGTATTAAGATTTTTGTCACTGCCTATATGTTCCAATTTGCATGTTCTCTGTGATTTTGTATGTTCGAAAAATCGCTAGAAAATCAGCATTATTCAATAAGAAACAACTTTTTAGAAACTGAGTTAATTCGTAACTTAATTTAGAAGTAAACGTCAACAAATTTGCTCAACTTTTGAAGGGCGCACACTTCAATTTCTACATGGCATCTTCAAAAAGAAAGTGAAAATGTACGTTTGGTGAAACGATGAACTAGTAGATGGGGAATACCTCAAGGGTAGCTGCTCGACGACCTCATGCCGTCAGTTGTGAAAGTGTTGCGGCGGTGTTTTGTGGAAAGCGAATTTTAAACAAACCAAAAAATGTGAAAATGTTGGTAATGGTGAGACTCTCTCTAAGAGCACATGTCTACGACCTGGTTTTCTAAGAGACACCAAGCTTTTTCCACGAGTATATCTCATTAACATACGAAGCAGATATAAAGCTGAGAACAATTATATCAGTACTCGCGTAGAACAAACTCAACCAAGTGATTGATTCAAGTGATAAGCGCAGCATAAGCAACGATGTAAGGCGAGAGAAAAAGGTTAAAAAGTAATATTATCCAATCTAGATTTGTTTCACACAACGTATCCTTATTACGTTACTGCAATTGAATCATTTGTGAACAGGAATGGTATTGTGCTAATGCATTGGAGAAGGAATGGTGAGGAGTGTAGCTGAACGAACATCGTTGCTTTGATAAATCTAGTCGCTGGTGTAGATAGTATGACGACCTATGCAATGGATTGTCGTGCCGCAACCATACAGAGTGTGGAACTGTGAAACAGGTTCTATCGCGTTTTTTTTGCGGGAAATATTTGGCATTGTTAAACTAGATTGTTATCCGATTACTTGCGAATACCAACAAAGGAGGCCGTGAAGGCAGCCACTGCTTGGGTGCCGATTGTTCTTATAAATACAAAAGCGTACAAAGAAGTTCAAACTACTTTCCATATGATTAGCAGAGTTCAGAACACTGCGAGGTACAACGGAGCAAAGCACGCTTTAAATGTAGGTTTTAACGGTATTTAAGTATCCATAAAAAATGGAAAGTCTTCCGAAAAGATGTTACCTTACCGTTGNGCTTGCGTGTTACAAAAATCCATGCTTACTTTGACAAANCATTTGTCGCAATTTAGCCAACNTTGTAGTTTTAATCTGTGGTAATTCTGTTCTTTCAGAACTACAACGTTAACACGATACTCCTCGGGTAATGTCAAAACTGACCCATAGCATAAAACACCTTGACTAAAATTCACCGCTTTTTCTAGAAGCGCTGCAAATAAACCGAAACTCATTTCTACTCGCACCTAACTGCCTTAGCACGCCAATCAACTTGCTGACCCAACAGACTGAAGCGCTTTCTCAAAGACTGATCATTGTTGAGATTAACTATTCACATCATTTTCATTCTCCTGTGTTGTCCAGATACACAGGGCGCTACTCTGTACTTCACGTCAACCATTCTTGTTCACTACTTGCGGTTTTCTTGCTTCACGCACTTTTGATTTCACGTCTTGTGTAGCCACGGATGAACAGAAAGTATTTTTGAGCCAAGTGTAAACGCGATTGGTTGTCGCAATTTTAATTCAAGGTTACCATGCTGCGCCGCGAGGCAATGAACCACGACCGATAAGCTTATAGTCCATCCAGATTTTGGTAGAAAGCAGCATATCCTGAAGCTAAAATCCGCTCAGCTCGCTCGAATCTCCGCGTGTGATTGTNTCCGTCGGCAACTCCTTTATTTGGCCAAACATCTGACGCTCAGTGAAAAAGCGTCCGAGGAAATAGAATGCATCGGCCTGAACTCTGATATCAAAAGTGCGTACAATCTTTTAAGTCACTGTAACTCCGACTCTTACCAGATTTAACCGTGTTTTAGGAAATGTAGCGATAGCAGCTACATGGATAGCGAGTTTGTTGGAAAATGAAACAAAAATTTCACATTTCTTGGGGCCCTGAGACTGGAAAGCCTGCTCGTGTTCGTTTAACAATACTGTATTTCTACTAAATTAATCAGAATTAACAAAAAAATACTAGAGCTACCGAACCGTATCACCTCAGCATCACTGGCTGTTTGCCAAACTCTGGCTCAAGTGGAAAGATAAAGCGTCAAACTGAAGCTAAGCATGTGTTTCCTGTACGAGAGGAATGCTTCTCGCAAATAAGACGGGTCAGCGTCCCTACATTACTGTATGGTTTAGCGTTTCACCTAAGCATTATTCAAAAAAATAAAACAAAGTGATGATACGAACTAGCAGAAAACGAAAAACGGCGAAATTGTTTAAGAGGCGTCATATTTCCTAAATTTTCATTCGTTGTTGAAAATAAGCACGTCAATCGTAGTTTCTTGAGACGACTTTTCTCAAAAATTAATCTTTATCATCGCTCCGACAGAGTCGCAAATACTCAGTAGCCTCTATTTTATGAGATTATGCATTGAAAAGAGATGATGTCATTGATTTTTTATCGCTCACAGAAAACATTTACNTACGTCATGGCTGAGAGGCTGCAACAATTCCAGTATTGGAAGTTTCTAAACTCACTTGACGGCTTGCAGTTNAAAAAAGTTTTTTTTGCTGAGTGAATTGGCGAAAATGGCAACATAAATGCTACTGCCCTCGTTCTGACCGCAAGGTTTGGATAAATCTAAAAATGTTACATCTAACATTGTTTTTTTCGAGCCTCACAAAAACATTTTGCAAGTTCTCCGTGTTTAAAAGAATTCTTAGCAACCCTGCAAATAATAGATGGTCTCTGTTACAACATAGACTAAAGATGATTATGTTCATTCAGATAGATACCTAAATTTCAGATCAGAATATCCATCCTATACAACATAAAAATCAGTAATCAACATTCTGTTCCAGGGGTCTCCAAACAACGACCCGCGGGCCAGCTCCGGCCCGCGAAGCTATGTTCATCCGAACGCAAAGACATTTTGTCAATAATGTAAAATAAATATATTTACGAAAAACTTGAATGTAACATTCCCCAAACAATCACTTTACGTAAGATGTCCAGCCCTCGGACTGTTGTGTAATAGCTTATGTGGCCCTCTGACAAAAACGTTTGGAGACCCCTGCTCTATTCAAAACAGCTTCAAAACTTCTCCGAAACTCACGACCGGAAGATTGAGATCAACCAACGTACATTCTACTTNAGGTTNTCCCACGTGGATGAACAAAAAAAAAGAAAAGGCCACTCAACGACAACCTTTCTTTTANTTAAAGGTATTTAAANGCACACAGCTTGCCAAGGGGAACGTTGAAACGAATTCTGGTGAAACTCCATATAGGGACAGTCTTCAAACCTACAATTAAACCTTCAATCCTCCCTTCAGGGAAAAATACCGCACCTTCTAGGCTTCCGGGAAAAGTCGAAGTGCAGTCTATGAAGGAGCATGCGGAGAACGTGAACACAAATATTTGCGAGAAACAAAACGAAGCGTAATCATTCATTTCAAGGAATACTGCAGAGGCATTTTACCGAGAAACCTTATTAAAAATCCGAGAAAAGAGCGTTTACAAAACACGAAGATCAAAGTGACCACGGCTTAAATTGAAAGTGCGCCCGTGTGCTACATCATGGAAACAGTTACATCATGTAAAAATTTACACTACTCAACTGGTTTGTACATGTATTTTACGTTGTCCTTTGGTGATTTGATTGCTGTGCATTTCTGAGAATTTTGCGCCGCTTTACTTTTCTTTGAGAATTTACCGTGTCGTCTAACACCACCTGTGGCTTCCCCGTTTTAAGTTATAGTCAACCATCATTTGTTTCCTTTATGTGATGAGTTTTTGCTTATTTATCGTTGTACGTCGCATTGTCCATTGTTTTTCGTTGTTGGTAAAATGCGCGTAACGCGGTTAAAAACGTTGCCCTCAGGAGCCCTACTGAATAGGTGGCGAAACGTCGGCAAATAAATGAAATAAAAGTAATTACCAGAAGAGAGACTTGATTTGCTTGAAATTTAACCAGGTGGCCAGTGCTACGTAAAACGTGAGCAGTAGAAAGAGCAGCATTAGACAGAAAGGCAGCTGTGGTGGGCGCTACAGATCACTTGCAGCACTTCACGGCCAAAACTGCGGAATGTACAAAATTTGTTTTCTGTGTTGAGTGCACTAAGAAAAATTTGAGAATTTGAGTTCATCCATTCTTCTATTTCGGGTATGACGGGCACCGCTGCGTGTAGCATCAAATACTGTTCTGTATTCTTGGTAACAGAAGTGGTCAATCAACTTGAGTGGAGAATGCTCTGCAGTAACACAAATTTGCTGATTTTGTCCAATTTACTTCAAGATCCATGTTCATTGCTCTTCGCCGACCCACATGAAAACTTAAAATTTGTAGTTAAAGAATTTCAAAGTTTATCGAGTTTTGACATGCAGCTAGATCCGAAACCGTAAGGTTTATTCTGAAATTCTTTTTAAAACGTTTTTCAAAACTAGCAGCTTGCAAAATTTAAAGCAGTTAATTTCAAATTTCAATCACGAACGTCATCAGCCTTCTGACTGCAAGCAACGTAAGTGTTTCTTGTTGTTTAGATAACATTGGTGTATGACTTAGTTTCCTGCTGGCACTACCGATAAGTTTGTATTTCGACTTTGCACACTCATTCGATATCCGGTTATTCTGTGCTTAGCACCTAACAACTAAATCTCAAATACAGTACACTTTAAATTTATATAGGATCCAATATATGTAATGCAATGTCGACCGACTTTCATTCGAGAAGCTCTGTTGTACAGATCCACTATGCTGGAACGTTCACAACCTTTCTTGTAGAAAAAAATCGAGCTTATCTGTTTCTTTACGCATAGTTCGACAATGGTTTTAGCTGCCGCCTCAAAAAGAAATCTTTCAAGAAGGAACTGTTTTTGCAATATTTCAGTAAGAAGCAAACTAAACGCATGTAATGGAACTTTTCCCTTATAAACCTGGGAAGTTGACAGTTTAGTTAAATCTAAATATCTTGCTTTTGCTTGTTCTATATCCAAATGAGGTCGAAAAGCTTGATGTTGCAACAGTCATTATTCCAATGTTTTACGATTCAACACAACAGCTGTTACTGCTACAGATCAACTTAAATTTGAATTTATACGTTCAATATGAAATAAACAAGTTCCTGATATAAGAAAACGGCTTAGCGGACAACGTGCTTGACACTAACGCACAGTGTTAAACGTAGCTTAAGGTAGCTCATCTCATCAAGCAAATCAGTTTGTTCTCTCAGCAAGATGTCAGGGAAATCGAGTTCCTTCTTGAGATGATCGATTGTGTGGTTTCGGCTCATTCCCTTACAATGATATTATCGGGACTCAATAAATCAATCTTTCGTTAAACAAGGCATTTGTGTTTGCGTTCGTCAGATCAACTGGAGGGTTTGAACAGTCTTCCAGGAGTCAGTATACCAACCTACGCACACCACTCTATTGTCCTGGAGTTTCATGAATCGTTACACAATCAAACTGAGTCGATAAACAAATCGGGTTCGGAAGAAAGTAACCGTAAAAGTTTTTTAGAAACCGATAGGCAAAAATTGGTTGTCTTATAACACAACCGTAAGATAGCTCATGTTTCTACTTCTATTTTCCTTCATTATCGACTTTTACAGCAATCAATTGAGATCGTCACAGCTTTTCAACATATAACAACGTTGATAATCCAGAAAAAAGATTGATTTGCAGGAGATACCGGTTATACCTTCAGAAATCGCTTCTACAAGGTAAATTCAGAAACGTAAAGAGGGGTTAACACGTTTGCGACTGGAAAAATTTGCTGGCAAAAGAAGGATACGGAAGAAGAAGCAAAACAAAAGTAAGTTTAGTATACTGACAGCATATGTAAAATTCATTCACTGACTTTCAAGACCAAATGAGTGTACTCTTACGTTGCATTCTGAAAAACTCAAGATTGCTCCTGAATGGAAAAATAACTTCACTTGAAATAAGGTTTGAACATTCAAAACAGCACTTCTTCAAAATTGTTTTCGTTTGCCTCATACACATGATCCATACCACAGTCGTTAGTCGACGAATACAAGAATACGAGTACAAAAATACTTAGACACAACGCATCTCAAGATAAGATAGGGGTTAGGTGCATGGGTGCAATTTTGTTGTAAAATGTGGGGGGACAGCTTAGTGTGAAGCAGTTATGGGATTCGACAGGTTCACAAGAACCTCTTCTTGGAATTTCTCTAATCACGAGAACCGGTCGTTGGCTTGAGTCAGGGGTTCTCAATTTTTCCCCATGAACGCATTTTGGTTATAACTTATTTTGACAAACCTCTCATAGACCTGTTACTAACTTTTAATAGTGAAAAATAAAACTAAAACTTGGGAAAATAACGAAAATCAACAACTTCCCTTGATGGACTGTACCAGTTGACAACACAAAGATCAACCTTTGCACTTATATCCGGCCAACCGGCATGGGTTGCCTCTAGAGGCTGTGATGAGAGAACCTGTTGTTAGTGAGGCCTGGAGTGAAAGCACCTGTTCTTAAAAAATTTGAATCCCACCGCTCGTGTGAAGCCAATATAGTCATCGGGTCCCTGCAGTAGTGAAGTTTCATAAATACAGATTCCTAGTCTTGCTTTTAGAGGTGTTTTGAAAGCAACACTAATCACTCTTTGCTTTATCCTTACAGATTGTTTACGAATTAATATACTTAAATTTGTTACTGATCATGGTATCATAGTTCAACAACATGATCAGCATTCCAAACTTTGACAAACGGACAGTGTGATCACATATAACGGCATCTGCCGTTACAAGTAAAAATTACGGACTTGGCGATATGTAATGTCAACATTCAGGATTAGCCGACAAATTAATGCTGATTGGCAATGAAAGGACACTTCTGTTAATCATAAGAATAGCTTGTTTGCACACGTGGAAAATAGTAATTCTGCTAGACTTCATGAACAGCAACATACCGCTATAACCATGTAGAATCATGCCAAAAGAACTTGCATTTTGAAGTACCTAAATACCGGTACTTTTCTTCTGTACTCATTTACAACCACAAATTTTTCTGATTTCAAGAGTTTTAGCCTTTCTCTTTGCGTGTGGCACTTCGTCACATGGTTTAGTCTTCTCTGCGGCATCGTTGATCGCAACCATGTCTTCAATCTCAGAAGAGGACCCGAACATCTGGGTCAGATGAAGCGAAGTAAAACTCGAGACTGTTCACAAATGTATTCAGCACAGACACAAAGTCGCAAAGTGTAAGAGTCAAGGAACAAATATCATTTGGATTGATTGCTCACCACCTCCATTATCGCGACATTACAAGAAATGAGGCTAAATGTATAGGCTATCTTTGATTCTTAGGCAAGTCCCTAACTTTTGAGTTATAGGTAAATATATAGCTAAGTCAATACTTTTCCAACATTTTGCTTGAAACCGTGTTTAATAATGTTGAAGACAGTCTTTTGCAAAACTGCCCATCATAAAACTTGGTCTCCACAAGAGTGCTGCTTTTGTCTTCGACAAAAACTTCGCAGAGATTTGGCCTGAAAATGTAACTTTCTAACATTATAAACTTACATCCTTACATTTATGAATAGGTGAGAACCATCCAACGTTACAGCAAAGCCTGTTACATTTCTGCACGATAAAATCATGGCTCTTCTGTGGTCTCTCACACGTGCAGCTGTTAAACTCTCATTGTTTCATGACAGTCACCTTACTTACAGTATATCACACGGTGTAAAATGTCGGACAGAAGCAGATAAGAATCTTTCGCGGTCTCTAGAAACTTGCAAAATGCTAAAAATCATTTTGTCAAAACTAAAATTTATAAAATATCAGAATCAGTGACACCACACCAAACTCTGTTTCAACATCAACTTGGCCTATGTGCAGCATCTAACATAAAATGCTTTTCACACAATACGTGACAAAAGTCACTTTTATTTTTGAAATCTCTCCAAACACAAAACATAAAGATAAAAATGGGAGTGGACACAGCACACTATATCCCCACCGTCTGAAAAAGTGGGGGGACACGTCCCCGTGTCCCCCACCTAATTGCGCCAGTGGTTAGGTGATGCACACAGACGATACAAACAGTGGTGTGTTTAAGGGGAGACGAGCGAGGCACTTGCCTCGGCCCCCCCTTTTTGGAGGCCCCCCTTGAAGTGTTACACGTGTAAATTTTCCTTATTTTTGATGAAAAACTCATTATTCACTCATATAATGTACTACAAAGCAAACCATAAGTAAGTACTCTACTTTCAAAGGGTCCCCTTACAGAAACTGTAATGTGCAGGTACTTTACTTTCAAGGGGGCCCCAACAGGAACTGCAATTTGAAGGTAATTTGCTTTCAAAGGGGCCTCTAACAGCCACTGAAATATGTACGTACTACGCTTTCAAACTTCATTGAAGGGGCCGCTGAAAGACACTGTAATGTGTAAGTACTCTGTTTTCAAAGGGCCCCTACAGAAACTGTAATGTGCAGGTACCTTGCTTTCAAAGGGGCCCCCAACAGCAACTGCAATTTGAAGGTATCT
>JGI24022J15233_10010282_pt1 | contig 10602 bp, 5 predicted proteins | sample Ectturendosymbi2_FD_15233 | JGI IMG/M metagenome (IMG submission 15233)
CCACCATGGTGTGGTCCTTCACCAGTGCTATGTCAGTATGTGACACAGTAGTAACACTCATTGGTTGCATTGCTATGGTTTGGATTTAACCCGGAACAATGCAATGAATCGGCAGTACTCATGCAGCCTTGCTGCCGGCCGCCGCCATGATGTTGTGGCTGTGCAATGTGCTGAGCAGGTGTCGCCACTTTAAATGTTGAGAGAAATCGCTGAAAATATCATGATTTTTAACTTAGGCAGAAACATTGTGTAATACAGTACACTGATCGTCATGTGATACAGGCAAACACCTTTAAATGGTTTTGCAATAATGTTGCATATAGTTTATTGCATTATTTCTGTAATTTGTTGAAATCTCTTATGTTTCTGTAGCTTTTGTCAACTCAATGCTTCAATGAACATTTTAGGCATTGCCACACATAGCAGCGTTTTTAGTTTAGTATAGTAGTTAGTTAGCTATTTGTTTGGCTCTGGCACATGGTATGTTCGAAATCACACGGCTTAGTCAAAAAACATGGATGCAAAAAAGACACAACGCATGCAAGATAGGTGTTGCGTTACATCATGCACAGACAGTACTAAAGATGAACAGACATTGAAACAACACACTAGTGACTATTTCATTCATCAGGAATTTCTTGTTCTCATACAGAAGCATTGCACCATTACATAATGGGAGAAAAATGGAGACAGATTCGCAAAAGCCACCAGACAATTTAAGCAAGCAGATAAGGATGTTCATCATGTTAGATGCAATGTTGAACAAAAGCATATAACTTGTTTCTTATCCAGGTTGCCACTGTTTTTCAAAGCAGAAGGTTGGGGAAAGGTTTGGATGCGCCAACCTTTATGGCCTGACCCAGTTTCGATCATCATGATTCAGGTTCATTCTAGCCCAGGGGCATGATGTAGTTAGCTACAAATTTTAGGTCAAATCTAGAAGTCAAGCTCATGCAACTAACTTGGTCTCTAAAGATATTGCATCGGGACATCACCTTGTCTTCTCAGAAAAAGCTTTAGAATGTATTTAATGTGGTAAATTGTCATGGTGTGGATTCTTATCTATTTAACAAATATGTTTTTCTGTTGTTATACATATGACAAGTCCTCCGTTCTTTGTTTTTATTGCTTACGCTTTAGTTTCTATATGGTGCAATTTGTGCTTTTGCAGCTTCAAGTAATTCAAGGTTTGGTTTTAGCTTCCACCAGGGTTGCAGAGTCTGAGGTAAAATGTCTGACTCCAACTCTGGCCTTTTCAAAATTTTTGATGCCGAATCCAACTCCGACTCCTTCAAAACATGAATGAAGTTGGGCTGTCAACAATTTTGTAGCAACTAGTAATCAATGGAAATCATGGTACACAGCAAGAATTCTCTGTTTTAGTAATAGTTTCAAAAGAAATTATACCATTGCAACAGGAATTCCTAACTTAGGAGTTGGATGTAAAAAATGATACAATTGGAATTCTGGAGTTGGAGTCAGGCAAAAAAATCTGACACCAACTCTGAGTCCTGATGTTCTTAGGAATCCAACTCCACCCAAAAACCTCCTACTTCCTGTGACTCTGACACCAATTCTGCAACCCTGGCTTCCACTCTGAATTTTGATTCATCTTCATTTATCACGTGTAGTTGATTTCACTATCGCTGATTGTTTGTTGTTAACTTTTGATGCATATCTTTTATTCCACAGCTGTTTTCTGCTGTGGTCATGTTATTACTTTTTCTTGTATGTGATGCTAAAAAGTTGAAAACAAACAAAAAAAGCACAATATTACAATTGTGACATCATATGTACTTGGGATATCTTATTATTGATTTTCAGAAACAGAAAATCATTGAACAAATAATAAACAGTTTTGTTTCAACTTTGGCAAGTATTATTCATGCTCTATGTGGCTGACCAAGCAAAATTAAATTGCGTACTTAATTGGTTAATCAATCCCAAAATTAAAAAAATGTTCATAATCCATATAATAAATGCATAGTGATGATAACAGCTTATGTGAAATGATGATTATTGATTAGGATGCAGAAGTAAACTGGTGCTGAATTACAAAAACCTTAACTCGGAGTAAGAAATGCCCATAAACTCCATTTGTAACTGTTTTGCCTTTAACATTGCCATTGTCTGAAATTGATGAAGTCAATAAAGCTCTCTGATATTTCCTTGGTGACATTTCAAACAACTCAGAAATTATCTAATGCAGGGGTGAAAATTTTTTTGTGAACTTTAGTAGCGCACACATAAGCTTTGCCATGCAGCATTCATATGCATAAAGCATAAAATGTAAAAGAACGTTTGTATACTCCAAGTTCTTGGTCACATGGCACCAGTGTGCAACTGCATTTTGCATTGCTGATCTAATGATTGTTTGTGGACAACAGTGGTCTTAAGTGCCATTGGCTGGAACATGTAAGTTATTCAATGAAGTAGTATTTTTTAACATTTTACATGGTTTCTTCCATTGCTGTAGAAGCTAGTCACTGAAATACTAAAGCGAGTTGTGACTTGGACCAGAGCAAGTGTTTCAATAGCATCCTAACATTACAAGCCCGTTGCCCCTGGAAGTGATTAAGTCATGTGCTAAGTTGAAACAGAGGTCATGATATATAAAAGATAAGAACCTAGTTAGTTTGTTGTTGGTAAAAAAATGACTCTTTTGTAAATGCAAGACAAGCTATTATTTTAAAGTTTTTCATCTTAATATCAAAATTGAAGAATTTATTGTAGGAGTAAATTTTGTTTGAAAGAGTTTTTAAGGCTAATTGTGATTAGTGATAATTACATTTCTGTTCAGAGTAAAAATCTTAAAGGGAGATTAGAGTATAAATCTGTTTAAAGGTTGGCTCTGTACTTTGATGATGTCAGATTTGAATTGGTAGTGCCAGCCATGAAATGCTTCCTAACCAGTGTGGTAAACTACATGTCTATTTTAGGTGGAGAAGATATTTGCAGATACAGGCAAGGCCAAATATCAGCAAAAATATGTAATCATGGAAAATTGGTTGATTTTCTTAGGGCATCTACATAAAACAAAACTTTGCCGTGTCAAAATAAAAATTATGCTTGTGTTGAGATGAAAGTAAAAAATTCTGTAGTTGCACAGCTGTATTAAATCCTGGCAGACAATATTTTGTTTTTTTTACTTGATTACAGCAGCCCCTAACTTTTATAGTGGTTTTCAACATAACCAGCACATTACAGAATGTGGTTAATCAACAAAAAATGCTTTAGTTTTGGATATGCTTTATGGAGGAGGAATGCTTCTTCATCAGCAACTCCACCTAAGACTGGAATATTGTTGTTGAATATGGGAGGACCTGAGACAGTTGAGGGTGTTCACGACTTCCTTTTGCGACTCTTTTCTGATCCTGACCTGATACCATTACCTGGTAGAGGAAGATTGGCTCCTTTCATTGCAGGAAGGAGAACGCCAAAGATCCAGAAACAATACAAAGAAATTGGAGGAGGATCTCCAATCAAGAAATGGACGGAATTGCAAGGAAGAGAAATGGTGAAGATATTGGACAAACTCAGCCCTAATACAGCTCCTCATAAACATTACATTGGCTTTAGATATGCTCCCACTTTGACAGAAGATGCAATTGATCAAATGCGCTTTGATGGAATTAAACAAGCTGTTGCTTTTTCTCAGTATCCTCAATACAGTTGTTCAACCACTGGTAGCAGCTTAAATGCCATATTTCGTCATTATAAAAGAAATAACATTGATCTCGAAGGCATGAAGTGGAGTGTGATTGACAGATGGCCAACCCATTCTGGATTAGTAGAAGCTTTCACTGAAAGGACTCAGGCTGGATTAGAGAAATTTCCTGAAGATGTTCGCAAAGATGTAGTTATTTTATTCTCTGCCCATTCTCTTCCAATGAGTGTTGTCAATCGAGGAGATCCCTACCCTGCAGAGGTTGCTGCAACTGTCAACAGAGTCATGGAAAACCTCGGATATTCTAATGCATATCGATTGGTATGGCAGTCAAAAGTTGGACCTCTTCCTTGGTTAGGTGCACAAACAGATGATTCCATCAAGGGCCTTGCTGCAAAAGGTTTTAAGAACTTGCTGCTTGTTCCAATTGCCTTCACAAGCGACCACATTGAAACATTGTATGAATTAGATACAGAGTACATTGGTGAACTCGCTCACGAAGCTGGAATCGAAAACATCCACCGAGCCGAGTCATTAAATGACAGCCCAGTTTTTATAAAAGCCATGGCTGATGTTGTCAAAAACCATCTAGAATCTGGAAATGTCTCAACAAAGCAGCTTGAGTTAAGATGCCCAATGTGCACCAACGAAGCTTGCAATCACATGCGGAAGTTTTTTATTGACGGAAAGATTTAAGTAAAATGAGAAGTCCAATTGCAGCATGTCAACCATGCAAAAATGGGGTTGTCTTTAGTGTTTGCATAGAAAGAGATACCAAACCATTTTGTTTTATGTCCAGGAGCTATACCACTTTTGCCAAAGTAGTCTTTGACAACATTTGGCATTACAAATTGTGGTGCTGCATGAAGCTGAACAGGAGCACTGTTTTGATGTTGGGTGTTAGAGCTTGAGAAGTTTGTTATCAGCACAGAATGCATTTGTGTAGTGCAGATGTTCATGCTCATTATGAAGTTGATCTTCTTGTTTACATTAGTATGTTTTGTTAGTTTGCAACAAGGAATGCTTGACTCCAACATTTACGCAATATGCCCAGGTGCTGCATGCAATTTCTTTTATTATTTGGTATCACATACATATTTCATGGTAAAAGTCAACGCTTAGATTTGTATAGAGATAAAAATGTGTTCTCATTGTTGACCTGCCATCATGTATGGGACCATCCTCATTCCTTGCCTTGGTATTGCAGTAGACCTGACTTAATATGTACATATTGGTCCCAGCTGACTTTGCATTTATTAAGTGGCGGTTTTATTCACTGGTGCACCTGAATCAGCAGCAAAACACTGAACCTAGATGGCAAAATGCCATCAATGATTTGATCAATCAGCAACTTGAGCTTTCCTGCTGTTGTTCTATCTTGTCTCTTGAGATCTTTTCATTGTAGACGTAGAGCAGTCACCTCGGCTGCTCTGACTCAACTTCTGTCCGAAGAACTGGGAGGATCTAGAACAGGGGTTCCCAACCGGGTGTACTCATACCCCCAAGGGGTACGAGATTGAACATCAAGGGGTACGAAGATCCTTGGGTCACAGAGCAGCTTATATATCTCTTATAGAGCAATATATATCTCAATATTTTTTTGGGGGGTACTAAGAATGCTCGGACCTGACAAAGGGTACGAGCAGCAAAAAAGGTTGGGAACGCCTGATCTAGAACTAAGTGATTGGAAAATGAGATAAAGCAACACAGAAAATGGTGATATGATCGCGAACAGTCTCCTGTATCAGAATATGCCTTTGCTCATTTGCTGATACAGAACATACCTTCTAGTCTCCACAGGGGAGGCAAACAAGTGAATTGATTGAGCAAATTTTTTTAATAGGAGATCGATTTCACATAATACTAAGCATCCTCAGTCCTAAAATCTTATTCATACAGAAAACATACAATTAAAAATGGATTTACATGGCGGAGCATGAATTTACTAGTTAACCGTATATTTTAAAGTGTATTTTGAATGGAAAATTGCTTCCCAAGGCAAACTGGATTTAATGGACGAATGGCTTTCTTATCCGTTGATTTTTCATCAAACTGCTTCTGCCGTATTAGGTTAATTGTCATAATTAAAGTTGTCAGTGTGCACAATTTGCAAAATACAGTAGAATTTGCCTAATTCGTCACCTCAAAGGGATTAGAAAAAGTGACGAATTATGCAAACATGTGAAAACTCTATCATAGAAGCTCGTATACTTTATCATAGTAACACGTATCTATACATAGTGTTTTTGTTTGCAGTAAAATACAAGTTTATGACGTTATGGTTGAATACAACAATTAGTTCCTCTACTCTATCTGGACTCCGCTATTTAATCAACCACCTTTCAAATCTTTAATAAACTTCTCCGAGTTCTCTCAATGGGGAGTCGGGTCACGCTTCGCACCTCGTGTATAAATTCGATAAACAAATTGCAAGGTGCAACAATTCTCAGGTAAACATCAATTTGTTTGAATTCCCACACGCACTAGCTGCTTAGACATCTAAAGCAAAACTGCAAATGACGAATTAGACGAACAAAACGCTTCTCAGGGATAGAAAGAGGTGGCAAATTAGACGATGGCGAATTAGGCGAACAGAAATGTACACAAAAGATAGGGATTCTGCCGGGACCGACGAAAAAGTGACGAATTAAACGATGACAAATTAGACGAGTTCTACTGTATTTTTTTAATTTGAAGCATCCAGTTGCAGCTACTGTATTAAGAAGAGAAAGATTTGGCCATCCCTCCCAACATACACTTATTTTTTAAACTAAATGTGAGAAATCTAATTTAAGAAACGGTTTTAATTTATTACAATCTGTGTGGGTCATTGTCATATAAATTTTGAAACGTATCAATGATTTAATGCTGTTCACAATCATGCATTCTTCCACAAAAATCAGTGTCATTCACTAAATCACTCATAAAGGCATGACGAAGGTTTTAGAATGCTGTGTACTACAATATGTTCACTGAAATACCAATTGCACAAATTGCAAAATGTTGAGTCAAGAAAAATTCGTCTTTTGTTTGTTTACCAAAGTACGAATCTGTTCAAAATGCATTTAAAATCGTATGTTAGGATGGCTTATTCGAAATATTAAGTAAATATTGCCAAGATATAAGTGTTTCTGGTTTATTTCAAGTTACAACGGGTGGGTACATATGGCAAAAGGATGGAAATACATTGCCCATTTTCTTATCACAGTTTGCTATACTTTTTCTGTGTCACTGCCTTCTTTCCTTGACTACATCTTGTTTTTTTGTCGTAACTGTTTCACAGACGCCCAGTTCCTGTGGTTTCTTCGTTGTTTTCGTATTATGTTGAGTTTATCAGAAAACGCCATTTTATTGTTTTTGCGCGTCGCTACGTCGTAATGTGCGTAACTAATGCCGCATTGTTCGTCGGTAATGCAACTGTTGTTTTGCTTAAATATCAAACTATCCTGGTACTTCTGTTTTTCATCCGGTTCTTTACTATACGATTTTGCTTTAAGTGAGTATTCCATTTGCACCTAGCCATGTTAAGAATTGTGTTTGCCTTAGTGTTGATGATGAACGTTTCCACGTGCCTTGCATCAGTGCCTCTTGTTGTCAATACCTGGCCATGGCCACAAGCAACTGACGCTGGTGAGTCAATCAACACTCGATGGAAGCTGCGACTCTAGTTTCAGTTTTGGTCAGATGTGACTCTTGACTCAATGTTTCCAGCATGGAACACTTTGCAGTCAACTTCCTCAGCGCTGGATGCGGTCGAAGCGGGTTGCGCGCAGTGCGAGGTGGACCAGTGTGACGGGACAGTGGGGTTTGGCGGCTCCCCTGATGAGGAGGGAGAAACAACACTAGACGCAATGATCATGGACGGGTGCAGTGGTCTTTTGTGTGATGCCAACTTTTCTATTCAATTAAGACTTATTTTCAGTAGGAATGTGCCAGCTCCTCACTCGTGGTTTGGAGATGTCGTGTCTCTGCATTGTGAGGCGCAAAAGAGATTGTTCGATTGTCAGGGTTTAACAACCTGTTTTATGAAGTCGGCTGTAATAGTAAAATAATGTAATTCTAACGACAAGGCGTGGTTGTAATGTTTGGTTACGATATCTTCGATGTCTGTTTGAAAACACCAGTGTCTTTGGGAAGACTTAGCCTTGGTGTTCTTAAAAAAGGTAGCAAATGATTTCTGTAGTTTCGTTTAAAAGTCGTGCTTCTCCAGGTCGTCTATGGATGTTGGGGGTGTTGGGTGTTTGCGAAGAGTGAAAAACGCGATTGGGGTCGCCCGGAAGGTTCTGGAAAACACGAAGCACACTTTGCTGGTCGGAGAGCTCGCCACAAAGTTCGCGAAGGAGATGGGTTTCCAGGAGGAATCACTGAGCTCAGACCATTCGATACAGGTTTGCTGCAAAGGCCTCGCACTTGGATTTGTTCAAACTTGTCAGTCCGCACGAAAGTAATCAATTATCATAGACTGACTCTCCCTGGTCAAGTAAGAACGGGCTGAGGCTAATGACGTCATCGACGCAGTTGCACGTTGTTGTACATGTGTTAACTGCGTCAATTCAGTGTGGATTGGAATGTGATGTGTCTGGTGGCTTGTAAATCCACGTTGGTAGAAATTTGTGAGAAGTAACGATAATAATTTATGTTTTGGCCACAAAACGCCAGTAAAGATCTTATTATAGGTACAGTCAGGCCAGGAAGTAGCGAGAAGACAGTTTGCTCATTTTGTTGCCACCACCTCACCGCACGTCGTTGACACCTTAGTTGAACACGTTTCAAGACAGCACTGCGCTATTATGAGACTTGCCCAAACAAACAGAAGAGAATGTATAGATTTCAGTCCCATGGCATCGGCATGGTAATGGTAGTTATAAAATGAAAGAAATGGCAAAGAACAGAAGATAGTTTTAACTTTGGTCAATCAACACTAGTTGGATCTAAAAACTAACCAAAGACCAACTGGAGCAAAATAAACAAGAACGTGTAAATAATGAAGATGAATTGAATGATACACTTGCGGATCAAAACCAAGTAAACGTAGCTACAATAGCATCACTCCACGTTCATGAAATACAGCATCATCCGTTTACATAGTTGCTAATCAAATAATTGGCGTATTTTTTCTTCAAAAAGATTATGTAAATGATGAAGATCAATTTAGAGATAAGGTTTTTGATTTTGTATCAGTTGGAATTTCTTGCCAGATTTTCGTTCTCCAATAAAGTATTGATTTTTCCCCATTTCTGCACAATATTTCGGCAATACACAGTTCATACAAAGAAAGAAAAGTGAAACAAACGTCTGCTGCTCTTCATTCGCAAGTTATTTGGTTCAACATGAAAATTAAGTCTAACTCGACGGTCAGTGACAGAATGGATGATTTTTTCAAGTCTTGTAATAGATTTTGATGCGTTCCTGCAGTGCCGAATGAGTGGCTAGCTATGCAGTGTATTTGTTTTTGCGTTTCCATTTGTTTTTCTATTCTTTTTGCGTTGTTACATTATCAAAGCTCGACGTGGCACGACAAAATTGCACCAGTCAGGCTACCGCCTGTAGCAAGATTGTCGTTAAATAAATAAATAAAGTCTAACATATTCTAAGCAAGAATTTCTCCCCAAATGCGTTTGAGACTTGGCACTGAGGTTATAAGCAGGTCGAATGAAAATGTTCAATGTTGTGTTTGGAACCCTGGTTATATTTTTCGTGTCTCTCTCTCATTCATTTTAGTCTTGAGTCTGTTTGCTTTCTCTACTCTTAATTCAGCCTTTCAACTGTAAGCTTTGCTTGCAGCTTTCAGGACTGTGGATGCGTAATTTTGCGTGAAACCGATTTCCTATTAAAATTTGCCGATGCATTCCTTGTTTATCTCCCATGCAGGGTTGGTAAAAATTGCGATTTATAGAAACGTTTTTTTATTTAAATAATTTTTTTTGTATTTTTTGATTTAATGTGTAGGGGACGGCCATTTAACACTTGTAATTTTTTAATTTTGAAGAAATTGTTTTAATATAACATTTTTGTGCTTTGTCTTCAAGTACAACAACCGAAAACAACTGAACTTTATTCCAACTTTATTTTCCTTTATGCAACATCCCTTAAAGGCAAACAGTTCATAACACCAGTACCGGTATACAAAACGAAATATTTATTCAGAGGACAATACTCAAACCGTCAAGGTATCAAATTCATTGACACTGTTGGTATGTTAAAGAAGCTTGTAGATAGATACAAGCTTGGAAGCTTTTTTGCTGAAATCTATTGTCAAAATTCTGTTGTAAACGCAGCTTTCACTACTTCAGCTTCTGCAAAAGTTTTGCTTACACGAATAAAACGGTAAAAACCTATAATATATCTCTTTTTATGAATCAAAAATATGTTCTAAAACCCTATGTCTACACTTAACAGCCTTCATGTTTTATGGAATTTAAATACAACTTTCGTTTTTGACAGTCTACACTTTAAAACTTGTGACATTAACAGTTCTGACTTCTGAGTCTGTAAGGGCTAGTAATTTGAGTCCACATGTCAGTTTTGCAGTTGGTTGACATAAAATCTGTGACTTCACAGAAGCTATGATTGATAAAACTGATTTGAATCAAGATTTAAACCACTGATTTAAATCAACCAACCCTGCCCCCATGCGAAGAGTAGTTACTAAGCGAGGTTAGTGTTTATAACAACAGGTCTATTACCACATAAATAGGTTTATTAGCTCACAAACCATGCGCATGATTTATTCCAGCAATGGAAAACATGGAAAGAAGCGAATTGCCAACCAAACTATCGAACCAACGTCACGCCAGACCCTTCTACGTCATGTGGGCCTTATTTCCCAGTTCCCGGGCAGGGGGCATTCCCTGCTTCTGGTTATGACTCAAGAGTGGATTCAACGAACCATGACACGATCGGCATGGTTGCAATCAACCGGAACGGTCACGTGG
>JGI24022J15233_10010283_pt1 | contig 10601 bp, 5 predicted proteins | sample Ectturendosymbi2_FD_15233 | JGI IMG/M metagenome (IMG submission 15233)
TTCCTCTTGCCTGTGCCCCGTCTCGGCAAACTTCATCGCCTCGCAACTCGTGATAAGCGGGCCACACACGACCAGGGGTCGCGAGTCCACCAGGCACGTCAACAAGGAGCTGTCCGACCTATCGATGATTCCAACACCTGAGGGTCACAGTGTCTCTGAACCCTTTAGGCCGAAAGAGCTTGCTGGTACCCTCAGACGCCTGAAGCCAGGAAAGTCTTCGAGATTGGATTCCATCTTCCTGGGGCTTGTACTCCATGCCCGGTCGGTTGTCAAAGCTTGGTTTTGCGCTTGATCACTTCCTGCATGCGCCAACATAAAATTCTAAAGATCCGGAGAAGAGCACTAATAGTTGCGATCCCTCAACCAGAAAAGGCACTGGAAGACCCAGGAGCTATTGTCCCATATCTCTGCTGTGCATCCCTTAAAATCTTCGAGAGGCTCACCTACACTCGTGTCGAACCAACCATCAACCAATTGCTCCCTCGGGAGCAGGCGGGCTTTCGACACGGGAGGTCGGCTGTAGACCAGGTCATCCTGTTCACACAGGACATCAAGGATAGCTTTTCGGGAAAAATAAGCAGGGGCTGTGTTTGTCGACCTGACAGCAGCCTACGACACTGCATGGCATCGTGGTCTCACCTGCAAGCTGCAGCGATTGCTACATGGACATATGGTCCAGATGATCATGGACATGGTTGGCAATGGCAGCTTTACCCTTACCACTGGAAATGGTAAAAGGAGCAGGTTACGACCCCTCAAGAACGGAGTCCCACAGGGATCTGTCCTGGTGCCCCTTCTCTTCAACACCTACATCTCTGACCTGCCAAACACTCTCTACACAAAGTATGCATATGCTGACGATTTAGAAATCATGCATGCTGATGGAGTCTGGCATGCAGTGGAAGGGGTGTGAGCAAGGCCATGGCAACCGTAGATGAATACCTCCAGACTTGCAAGATAAAGCTCAGCACTACAAAAACCGTGTCGGCAGCTTTCCACCGTAACAACAAGGAAGCTAAACGTGAGCTGAAAGTCTACTACAACAACGAAGTCTTGCCCTTCTGTCCCGAGCCCAAACACCGCGCGGAGTAACGTTGGACAGGTCGCTTACGCATTGCCGACCGCTTGACTCACTACGCAAGAAGCTGACATCACGCGTAGCACTCCTGAGGCGACTTGCTGGCTCCGGTTGGGGTGCTGGAGCAACAACTCTGCGAACAGCCACCCTAGCCCTGGTGCATTCAACCGCAGAGTACTGTGGCCCTGTCTGGTGACGCATTGCTCACACCCGCCTCATCGACCCCGCCATCAACGAAGTCTTGCGAATTGTGACTGGATGCCTGCTGCGTCCTTTTCCAGCGGACAATCTCCCAATCCTCGCAAGCATCCAACCTGCTGAGCTTCGTCGCAATGGAGCCACACTGTCTCTAGCACACGTCGTGTCGTGGAGCCTGAACATCTTCTCCACGCAGTGCTTACCTGCCCATCGAGTGCAAATGCACCGCGCCTTAAATCGTGACACCTACTGTACCCGCCGCAGAACAACACATCAGTTCATCTGTCAACAACAACATACGTGCGGCGCAGTGGCCGGATCACCAATGGAACGCGGAGTGATTGGACAACCCCACAAGACTCCGCATGTTCATCATCGACACCGGGACCCATCCCCTGGAGCAACCCTCGCAATAAGAGCCTGGGTCGTGGTTAACCGCCTCCGCAGTGGTGTCGGGCGTTTCCGTTCCTGTTTGTACAAACTGGGTATGGCCTCATCTTCGGTCTGTGAGTGTGACGCAGAAGAACAAACCGTCAACCACGTTGTCGTCCAATGCCCAATCCATCGACCTCCTCATGGACTGCACGGCCTGACGGTTCTGAACGATGAGACAATCGAATGACTGCTCCACACCGGCCCAGAGATGAAGTACGGCCAAGCAGTGGTTAGAACAACTGGCTCAAAAGAAGAAGAAAATCCATACACAGTGCGTCTGAAAAAATAAATGTGTTAATATTAGTAAACACAGCACTGCTTCCTGAGACGTTTTCCTTGTTAGCAACTCAGTTTTGCTATGTTTACCTCAATGCTCCTGCATAAATTGTGTATGGGGACTTCATTCGAACAATCTGTCCAATACGAATTTTGCTGGCAATATATTCAGGAGTTTTTACATTCCTCGGCCAAGTATATTACAACTTTGTGAGGGGATCTTAATTTTGCTTCAGCATTTTCGTTGTTTTAAGCTTTTGCTTTGAAAGAATTTTTTTGCCAACATGAAAACTATTTTTTCTGCTGAGGTTTGTTTAACTTTGAAACAGAAAGCGGCAGATAAATCTTCCCTCATTCAACATCGAAGTCCTGGCGGAGGAGCACTGTGTGAGCAAGAAATGCACGAGAGGTCTTGACGAGTTTTTGGAGAAACTGAATGTCTTTCTCGGTGTGTTCTCGTAAGTACAAAACAAACATGGTGAAGAAAAGCATGGTTGAAAACTTTTGTAGCCATATTAAATCTTCGGATGGGTGTGCTCAACAATGGGCGTCTGCAGAAATTTTTCCAGTGGGAGTAAAGCCGACATTTTGCTCATATTTTTCAGGTTGGTAATGCTGGCAATCAGGTCCGCAACCAGGGCAACCGGGCAACTCAAAATTTTCAAAAACTTGTTTAGCTGTTAGGTACAACAACCTCCCCGATAAGAGCCCAACAAGAAAATATCAGCTGGTTGCGACCCTATGACGATGCAATGCAAATGGACACTAACAAAACGTTTTGGTATTCTGCAAAACACATATGTAGGAGCATGTAATTATTTGAGTGTGCATAGGATGTGTTGTCTGAATTTACCAAATTTTACCGAGAAACATTTATGCAACAAACTTTCTCCCTGGTGATTTTTTGTAGCTATTGGCACATTATGTTTTTATCTGGCATGTTGCCAAAGGCTGGACAATTTGGTTCTTTATCCAACTGAGAAAAAGAAGCCTACGCCAGGCTGTGCAAAAACATTGTCAAAATGCAGCTGTCTCAGTACCCTAGAGGATCTGTCTCTCATTTTCGAGGTCTTCCACTCACATTCGGGCTGTTGCTGTCAGCAATAAACCTCAAATATAGCTGAGGTAGGCCTAAAGCTGCTTCCTTCTCTAAAGACATATATGTGATATTCAGGGCGTAACTAGAGATTTGAGCAAGGGGTGAAACTTAGCTGAAGGGGCCCACTGTCCTGGCTAACGTAGGCGGCCCACTAGCCAGCACACAGAAAAAGAGTTGGGAAATGATAGTGAATCCGGATATGGATGTCTATTTCTAGCTAAAATGGGAAAACATCCCAAAAAACTCAAAAGACAGCAACTTACTGAAAACGAAAAAATGCTAAATATCAGGATATGAGCCAAACGGGGACCTGGTTTTTACATTTAGCTTGCCAGGGGACGGCTCGCGCCTTTGCCCATTCGTTCGTTACGTACGTCAATGGTGGTATATGTGGCATGTATCATATTTATTATGTTACAACTATGCCGTGAGTTTCACAACATTGTCTGCTCAACTGCACATATATGCAACAAATTGTAGGGCAAAATGTATTCGCCCCAACACTGCAGTTAGAATTAAAAGCTGAAGCATTTCGGGTTATGTACTGTTATGGCGTGAACACTACTAATATGAAGTAGATGCTCCGCATCACACTCTGTTACCTCTGTGTGTACACTTAAGGCACATAAATGAAATGCTTTCTTTTGCCAAAACTTTCAAATAGGTCAGTTATCTTCTTATCAACTCTCACAAACTAAAACATGAACTTACTAGAAACAGTTTGTTGACGTTATATTTATTTAGTGTGTTTGCTACCATGCAACAAATTTTTATTTATACACCCAATAACAAGGAAGCGTAATTTCATTAATACTGTTGCAAAATTGTGAAGCTTCTTTTCCCAAATTTTTTGAGACTTTGCATGAAATTTTGACAAACCCAAATTTATAAGGTTGCGCTCAAACCCCTGCAACCCTAGCCCTATACCACTGTTTCTATGTCATAGAGAAAATTCCCGAAGTTACGGCAACATTCACAAAAATTGCTCTTCGTTGGCGCATTGATGCTTCTGTTTATTTCGTGCATGTTTTCACACAGTACCGTAGGCCGTCACCGTAGGTGCAGCGGCAGGCAAATTTTCAAAGGTGCGAAGGATTTTTCCCCGAATTTGCCCAAACTTGCTCGAAAAAATTTTGGGCCACTTTTTGTGCGAATATTTTCTCATGAAGACCGTTTTTGGGATGACATCCAAAAAACGGTCTCCATGTGGTTCTGCACATGTCAGGCGCATTTTTTTCAAATCAAAGCACGTTGGATGCCATTTCTGCTCGTATTTTTAGGGACTTTGCCAATATTTTCAGAGATTTTTCGAATGTTTCAAAGGTTTTCACAGATTATGCCCAGATTTCCGCAGGTTTTGCCCGGATTTTCAGGGACTTTACCCATATTTTCACCAAATCAAAAGTTTTGGGGTGCACTTGCACCCCCGCCTCCTACATCACTGGTAGTCACTGTCTTGTTGCATTACCTACTAAATATGCCTGCTTTTAACAGTCACATGCGGCAAAACCCGTTTTTCCGTAACTTCAAGTGAACATTTGAAGATTCGTTGCTATGTTATTGTTACGCAATAAAGACTAACAGTAGAACAATGTGCTCGCAAGTTTTGCAACCTGCCTCTGTAGACAGAGGAGTAGACATGAGTGAACTGCAAGCTCATCACTGTATCACACCATAACATTAAACCTGGCTCTTGTGATGTGTGAGTGTAAAACTGGCAAAAAAACTGTCGTTGCAAGAATTAAATCAATTAATAGAAATTAAACTGTTGACTTCAGGTTTTCCAGAAATTTTTGTTTCTTAGACCCAATTTCCAGAGGGGTGTAATGGCCCATTTTGCCCCCACCATGCGGACGCCCATGTGCTCAACCTTGTTTTACGAAAATATTTGACATTGGCACGCGTAACTTTCCTTGCAGAGGTGATCTGGAAGCTATAGCGCGAATTACGAGGGAAGCTGTTGAAGACAAAACTAAGCAAAACGTGGGATATGTGGAATTTCGTTTTTGCCCTCATGAACTCACAATGAAGGCTGGTGCTGGCGATTTCAAACAACAGAAACCAGTGTATGATGAGTGCTGCAATGTTTTCATGCGCAAAGGAATAGAATTGTTTCCTATTCCCGTAACTTCATGAAAATACGATTAATTTGCAAACACATGCTTTGGCAGTTTTTGTGCAATGTGGAGCATCCGCGAAACGAGATTTATTTCTGTGCCCGTCCCTACTGTAACATTGGCAACGGAATACTGAAAACATTTGCTTGACTTCCGTTGCCGAGTACTACTTCGCAACTAACTGGCCAACCGGGCCATTGCAAAGTTTTTCTATTTGAATTTAATTTTTCTTTTGGTTAAAAACAGTTGAAAAAAACTTTCATTAAGTGTTTCACCGCACGATGTTGTGGAAACCGTCTGTGATGCGGCTGCTCACGCAGCAAGGAAATACGGAATCGTGGTGCGGATAATACTGAACGCTATGGTCGGTTACCCAGGTAAAAGGAATTTTTAGTTTTAATTAAATTTTGATGCTTTGACATTGGTAACGCAATTGATATTTTTTTGTTTAAACTTGCTTGAAACTGCTGTGTGGCTCAAAAAAGTCAAGCACGAGATAGTTAACGCCATTTTTCTGTAAACCAGTGGTTCTCAAACTTTTTAAAAATTTTACATAACGGTCCCACTGCAAATTTTTGGATGATTCTCAGTCCAGTATCAAGCTAAAAACAAATAACAGTTATAAAGTTTTTTTAAAGCACACATTTATTACATTTGAAAGGTTCAGTTCAATGGAAGGGTGCACCTAATTAACTTTTACCAGTTCTTCTATCTTGGGTCATGTTTTGGACAAAGCAGCTCTCATATCATGTGCCACATGCAATCTTTTACAGAATTTTGCTTTAATAGAGAGTAGTGTAGAAAATGCTGTTTCGCATCAGTAGGTTGTCGGAAATGTATTTATCACTTTCAATGCCATGTCTGCGATACCGCGATGGGACTATGCCATTTCAATCCAATCGTTACTGCAACACATTTCACTGAAAACATGTTTCGCACACCCCATAATTCACCACTCAATTAACTGTTCTTGAATTAAATTGCCCTCCGAAGGTGGATCGCCAACAGTGATTCCATACGGGTTGTTGATGAAAAGACAATACTTGTTAACCCTGCTCAGGTTACCTCTAAACACAAACACCGTTGTTGTCCTTGCCCAAAATGGGCAGATTTTGTTTGTTCGCTTATACTGGACTAACTGACAGATTTAGAGGGGGGCGCGGGTTTTTGTACAACTTAGCAAGTCTTCTCAAGCTCATCCGATCAGAAAAAACAACGTGTTGATTTTGGAAATTTTTTTGTATGATGAAGAAGAAAAGCAATTTTCCAAACAAAAACGTGGGAAATTCTCTTAACAAATCAACGAAAAAGTAAAGAAAAATAAAAAAACTCCGCCAGTAGACCCATTGGTGGTCAGTTTAAGTTTTAAACAGAACCTCATTTCAAGCCTGTGGTTCTATCTGCAATAAAAGTAAATTAGGTTGAGACATGAAATTTGTCTATTTTCATTACAATTTTCAGCCACATTAATCAACCTTGCCCAAATTGGGCAAATTGTTAACGAGAATCAGGCACATAAGGTAAACTTGCCCAAAATGGGCAAATGCTTCACGACAATTGCTGGGCAATCGTATTGATCGCGGCACTGCTATTGACTTTAATGCCTCACATACGGCAAGTCCCGTCGCCACAGGGAGGATATAGTGGGCTAAGCACCCCCTCAAACATTGCACCAAGCCGCTCAAATTGAAATATGAAAAATATAAATTATTTGGAGCTTTGTCCATTTTTACAATGTCAAGGCATCAACAGGGAGACAATAAACTCACTCTAACCATAACCTCGGGTGATTTTCACCCCAAAGTCACGCTATCCACAACCCCGGGTGATTTTCAACCGAACTCACAATAACTCATAAGGTCGGGTGATTTTCACCCGAACTTACACTAACCATAATGTCGAGTGATTTTCACCCGAACTCACAATCAACCAAAACGCGGGGTGGTTTTCACCTAGGGACCACGTGGCCACCACCCCTGCCGGGGTGGAAATCACCCGGGGTTAGTATTCCAGGGGTGTGAGTAAATTTTGCAGAAAACTTGAAAGTGATTACTGCAGAGAAGTGCTCCCCATCGTTGGCAGTTGGCACGTGATCCTCGTTTTTTTCTGTTTTGATGGTGGATAGGTTCCACAGCGTTGCCTGGTCTCAAAGTTCACGTCCTCAATAAAATGCTTTAGCCTTTTAACACAAGTGCACTTATCACAAAGAGCAGGCCTTTTTTGGGCTAAGCCAAAGTTCTAGAAATGTCAGTTAGGAAAAGAGAAGCACAAGGCTCATCATGTCCTCAATAAATGCTTTGGCCTTTCACCATAAGTACACATACAAGGTGCAGTCGCTTTCTGGCACCAATTTCATTCCTGTGACGTAAAAGTCGTCATACAATCTTCTGCCTGTTTTTCAATGAAAACCACGAGTTGAGCAGGAGCGATTCGCGTCAAATGGATTTGTGTCTTCAGGGCTTGCTCTCGTGTGATCGACTCCCGTACTGGATTCTGCCAAAAGTTGCTGGTGTGGCTTACTAGTGAACCTAAATGCACCAGCTCTTTTTGCCCAAATTGGGAAAGTTTGCCTTAGTAGAGATCTTCGTGTAGGAATTTTGTTACACCTCAGGTAACCATGGGTCAATTTGGGCAAATTTTTGTTCCCCATCGAAAACTACGAAACTTGTGCAGATTTTGGTAGGACTTCCCGAAAAAGCATCTAAAAAATGCAGCTACTTAAAGAACCAGCTGTCTACGTGAACGTTAACTAATTTTTAGTAGAAGAACCGGCTGTCTACGTGAATGTTAACTAATTTTTAAGTAGAAGAACCGTTTGCCCAAATTGGGCAGAGGTTACCGGAGCAGGGATAAGAGCGTGTAGGTTGGGAAGGTGACGAGAAATTTCTTCAGTCCGAATGGAAACGTGTTTTGTCATGACCGCGAGGATATCATCTAGGACGTGCAGTTCATATTCATTAAGAAATGTGTTTAGATGTAGAAATAGAGCAAACTTTTTACTGTCCAATCTTAGATAGCCACAAGTTTAGCTTCATTTGGAAAGCGGTTAATTTTCCACGAGATTGAATCACGTCCATGTCTTTTCCTTGTAGCGCCAAGTTGACGGAATTCGCGGATTCGAATATGTCCACCAAAAATGACAGGCACAACAGAAAACAATCATCAGAAAATTTCTGCTGCATTTCTGGTTTAGCATCTTTCAGAAAATAATGTATTTCTCATCGCAGTAGGAAAACTCTCAGCACTTTTCCCTTGGAAAGCCATCTCGCGTGTGAGTGCAACAAGAGAGTTTCGAATTGGGAATCCCTTTCTTCGCTTAATTCAGAAAACAGACGAGAGTTTAGTGCATTAGCTAATGGAATTCCCCACTTTGATCACATCGTTCAGGACATCTTTTAACTCATCTGGCTTTTTTGTCATACTCATCCGGCGTTTTCACCATGATTTCTTGGCTATATATAGTGCAGTGCGTATCATTAGCATCTGGGGCTTTTCCGGTTCTCATTAAAATTTTAGCTTGACGTTGACAAAAGTCTGCACCTTTATTTTTTGAAATAAAACTATGCATTTCCAAATGTCTTTTCAACTTGCTGGGCTATAGTGCAGAACACTTGGTAGCACAGAACGCACTATGGTTTCTCTTCTCCTTCAGAACTTATATTAGTAAAACCAAATTTGCAATATGAATCGTTTTATTTGAATGTTTCTTTTTTTGGAGTGAGAGACATTCTTATATTGTCCTTAAGCTTAAAATATATAAGCTCAAAGACTTTAAAATGAAGGCAGAACCAGAAGGTGAAAAAGCAATTTTCTACAAAATTCATGCTAATCTTTACCAAATCTACTGCAGCGTCACGTCGAAAAATCTGGCAGTGGTCCGGCAACTATTAGTGGCTTCATAGACACGACCATGCTGTTAAAATCAAACAGTTATCTTCCTCCATTGCATCAGATAAGCCTTGCAAATATATTGGAAGTTTCTGATGGTATAGGCTTTCATTTGACCAAATGCAGAATTGCAATCAACCGCACGTTATGTGGCCTGATTTCCACACGAAGACAGCACACATTCGCAATCCACCACATGAGATAGTAAATCGTATGGCTCAGCATAACTAACCATCAGAGCCGGAGGAAGGCCACACCGTACTCCCCGTCCGGGGGGGGCGGGCAAAATAGGAGCCCCCAAATCTGACTAAGGACCTTTGTTACGGTATATACACTTGAAATGAACACATCAACAACTGATTTCAAACATTTCCCCTTTCGACATTCTTTTTATCTAACACGTCAAAGAAATTGATCTTCCCACCACCCATAGATTCCAGCTGTCATCTAAGCTTTAGCCAACAATTGCCAAATGCATTGTGGGTAACTTCGTTGTCAGCGTTTGCCTTGTCAAGCTGATAGTTGTGTTGGTGGCATGGCTGAATCCACGTTGATTGTACGCATTTTTAGTGTAGTCTAACAAAAAATAATTCAGGAAAACTAAGCAGTGGACCTGTGGCATAACTAGAGGTTTCAGCCAGGGTAGGGAACGTAGCTGAAGGAGGCCCACTGATCACCGTCATGGGTTCACTTGCCAACACGCGAAAAATTGCAAGTGAAAGAAGGGACAGATTAAGGTTGTATAAGGCCTATGGTTGAAACTGAGAAAGGGGCACTTTCTAACAACTAGACATTACACTTTTTTACCGATTTAGGGATCGCCTGGATGGAGCTCAATTAGCCCTCCCTCAATCCACTACTGAGTGAAAGTGCATCCGGATGTGGATTTTAAGTCCCCTTTAAGTCTCGCGAAAACCACGTTTCTTGCAGAGCTTTGCAATCCTATAACACGCCAGGCGATTGAGCTAGAGAGCTGTTCAAACTCTCTACGGATTCAACAAGTCTTGTAGTCGAACTCGAAAAAAAATTTTTCGTTTTCGTTGGGGGTTTTTCGGGGGGAACGCCACAAGTGGTTTAATTTAGCTACCTTTTTACGGCCCTGAGCCCCAACCCATTGGGCCATTATTATGGCTCAAGATTTTGTCGGAAACTAGGCCAAAATCTGCGTCTTTTGAGCCCTTGAAAGATTTTCTAGTGTATCTGTAGCCGAAGTTATGGCAAACAAAACAAAATTGGTGAAAATTTCTTCACATACAAACCCCAATTTGGGTTGGAACACACCCCTTTTTCTAAATGGCCATCACTCGTCAGCGGATCCAGCTAGAGAGCTGTTCAAATCCGCTCTAAATGGGGAAAGACCTGTAGTTTACGCTGAAAAAAAACTTTTCGCCGTTGCGGTTTCGGCCTTTCTGGCAATGTTTACAAAACCACAGGTTGTTTTGACATGCTTCGACAGGTTTCTCTAAACAATCCATGACTTCAGCGGCCCGTGGGAGTGTGTGAATCGAGC
>JGI24022J15233_10010285_pt1 | contig 10600 bp, 6 predicted proteins | sample Ectturendosymbi2_FD_15233 | JGI IMG/M metagenome (IMG submission 15233)
GTATGTTTGACACCCCTGGTCTGCACTGGTCTAAGCTCATGTCTCAAACCCGGCCAACAGAGGTGAAGTTTTAATAGTTATTCAAGCGTGTCCAAATTGACCGAGATCGCATTTTTGTATCATGACATCCTTTCACAGCTGAGTGATCTTTAGGGAAATTTAAATCGCTGCCGTTCAACTGAAAATGCGTGCGTTGCTAGGACGAATGTGATTGTTAAATGCGTCGGAGTGTTGAGTAAACTGAAAAGGTAGAAACCGCTTGTTATCAAGATACACGAAATGGAAAGGTTTTTATGTTCAATTTGCGCAAAGCCTGTCTAGGCAAGACAAAAATGTGTTGCGTAGGTCGTAGAGGAGCCGTGTTGAAACCAACCTTTTCCTATCTAACAGCTGCACTGCCACTAGACTAGGTTACACTGACTGTTCTTGACTTCTGTCTATGTGCAGTACAAGTTCAACTCTGTTAATACAATAACTGTGTGAATGTGACATAGCCTCGCATGTTGCTGTTCTACTATTAGTGAGAGCTAATGTGCTGTATTATTGCTGATTTTAAGTTGGCACCATGTTAAGATGAACTGACGGATTCTGAGTGTCTCTTGCTGAAATTTTGAGCATATATAGGCCTAGTTATGCTATGAGTTACGGTACCTTCTTACTTAGGATATTTAGTTGTCATTAAACGTGTGCTAGTCTACTCTGTATGGAAAGGTTTGCTCTGCAATGGACATGATGAACTGCAATATCCTTTGCTGTGCAAAATAATTGCTTTTCTCATGCATGAAAATAATATTTTGTGAATCATGTATGTAGGACAGGTGTATAAGAAGGCTCATCATATCAGTGAAAGCAGGAACTACTTCTGGTGGAGAATTTAATACTATTGACAGTTTTTTTTAAGGAAATTGTTAGGTACCCAGTTTGGACCTGTAGGGACTCGATTTCTCTGATTCTAGGGACCCGGGGCCGATCGATGATAATTTTCTCTGATTCTAGGGACCCGAATCGGGTCCGCCGATTGTCTGGCAGCACCAGATCGGCTGGAGCTATTGTGCCGCCAGTCTGACGCAACTCGAATGAAAAGGTCATTTTGTCTTGCGATCAGTGTGTTGCTCATAGTGTAGTGGTTATGCTTCATGTCTTAAGTATGCCATTGGTTTTCGGTTCGAATCTCACCCTAGTGAGTTTTCTTTTTTTGCTTTTTTAAGAACTTTTCCATTAGGTGTTACCTTTAGGGTTCAGTTAGGGGTTAGCATTATATTATGGTTAGGGCTTTGGTTTAGCATTAGGGGTTAGCGTTTAGGGGTTAGGGTAAGGGGTTAGCATTTTGCATTAGGGTTAGCTTTAGGGTTAGAGGTTTGCGTTAGGGGTTAGCATTAGGGTTAGCATTAAGAGTTAGCATCAGGGGTTAGCGTTAGTGCTGGGGTTAGCATTAGGGCTTAGCATCAGGGGTTAGTGCTGGGGTTAGCATTAGGGTTAGGGGTTAATGTCACTGTCAAGGGTTAGCATTAGGGGTTACTGTTAGGGTTAGGGATTAATGCTACAGTTTGGTATTAGGGTTACTGTTGTGGCTAGGGATTAGTATTTGGGTTAGAGTTTATGGTTAGGGGTTAGTGTTAGGATTTGAAGTTAGGGTTAAGGCTTAGATTTAGGGTTTATCTTTTGTTTTTATTTTGTTTCTGCCAAGCTTTGGACTGGCGGCACAATAGCTCCAGCTAAGCCATTGCTGTCAGCATTTTGGCAGCAAAATAGACACTGCCAAGAACAAAACTCATAAAATGACTAAAATGTCAGTCTCTTATTATTTGGCAGTGTCTATTTTGCCTCATGAGGCAAAGGATCTGCTGGAGCTATTTTTCTTCTAACCAAACACAATTAGTTGAAGTGGTGACAAGACAAGTTTGGAATGCATGGCTTGCTTCATTGATTTTGACATCTGTAACGGCTCAGTCCAATGGACAAGTTTTGTCATGGTTTCAGTGTTGGCAAGCTGTTAGTAACTCCTTGTCTACGTTGCATAAACTGTAGGCTAAGCCCCATCCCTAAACTCTAAACCTTAAACCCGTTGTCTTTTTGCACATGATTGTACTTGTCACATGAACACTTCAACCAATTGTGTTTGACTAAAGGCAAAATAACACTCAGCACAGCTTTTACTTCATGGAGCAAAATAGGTACTACTTGCTATTTTGATAGTATTGCTTTATATTCCATTATGATTATATACTGTGGTAACTCAGCTTGAGTCACTAATTATGAACCATTTCAAGGTTGTGTGCTAGCAATGACTTGTGCGTGCTAAAAATTTTAATTGTTTGCTCTACGCGCATAGGATTTACTAAGCTTCCTTCCATCCAGGAAGATTATTTTCTTATTGCATTTACTTGGAAGTTACAGAGCAGTGCCAGAAAAAAAAGAACCTGTGTTGAATTTACATTCATTTATTTGTTTACCTAATATACTTGTCTAAATTTTTACAATTTTTACTTTTGGTTTGATGATAATTTTTGTGCTTTAAAAACATGTTGTGTAGCTTTAGATTTTCTACAGGATTTTGGTGTATCCACTTACTCAAAGTTAAAATATTGTTGTTTCCGACCCTTAGGTTGGGCTCCCTATTTTTTCCAAGTAAATTTGCTTGTCAATTTCATTAGAACCTTATTACTATAATAGACAATAACATGCTGTTGTCCTTGACATTCATACTTGTGATTTAGTAGTAACACCATTGAAGATTTTTTCTGAGTCTTGATGAAGGCCAGTCATTGACTGATTGAAATGTCAATGCATTTTTTGTTTTATTTATTTTGTTTGAGAATGTTTATCAGTTTAGCTTAACACTTTTGCTCTTGACTGACGTAGATCTATGTTGGAGGTTTGCTGGCCACTGTTCTCGGGTGATGTAAATCTAAGAGTTATCATTCAAAAGTTTCTGTCAACGTACATTTACATTTTTTTAACAATTTCATTGTTGGAAACAGTCTAAAAATGTGATCATAGACCAAATTTAAGCAATATTAGGTTTTGGAGTGAGAATCCAAAGTCTATGTGGTCCAGAGGCTGTTTGAAAGTATGGTACTTTGAGTTGGTCTACCTAGGCAGGACCAGGTCCAGTGAAACAGGACTGTGATTTGTGTGATGGAAATGTTTTGATATGCTGTCAAATGCCAAGAAAGTTGTTCTGCAGGCAGTGGATGTGTCAGAAACATTTCTGGAAGTATATTTAGGCATGTTGATAAAATTTAATTGCTTAATGCTGGGCTAAGGTTCTTTAATGTCTTAAAAAAGTGACTCAGGTAGTCCCAGGCTTGTTTCAGTGGTATGTAGCCTAAAATGTTTTGGAAATGATTTGATATGTGGGCAATTGATTACTGTAAAAGCAGCCAAACGTTTGCCAGGTTTACAGGTTAAAGCTGGAAACGCTAGCAGCGTCTACCTTCTGCACAAGCAGAAGGCATTTCCATTTCCGCCCAAACTGTGTGGTAACGGTGGATATGTGGCAGGAACACCACTCGGTAACGAAAGTGTTAAAGTAAAATGAAAAGCAAACTAAGCAAAAAAAGGAGTAGGTCACTTCTGCTGCACTTATTCTCTCAAACCAATTGCCTGTGCATACCAAATGTGCTTCATATTGATTCCACCTTTGTGATTTTCATGATTGTGCCAAGACAAGATTTACTACTGCATTAAAATTACGGAAATAGCTGCTTGTGTCACAGAATCTTATTAGCTATATCATAATATATATGTCTTAATGGTAATTTCATATAGGTTTCCAGAAAAGTCACTTCCAAATTAAAAAATACTGGTATCTTTCATCAATGCAGAAACAGACCTAAGTGTCATCATATGTTATTTTGTCATTTTAAGACATTTAGACATTTGAAATTAAAGAAAATGCCTTCAAAATTAAGTGATTATGAAGTACTGTATCAAATCGGTTCTGGTTCCTATGGAAAATGTTTAAAAGTTCGACGATGCAGTGACAACAAAATCCTTGTATGGAAAGACATGGACTATGGATCGATGACTGAACCTGAAAAGCAGCAGCTTGTTTCTGAGGTTAATTTGCTACGAGAACTCAAACATCGTTTCATTGTGCGATATCATGATAGGATTATTGATCGACCACGCAGCAGACTCTACCTTATCATGGAATATTGTGCTGGTGGAGACTTAGCAAGCCTAATTTCCAAGTACCGCAAAGAAAGACGATTTGTAGAAGAAGAATTTGTAATAAAGGTGCGTCGAATGAAATAATTTAGTAATGCACTGATCTCTTTAATTTTTATGTATGTGTTTATCCCAGACAAAAGGCCCATATTAAACTAGGTAAAAGAGCACAAGTGTGCAGAACTGCAGTTATATAACAGTTCACAGGGGTAAGAGTTAGTTGGTACATGTATCATTCAAATACAAATATTTTATACACAGTAGTTTATGAGAGTGGTTCCTAACTGGGGGTCCACAGAAAGATTTTTGGGGGTCCATGACCTTTGCATTTAAAAGATGTCAAGCAAGATTGCAAAATACACATCATGGCAGTCTAGCTTGCAGAAGATGACATCTTCAGTGCAACTCTAGAATTCAGGCTACAGGGCAACTCAAGATGAGGTTTATATAAACAAACATGTTTATTCACTTTAAGAAGATATGCAAGTGGCCATTTAATCAAATTCAATGATAAGTTTGATACTGTGCACATCTTATATTTTCTTCCAATTCAAGGCAATTTTTGTTTGTATTTTTGATCAAAAGCATTGTTGAGAAGCCGGACTAGCCTAAATATGTGGAAACAAAACTTAAAGTGAATGGAGTGCAACTTTAATAACGTTAGGATACAAGCCGAAACCAAAATTCCTCAACTGCCTTGTCATCTAAAAGGTCTTCGGCTATGGAATCATTTTGCAGATCATTCACTTCATTCTGTTACTCGTCAGGTATGCTGATGATCAGTAGGATGAGTGGATTGGAAAAAACAAAATTTCAAATCTAAACCTGACTTAAACTTTATTTTCGATCCCTTTGACTAATTCTAATCTCAACCTGTCAATCCAAACTCTCACTCTGAATAAAAACTTCATGAGGTGACCATACACTGTAGGCTGGCTGGGCTAACCAATCTGTAATGATGCCTAACGAGAATGCAAGCTATAGAGACATTGTTGCCAAATTTGAGAATTTGAAGAGAAAGTTGGCTGTATTTGGTCTGGAAAAAAACTTTTTTCATGCACTGGAAACCAGGCCTACCATAAAATTTCACCAGATTTTGTCTGGTTTCAAATTTCTTTTTTGTTACCAAGTTGTTTTCACCAAATTTTTAAAATCTGGTGGTGCATTTCACCATCTGGCAACACTGTTGAATATTTCAATGCCTGATGATCAAAAGTTTTGCATTTGTTCCCCTAATGCCAAATATATATATGCAACTATCCCACCCTCAGCAGTGCTTGTTACACACAATTCCATTCGTTAGATAGTTTGATTGTCATCCAATGTCAGTTCGTTATGTGATAAGTTCCATGAAACAGTCATAATTTTTGGCATGCACAGCAGATAATCAGTGATGATATTTTCTAGTAGAGACCACTTGTATGCTGGTTTTATCAAAGGGGTCCACAATTTTCAGCCAGATTGTCAAAAGAGTCCATGACAATGAAAAGATTGGGAACCTTTTCATTGTCCTTTTCAAATGAAAAATAAAAATAAAAACCTTTTCAAATTAAAAAAAAAAATCAAATTTTTTAATTGCACTCAACCATTGGTTGAGGATATTTTTACAAGAAATTTTTTACCACAAGTGGTTTTGAATGTAATATCTTGAAAGTTTGAAATTTTTACAGATCTTTGTACAACTGATACTTGCACTGCAAGCATGCCATGGACAAAGGCGCAAATCTGGAAACCAGGGGAAGATACTGCATCGTGACCTGAAGCCAGCAAATGTGTTTCTTGATGAGCATCACAATGTGAAGCTGGGAGATTTTGGCTTGGCTCGTGTTCTTCATCATGATTCTAGCTTTGCCAAGACATTTGTTGGCACTCCTTATTATATGTCACCAGAGCAAATGAGTAAGGCTCATTACAATGAAAAGTCTGATCTATGGTCTTTGGGTTGCTTGGTTTATGAGCTGTGTGCATTAGCTCCCCCTTTCACAGCGCCCAACCAAAAGATGCTAGCAGTCAAAATCAAAGAGGGTAAATTTCGGCGTGTACCTTCAAAATATTCTGATGAATTGCAGGTGAGTATCACTGAAAGATTTGCTTTGGATAAAGTTGTTTTTCTAATGGTTGTGTGTAGGTAAATATTTGCCAATCGTAAACTGCTTTGAAGTCGAAGAGTGATGAGTGTAAGGGAGTATCAGTTTGGCAGTTTTCTCTGGGTAAACCTGAAATACCACTGTTAAGTGCAGGTTAGGCTAAAGACTGACTGTCGATGCTATGCTGCCAGATGCTTAGCCAACCTAGATTGGCATTTGTTTCTATGGAGTTTGCATAAAAAAGTGGCAAATGTTGGTTAAAATTGCTGAAATATTTTGTTCAGTGTACCGGTAATTAAAATTGTAAACTTCTCAAGTGTTTTTGAATTTATTCCAGCAATGAAAAAATACCTCTGCTTGTGAACTAGAGTGCTAGGTAAAGCCATTTCCAAGCACATTCTAAACCAGCTATGTCCAACCAAAATGGCTTTCTGAGCCAAAAAGAGTGTCACTATCTTAACCAGGTTGCACATTGAATGGCTACTTAGATCTTAGTAAACTAAATTTCGCTAAAGCTAATGTCCTGAAAGCGTTCAAATCCTAATTGCAATGGGGATGTGATAAAGTGGCACTGAGAACCACCGGCAACCAAAATTGTCAAACTCAAGATTATCAAAATAAGGACAAGTTGTCAGAATGTAGGATACTTTTACTACAGTGAAAACCTAAACCGGGCCACATAAAACTTTCGACTGGGCTGCATGCGGGCCGCAGGTTGGACATAGCTGCTCTAAACAGAAAATAGAAAATTTTTATTGGCAGAGATAGGCTAGTACAGGGTCACCAACCTTTTTGAAACTGAGAGCTACTTTTCGGTACAAATTCATGCGAAGGGCTACCAGTTCGGCACACACTTCTGACATAAAAAAATAGCTCAATTTGTCTTTAATTATGTTATCATTAATAAAAATTAAAGATATTCGTCAATGTGAAGATGCTGATCATATCAGTGTTATTATCAGAACAAGCCTGCGGGCGTCAGGTTGCCCGCCGGCACCATGCTGGTGACCCCTGGGCTAGTATGTCTGTGCATGCATATGAAATCATTGTGACTTTTTTTCTCTTGCAGAATTGCATAGCTTCAATGCTCAGGCTCACATCGACTGCTCGGCCATCCCTGGAGGAGTTGCTAGCATTGCCACTTCTTCGAAATGTTGCTGCTGAGTATGCTGAGCGTCCACCAGAGGTGAAACCGACACCTTCCCCAGCATTGCTGGAAAGAGTTAGTCCGACTGCTGGTAAGCTCTTAGCTTAGACCAGTGGTTCCAAAACTGGGGGTAAATTACCCCCCGGGGGTAATATGCAGTTCTTCTGGGGGTAATGTGGAACAAAAACCACAATGTTGTTCTGTATTATGAGCGATCGCTGGAAGAGAAATTTTCGACATGAAATGCGAAAAGTTTGTATTGAGGGTAATAACACATAATCGCTACCTTGATTTGAGTAATGGTTCAGAAAAGTTTGGGAACCACTGGCTTAGACTATTCAGTAATAGTGTTGCGATCGGAAAGCCCGAGCGGCAAGTGGGCAAAGCTTCACACTGTGGCAGCAAGCAACAATAGAGATCACGCGCCGCGATCACTCTTCGCGTATGCTATTGTTACGTTCACATCGTTAGTATCACCAGAGATTACACGCCACGATCACTCTATTATTGCTTGTTCGCGCCACATATATGTATGGTGTTGTTCTTCGCGCACATCCCGTGGTAAACCACACATTTAACGCAACGCCACCGGAGACGTTGCAACAATAGCAATATATACTTGTTTAATCATACGCTGACTTCTCCAAGTTGATTAGGAGACATTTGAAACTTTTTGTATCTTCTAATGAATTTTTTTTCCGTTTCAGGTGACATAAAAGTAGATAATGATTTGTTTCTACTGGCACAACCAATTTGGGTCTATGCTGATTCCGGCACACGCCGAATTTAGGATCCGAAAATTCTAATTACGGCCAAACTTGATACCGTGATGAAACGATGTGTACAGTGTACACTCTTTTTCGCTGTCTTTGTTAAATTGTCAAATGAATTCTATACTTGATATAACAACCTAACCAACAACCTTTGGTCTCAGTATTCCGTATATAATTTCCGGTACTTGGCGTGCCCAAGCCAACTTTTGGTAGACCGTCCAAAAAGTTGTTGGCTCATACAGTTTTTTTCTAAATTGTGCGCTTCTTCAAATTTCATGAATCGATGCATCACATTCTGATGGCATCGGTAACGAAGATTCAGATTTACGCTCAAGGCTTAACGTCCGCCAACTTTCGGATTTTTCATTCGCGTGTTACTGAAAGAATTACTATTTTCGCCAGCGACGTCAAATGACTGCTGTTTAGACTGAATTGTGATAGATTCACCAACAATACATGTGATTCGAACCTGCGAATGCAATCACTGTTTTCAACTGTTTTTCAGCCCTGGAAATGGACCGAAAATCTTCAACGTCTTCAAACGACAATAAGAGGTAAGTTGGCAGCCATGCAGCGGGCTTGCTTGACATGCAGAGCATCAGCCGGCAGTGGTGAATCTTTGTGCGTGTAGAATCAAGGTCCCTCCGTGATAAACCCATCTTGCCCGGAAATCATAGCGGTTTCAGTGACATATCCGTAGTGGAGCTATACATTTTGGGAGTGCAAAACTGCTTTCCGGATCGTATTGGTGTGGTTAGAAAGACGTCAGGAACTTTCAACTCACTTTAATAATTTTTAGAGCACATCTATTCAACTCCTGTCCTGCGCGCTGATGAAAGACTCAAAATTATCAAGAAGTTAAACTTTTTGATTTGTGCCCCCCCTGGGGCAAGCAAGCGGAGATGGGTGCAGCACACCACTCGTGACACTTCTGAAAATGAAAAGAATCCAAAAACCGAGTGTAAATGAAACTGAACAGCTCGCAAACTCTCAACATAAAGCTATTCCAGTGATATGTTGGACCTGTTGTGATTTACGGAAGCCCCTCCTAAGTTGCTGGTTCTGCCCCTGCATGAAATTATCCAGAGTTAACTTGACCTGAGTTGATTCTCTTTTGCTGCGAAATTATGAGTCGATTTCACAAACCAGGTTACTGTGGAGTAGATTGCTAATCATTTATCGAATGCAAGACTCCTCTTCCGTTTTTGACTAGCATTGTAAACCGAAGTCAATATACCATCAACTTTACGTGGTGGCGTCAACGCAAGTTCGCGTTGGTAAAACATGGGTATTTACAGATACTCTCCGGTAGCTGCTTTGCACGAAAAAGAAACAGTACTGGAAGAAAAAGCGAGAGAGCTGGAGAAAAAAGAGAGAGAGTTACAAAGAAGGGAGCGATTGCTAGAAGACAGAGAACGTGCTGCAGAAGAAAAGATGAAAACTGCTGAAAATCTGATCCGCCAGTATCGGGAATTAAAAGCGGATCAAAGATTGCTGCGCCACGACTCGGACGTAACCAAAGTTCACGGGTAAGTCGTTTCCGATCTTTGTGTGTGTGGCCGTAAGAATAGATGGCGGTATGGCATGGGCAGCTTGGTTGATCGTCACACAGTACGTAGTTTGAGACCGAAACATTGACTAGCAAGGATGTAAAATGTTATTGGCGGTCGAGTATCACTTTTACTGTCGCCCGAAGTGAAGGTTTTGTTTTCACGTTCGCTCAGATTTGTATTATTTTGTAGACGTAATGATTGCACGCTTGTATCCTGCAATTGGCAATCGTCGTTTTTTTTCAATCTGTTGACTGTATGCTGTTAAAAGTAACATTTTCCGTAGTTTCTGCAGTAATTTCCACCCTGTTGAATTCCGAAGTTTCCCCATTCCAAAATAACGGCAGCATGCGTGAATTTCCTTAATATTTCTTCAGATACGGAGCTGAGGGCTTTGCAAGAAAGCAAGTCCACTTCGCGAACGACGCGAAGGAGAACGACCCAGCCGTCTGCGGCCTGGAGAAATACAGATACGCCGCGGACCGAAAGGACAGGCTCGGCGGCGGTCCGGTCCTGACGGACTACCGGCGTCAGCTGCGCGATTTAAAAATCAACACCGGTATCGCCAAGAAGTACTCGGGCGTGACGAAGTTCGACTCTGACGTGAAAATGAGGCACTTGCTCGGAATGAGGTAGACCGGCGCGCCCCGGAGCAGAGCGCTTTTCTCTATTCGACTGGGAGGATGCAAAATAGGAGCAGTAGAACTCACTTTGCGGACGGCGGCAACGTTGCAGTTGTAAACTTTCACTTTCGTTCCATTTTTATTTCAATCGGCCACTTCTTTTCCACTGTGCCGGTACCGCACTGGCTGCAATTTTCATTCCTGTCGCTTTAATTTCAGAACTGTGGAGAACGTTTGAGATTGATGC
>JGI24022J15233_10010288_pt1 | contig 10599 bp, 6 predicted proteins | sample Ectturendosymbi2_FD_15233 | JGI IMG/M metagenome (IMG submission 15233)
TAATCAATACCGATCATTTTTGTTGTTGCAATATGGATGAATGTCTGAAATAACTATACTACTGGATACATCTAGTTAAATTTTCAATAAAAATAATATCATTTCATCTGTCTTATCGTTTACGCATACGTTCGGCATGCGTTTCGTACTGCTCGTATGGTTTACAACGTGGCGCTTGGCATTTTGTGGTAGGCAGCTGAAATATTTCCATCATCCTTGTCTCAGGTCCGTTTCACTGTTTTACGCAATTGTGTCTTCGTTTACACTTTTGGCAATCGCTGAGATATTTCATTGTGCTGGGGCACCTCGACTCGATAACCGCAAGGTTTTTCGGTGTCCCGGCTGCAAGGTTTCACTTGTTTTCTTTCTTTTTTTTTGTTTTATGAATAAGGTACGACTCTGCACATCGTTAAAATGCTTGTTTCTATCCACGTTGCCGATAGCTTCGTCTCGTGTGTGTTGGGGCGTGTATAAATCCCTCGAGTATGATAAATTCGCAAGTGTCTTTGTTTTATATGTGCAAGTGTCTTTGTTTTATATGTGCGCCAGCCATGTCTTGTGGGCCATGCGGCCGAAATCAATAAAACTGTCACACTGTCAAACTAAGGATGGCTTTGCCGTTGTTTCATTTCCCAAATTTTCATGAAATTTGTCGCTTACATGGTCGTTTCGCAGATTCTGTCATGGGAAAACGAACTCTTTGCAAGACAAGGGAAAGAACGTTTCTAAAATTACGTTTAAACTGCACTCTATTCCATTTATTTAAACTACCATACCCTGTTTTAAGACCGCTGATGGGCAAGCAGTGATCTTGATGTCAGCAGCTGTTTTTATGCTACCATGAAATTGGATGGAAAATTTTACGTGATGCTTCATACTGGTATCTACATTAATCTAATATTTCCACCTGCACTGAAGGCCTGCTCCAGATTTTAAGCATAACTTACAAGGCGGAGTGTCTCAAGGTCTCAAACGCTCCATTGCGAAAAACATGGTAAACTCTAAGACCAATTGGGGGGGAAATCAAATAATCCAACTAATCTTAGCTTACTATATTCCATTTCCTTGGCTCCGTCATCACTTACTTTATCAGTCTGTACTTAGGTTAATACTACTTGCAATAATTGGCTTCTCGTTTCTTTGCAATGTCCAATTTTCTCCCTAGCTAACGACAAACAAAGTCATGGTTTTAAGAGAAATCGTCACCTCGACCATGGGCGTCGGAAGGGATACAGGGAGGGGGTACCCTTCCCCCTGGATTTTAAAATTTGATATTTTCCTATAAAATTTTAGCAAAAAGAGGTTGTTCTCATAATGTCGAGTACGGGTAAAATGAAATTTCATCATGTTTTTGGCCACCCCCGGAAAATCCGCTATTGGCCCACCTGGAAAAAACTTCCGACGCCCAAGGCCTCGACTTATTCATTCGCTGTACATTCGTAAATTCATGTCAGTTGAAACATCACGCGTTCTCTTCGTGGCCACTGGTGCATCGTTCTTTGAAGTGGAAAAAAACGTTTCATTGTGTTTGGTAGATTTCTGATGTCCAACTGTATGATTGCCTGTAAGCGACGTGTGGTCTCAAGACTTGCTTGAACCTCATTATTGTGCTGCTTTCTTTGCACAAGTGTGTTCTTGGTTTCTTGTTTCTTTCTTGGCCCTTTCAACTCATTGCATTTGGGGTTTGTTACAGTTTTCAAAACTATTTGCTTCGCCTCCAGCGATTGTTATTACCAAACGTCCGTGGGGACGTGCACCAAATTTTTTGCAGTCGTGGGTATTGTGGTGCCTGTTGACTTCATCAAAATCCCTTTCGGCCTAAAAATGATTCCATTCAGATTCCCTTCAAATCTGCATTGGTAGTTTATAACACCACAGACCGCTACAAAATATCACCAACGCAGTAGAACGGTAGGTTGGCACAAGAGGCGCTTTAAACACAGTCCTATTTTATCAACAACGTTATGAATTTCCTTAAAACTCAAATGTACCTCACGTCTGCATCATGTTGAAATTTGCAGAAAATCCTTTTTGAAAGAGGTTTTTATTTCTAGAAAAGCATTTAAATTTTGACCCTATTTTACTGCTGTTCTGCTTTTACAAAAATAACCGGTTGTTAGCTTTCAGTTGATTGACACTTTTTAGTTTTACGCTGCTCTACTCTTCGGAATATGTGATAAATTTCGGAAAAATCAAGAGTTTACTTGTTATCGCAGAAACAGTGGTGTAGCTGGAGGAAAATTGTCTCTCTATCCACTTTGAAAGGAAACACAGGGTCCCTTTTAGGTACATTTTGATGTAACATCGGAAAATCGAGACGTAAGTCTTTTGTATTTGTGAAATACTCCACATAAAATTTTCTATGTTGACTGAAGCAAGGCATGTTATCTCTCCAAAATGACGTTACCCTGTTTACTTTTTGGCACTACGCCATTGCGAACCATTTGAGAACTGCGTCAAAATTGATCAATATGCAAATCATACGGACATGATGATCACTGCAGCACAAAGGCGGTTGCTCATCATTGTGGACGGTTGCACAATCGAACTATCATAGGCGGCTCTTGGTGAAACATTCCTATAGCACAAAATCAACCTTTAAAATTTATTGCTCTTTAGCAGAGAACCAAAGCTGGTTGACTCCTGCCAAGCTGAATTTCCTCGGTTCAGAGTTATACCGTACATAGCACTCACGTCTAATCTTTTACAAATCCCCTTTACTGCACCTAATGGAACTCGTGCTTATGCATTTAGAACGCAGTCGGGGACCTAACAACGTAAACTATAAACACTCAATTATAAACTATTCTGCAAGATCTGCTAACGTAACTAAAATAACTTTGCGCCATAGTTGGACTAATCGGTTTTATAACTGTCCACGTGCGTTCACTCCTTGTCCTAAGAAAGTTCTAATGTGATTGTACAGTTTTTGAAGGATTTTGGTGGCATCCAGACAAGACAGCTTCCTCTTGTGAGATTGGCAGTTGTTTGGGAGTCAGATTGTGAAGGAAAACCTCATTTGCATAAAAATAATACCAATGTCTGTGCAATTTGAGCTCGGTTAGTACATTTTGAACTGTCGGTGTGTCACGTTCATTTCGTCGACGTACCTGCAACACATTGAAAAGGGTTTTGTGCCTTTCACTACCCATCAGCAGTACTATTAGCAGGGGTGTAGTGGTGTGGGAACGCCGTTCCCACACCTTTTTGCACTAGTAACGTTACTTGAAGATTTAGATTACATTAAAACATGGCTGCGATCTCTCAGATGTGCTAGCGACACGCATATCGCACGTCAAAAGTCTGCAGTGAAACAGGAAGATCCAATGTGGAAATTCCTTTAGGCGAATGCTCACTTTATTCGAAATATTTGATACAGTCTTCCTTTTTATTTGCCGTTCACACACCTCTTGTTTTAGCACACACCCCTGACTATTAGTCAAAACCATTGAATGTTTTCATGCAAAAGCCCATAGAGATTTTTAGGTGGCAATGCTGTAATTTATTTTTAACTAACTTCAACTTTCTCGATTCTGGCAGGTTTTTTCAAGGTGTTTTAGGGACCTGATTCGGGTCCCTAGAATTGAAAATCGGGCCCCTAGAATCAAAGAAAATCGGGTCTCTAGAATCAGAGAAAATTATCATCGGCCCCCTAGAATCAAAGAAAATCGGGTCCCTAGAATCAGAGAAATCGCGTCCCTACAGGTCCATACCGGGTACCTAACAGTTTCCTTAAAAAAAACCCTGATTCTGGTGTTGTGTTTTCCTTGATTACGTTTTTCTTGACACCAGCGCGTCCAACTTGTACAGTTCTCTTTTGATATCTCGCTTTAAACATTCTGAATTCATTTCTTCGATGATGAAACGAATGATAAGTGCTTTGGAATCAATTATTTTTTAAGTGTGTGTACAACTTATAACCCTACAAAAATATTTCTGGGTACTTTTCCAAAACTCGTCAAATTTCGCAAAAATTCGCCCTAAAACAATTTATATTTGTTTTCATGCATTTTTGTGGTTGCAAACTTGGTATGCTGTTATTGAATTAACAGAATATTAACTAAAAAATATCAACTGCAAAACATTACGTTGCAAGTAACTTGTACTGTAAACAACTTCACCAAGGGCCAGGGCATGAGCACCCGTTTCCCATGAAAATCTTTACGTGACCCTTATTTTCCTGAAACGCACTGACAAATAGGTCATCAACTTCAGGCATGTGCTCTTCAAAACCCTAAAATAAACAAATATTTCCAAGCTAAATGTTTCACAAACTTTCAAAGTACAGTCATTATTTGCTTTTGGGAGTGTGATGCCCTTCGGGCTTCGACAGTGCAAAGTCCCGGTTAAGTTTGAGGGTTCTTCTTGCTACCGCAACTCATGAACAAGAATTCTCGCAATATTTCTTGAAAAGAAACAAACATTTTGCCAGATATGTCAATTGCGGAGAATACCAAGTCTGTTTCGTTTTGCAAACTACGTAAAAATCAGACAAAATAAAGTGCTTGCGAGTGCGAGAACCACTCCGCGCTGTATGATCGGAATGCGTTCAGCATTGATATTAAACTAATTGGAAACCAAGTAATTAGTAAGGCAATACCTATTTGGATTTAGCAAACGCTTCGTCTTAGCTTGTGCGTAATTCTAAATTTTCCTGCCTATTTCAGGGGCATATTTTTTGTTGGTGATCGCATGCAATGCGACGAGTTTATTCAACAATTGGCGGCAGGCCGAAGCCTGCATAATGCTTTTTGTCGGGACGGTTGCGGCGAAGGAGCGTTACAGCGGGTCACTCTGGACGTGGATCGAACATCCNACTTTCCAATTGGGAGGGGACACTCTACCACTGAGCTAATCGCGCCCACTGAGCGCATATTTGTTGGAGCTTGGCAAAATTAAGCAACAAAACAGCATTGATTGTGCCAAGAAAGTTTTAGCCAATATGAAGACTAGGTTTCAATATATACTGTACCGCCCTTCGGCAACACGCGACCGTGGTTATGGTAGGGCTGAAAAAAAATTAACCACATATCCAGTGGTCGCAATTCAAATTTTTTTACTTGGCCAAAGTTTTATGATTTTGCAATACGTATTGATTTTATGATATCGCGAGATAAGATACCTTGACATTGCACTGGTGATGATAGGATGTCTTGCAGCCGATTCCGCGACCATGACTGGAGCAGGCCCTAAACCAGTGCCCCATTTTGGATGCTCTATTCTCACTGGCCGTCCACGGGATGGTACCATTTCGCGCAATGTAGACCATTCTTCGCAGCGTGTGGTGCGAAGTGAGGGGTATATCTTTTCTTCTTCGTTTCGTCGGCTCATCTCAAGAAGCGAACGCTGTCGAGGAGGTTTCTGCAATGTGTTGCAGATGATGAATTAGTTGTTACCAGTTCATCTCTGCCATTCGGAATTCGCGTTTTTTTGCAGTGTGCGGCAATGGAAAAATGTATCTGAGATTTGGAACGTTTTGCAGCAAAGACCAAAAGCTCTTCTTCAGAGAGTGCTTTAAAGTAGCCTTCATAACATGAGGTTATCATCTTAAATTAGGCTAAATTGAAATTTTCAGTTGTTTCAGCGAGTAAATCACAGTGTCATCACAAACTTCAAACTACTCATACGCCAATCCACACTGCATTAGCATAAAACCGGCTTAACCAATTATTGGTTCAAAACAACTCTGGTTAAAATTCGGAACGGGCTTGGGGAAACCTCCCAACTGACAGCTACGTCTGGTTAAGACTGTGACGAAAAAGTATCACTTCTTTAAACCAGGGCTATGGAGCCGGAACTCAAATTTCAGACTCCAGCTCCAGGCATCTAAATGTTTTGGCTCCGGATCCAACATCTAGAAGTGTTTGGTTCCGGCTTCAGAATAATTTGGTCCATTGAAAACTGAAAACCATTGCATTATTTGTACAACTCGCTTGTCCCACAAACTAGGAACCCAAATTTCAGGCTCAGGCCGCGGCTCCAGCTCCACTATCTAAAAACTTTTTTGCTCCGGCCATTCAAAATTGCTTGGGCTTCGGCTCCATAGCCCTGATTTGAACTGAAGGCAGGTGTTTATGGTCAAAGATAAGCTGATAATCCTCCTGCAATTGTGTACCAAGCAGTTTTTTTTTCAACACAATTAAAATAAACTCTTTAACATGTGGAAATGTGGATGTATGTATAGTTTCCCTAAGTATAATTAGCTACAATCCAAATACACAATATTTTAAAATCTTATGTTATTTTGTTATCAAGTAAATGCTCTTGCTATTTGTTTTTTAATGAAAATAAAAAGTGACAACATTTAAATGAAAATAAAAAGATTTTAAATAATCCTTTGTTAACACGTCGTTCACACTAATATTTCAGAACAGATGCCGTCATGAAGAATGAAAAAAGAACAAAATTAAATTATAGATTTTAAGAAACATCCAAGAACAAAATCTTCTCAAGAGGCCAAGGCTGTAAACCCGTTGCAAATCGACTAAAGTGGAACCAATGTCAACTATCTTTGTAGAGACTAACCCATTCTGGCGGAAGTTCGTCAGCAGGTTTTGGGGCGTCGATAGTTTTGTGTCGTGGCACTGGTGCAGACAGCCTCAAATCGAGAGGATCGTAGGGCCTGGAAACCCAAACTGTTTCCAGCGATGGTTGATTTTTTTTGCCATTGCTATAAACATACTTAAAATCGCCGAAGGTACCAAGGCAAGCAGAGGCCATTTTGTATCTCTGCAGAAACGTTAGCGGTATATGACATTGTGTACAGTAAAAAGTATATGTTTGCAAACACTCGCTGCCTCTGCCAAGTTCTACTGAAATCCTTGTATAAAAATGGGTAATGATGTTGATCTGAAACAGGGACGCCGGAGCAGCAGTGGGNCAGGGAGTCAGTAAAAGAGTTTGGGGCAATGGAAACTTACATAAAACAAAATAATCGTTGCCAGTTATGCTTGTTTCTGTTCAGCAACATGTTGACCTCAAAAATAGTAACAGAAACTATAAAAAAAACGTTTTTAATTTTCTGTGTGCGCGAATAGCTGCAATAAATTTGTTTCAAGTCGATCATGATAAACATGAAATTACCTATGATACTGTTACGAAAAGGCACTTTCGCCCCCTTTCTCTCTTTCAAAAGGACAAGGGGTAATGTCCCGCTCTCCAGCGTCCCCGGACTCTCAAATACATACTTTAGAACAAGTGCACAGACTATGTCTGTTCTGCTATTTCTATTGCAAATTATGTTCATTCCTTCCCTGCAGCTCAAATTTTTTTGTCTCTATAAACACGTTAAACAAGCAAACCACCTATAAGTTTTCTTCAAATGAAACATAAGCGCAAAGTACATTTACGTATCTGCTTAAATACCTTTGTTAATTTCACGCCTAAATTTGTTAAAAAAGGCCTTATTGTACGTCGCAAAGAAAATTTGAAAAGAAAATCAGTTTAATTAAAAGATGAAACTCTTGATACTGGCTCTATCTGTTTAAAATACGTATAAATATGTTTGAGACCATTAAAATCTCGATGGCTAAGTCTGTTTTTATACGCTCGACCTACAGCTGCATACGCGCCTTGGCATGCCACAACAATGCTTTCCCGTGTTGTCAAATTTATGTACTGTTTCCGACATTCACTTTCTGCAATTACCGCGCAGAACGTGCCAGACTCAACCTGTTCCTCAGCGTATTCGGTTTCAGCCATAACAAATTACGCCCAACCTTGTGTGTGTATAGCCCACTCCACAAAGAACATTCTATCTTGAGCATGTGTGAGGTAGTTTGAAAAGGTTGGCAAACACAAAAGAACCGCTATCGTGTTCACAAAAGCCCTTAGCGCTCAGCACGCGTACGTATGGAATTTAAAGGTCGCCAGGACAATCACTAGAATGGTTACACTGTAAGAACTGTGTATCAGTGTGTTTCGATTGATCTTAGAAAGGTTTTTCTCTCTTATAATCTGTTATCACCAATTTTTTCCGAAGCTGAAAGCATTGGACACGCAGACCAAACTGGTGGACCTGCAACCTGTCGGTGACGACAATCGACTTTATCTTGACAAGCTTTTTTCGACGCAAGTCTCTAGGCTTAGAAGGAGCATTTTTTCATGAACTGGTTAGAAATATATAGATAGCCGTTATTATAGAACATGCGCATTTTAAAAAACTGCTGAAAATTCTAACATAACGTATACTTATAACGTATACGTATACTTATATAATTCTAACATAACGTATACTAAAATTTTTCGCCTCCCCTGGAAAAATGTGTTGGACATAATTCAAAATTATTGGACATAGTTCAAAAAACTTGGGCCCCTCACGGAAAAGTCTTCGCCCCTCCTGGTGTCCCAAGCTGGTTACGGGCCTGGCTCTGTCTATGATGGATATTTTGGGCTGCATGTGTATCTTGCAGCAGATAGAGGTATACCCTCCCACATGCAACAAACATTGACAGCATCCTCTGCTAAAGTGGTCCTGCTAAGAGGCTTGCGTTTTTGAGCTTGATTAGTTTTAACTTGCGCTTTATTCGTTGAGTTTTGCTGAATATGAAAACAAGTGTTTCTGAAACATAAATCATGATGCCATCACAATCTGTTGCTATTTCTTATACAACTTTTCAAGACTTAGAAGTTTACAGGATACAAGGTACTATTGTGATTTCACAAACAGTGATGAATGAGCCGCAGACATGAATCACTTTTGCGAGAATAAATAACTAACATAAAGCCAACTTTCCATTGTCCCTCTAGTGCAGGGATTCTAAACGGGGGTAAATGTACCCCTTGGGGGTGAATTTTATCTATCCTGGGGGTAAATTTAATGATGCTGTTATACATTTTTCTACAACACCAGTGAGTAAACAAAAAACAGGGGATAAATTTTATGTTAGGAAGCTGGCAAGGGGTAAACGGGAGAAAAAAGGTTGAGAACCTCTGCTCTAGTGCTAGCGGAATTTTGAGCTGGTAAGAAACCAACTATAGTTCCGGTCTAACCAGATGACAACGCAGTAACAACCTGTTCATTGATAACCCTAAAGAAACTGAAATTGATGATAACGAAATTGTGCTACACGCGCAAAACGCACGTCTAAATTAATGTAATGCCCATTGGAATTTGAGCTGATCGCAAAGCGTTTTAACACTTAACTTATGCAGTGAATTTGTGCGCAAAATTATTGAAGTAATGGGGCCGCAAAAGTTCCGTTGACAGCAAACCATGTAAAACTGTCTGCGCTTCAAGACTGCATGAGCTTGAAAAGAATTCTTTCCGGATTTCTTTTCACTTTGATCTGTCGATGTGGTGCTATTAAAACTGAACGTCATTTATTTTTTGAATGTCCTTCCACACATCACGCCAAATGTTGATCTCAAATATTTCTAAGATTCTTGTTGATGGAAATATATTTTTTCACTCTGAATTTACTCCACTAAATCGCACTGAACTAAGCAAAATACTTCTGTTTGGATATCCCGACCTTAAAAATCCGTCCTTATGCCTAGTTATTAAAAATCTTCTATCAGCTTAAGGTCAACTTCAAGTACTCGCCAATGGCCAATTGGCAGGCCATCGGTGTTGACAGATTTTTGCATTTACCTTCCGGACATACAATCCGACTCCGATTCCCAGTGTTGTTAGGAATCCGACTCCGACTCCACCCAAAAACCTCCGACTCCTTATGACACCGACTCCGGCTCCTCAACCCTGGCCTGTATAAAAGTAATAACGAATGTTGACATTGAAACAAAAGCAGAAAAATCACCTATTGTTATGCTAATAATGTAAAAAATATGCTAGTAATCACAACTGTTTTATCCCTAGTGTTCATTTAACAATTGTATCTTATAGAGGACCAGTGATATGTGGAGAAATTGATGCGGAATACAAAAATTTACCTTTCCACCTGTTTGAAAAAGCTATATAAGATTATTGGTCATCATAACAATAAAATTTTCGTTTCATTTTAATCCTTGCCTTTAAAATTACGATTAATTTTCAGCAGAATGTTGCTACATCTGCTTTCAACTTTTTCTTGCTTTCCGTGTTTCATTTGTGTCTCTTTCGTTTTTCTTCTGTTTATTGATGTCTTTCGTGTGCCTCATCTCTGAGGGTTTTTTATGTCTCACTTGGGTATGCACTCACGCATTTAGCCTACAGACAGCGTTTGTTTTTACTGTTTCGCATCCGGGTGTTTTGCAGCAAGCAATGCAATGCAACAATTCAGACCAGAACAGTCGTCAGAAAGTTTTCAATAGGGGGACTTGGATGTTGCGTTTCTGCGAGGAGACTTTGCGCTTGTGCGGGGGTCTTGACATGCTAAAAATTGACCAAAACTCCACTGATTTATAGTGTTTCATAAGCCCGCCCCGCCCCCCCCCCCGGTCGACGGGACTGGTATCGACACCTGTTTTTGTGAATCTCGTTCTTGGTCTCAAAGGATGCTGGTCTCGGTCTCGCAAACTTGTGTAGCAGAACAATTACATTGTTCTCTACATGTAAAAGAACTTAAAGTCGCAACAACCGAACTTGAAGGACAAGCTGGAAACTAAAGTATAAAACTACCGAACAACTGCTAGATTGTGCAGTTACTGGAAGACTGATGT
>JGI24022J15233_10010289_pt1 | contig 10599 bp, 6 predicted proteins | sample Ectturendosymbi2_FD_15233 | JGI IMG/M metagenome (IMG submission 15233)
CGCTTAATTCGTCACTTTTTCGTCGGTCCCGGCAGAATCCCTATCTTTTGTGTACATTTCTGTTCGTCTAATTCGTCAATTTGCTTAATTCGTCACCTCTTGCTATCCCCGAGAAGCGTTTTGTTCGTATAATTCGTCATTTGCAGTGTCACTTTTGATGGCTAAGCAGCTAGTACGTTTGGGAATTCAAACAAATTAAGGATCTTTATCTAAGAATTGTTGCACCTCGCAATTTGTTTATCGAATTTATACACGAGGTTCGAAGCGCGACCCGACTCCCCATTGAGAGAACGCGGAAACGTTTGTTAAAGATTTAAAAGGTGCTTGATTAAATGGAGGAGTCCAGATAGAGCAAAGGAATTAATTGTTGTATTCAACCATAACGTTATACACTTGTATTTTACTGCAAATAAGAGCACTATGTATACGAGTTACTATGATAAAGTGTACGAGCTTCTGTGATAGAGTTTTCACCTGTTTGCATAATTCGTCAGTTCGCCTGATGTCACTTCTTTCTAATCCCCTTGAGGTGACGAATTGGCAAATTCTACTGTACTACGTAAGTACCGGAAAACATTTCGAGAAATTACCGCAAAGCGTAATGCTCAGGTGAAGGTTATTTTGCTTCAGGCAAATCGTTACGACAGGCTTACGCACTCTGGCGCTGGGCCATTACGTGTTTGAACATAAACCATCCATTCACGTGTGTGATCTTCAGACGGGTGAGGCCTCTCGCAAGTACAGCAGTTAAAGTTATTAAATTTAGCCATGGCAGCAAGTTGTCTCCGAGGCTCTTGCTTGATTTCTTCAGGATCCACTTTTGCCAGGTGTTGAAAGCAGCTGTTTCTTAGTCCAGTATATGTCAGCAGGTAAATATCAGCGGTTGGTTAGTTGCTGGTAGCGTCGACTTGCCCTGCAAGATGAACATTGAAGAATCATTACAAATTTCAACAAATTGGAGTTGACAACAGTTAGATTTAATTGCGGAGTGAGATGAAATGAAGAATAACAACTGATTCAGAAGACATTGCTGCTAATACGTTGGGACGTGTCATAAACTGTTTGTTGAATGTGTGTCTTGTGAAATAAACTGACTACTTTTAAACATCACAAAATATACAACTTAAATCTTTCGCCTGATTTTAAAGCTTGCGTAGGTCCCAAAATCGCATTTATGAAAGCAAAATGAAAGTCCCTTTTAGGTGCTAAGGCTTTTTTTATTCTCAACGAGTCCCAATGCTAGTTCAATGGTTGAAGGAACAAAAAGTAGATGAAATGCCAATTACCAAGAAGAGGTTATTCTAATAAAAGGTGTCCCGTGTGTTGATTGATAAACTCATTGATGAGGAAAATTCCGTTTAAATGTGTCTTTTTTCAACTAGGCCTACATACATACTTTCAACTGCATCAAACATTTCTAGCTCTCGTACAAAATAATTATTTGCAATTGATCGAAACAGATCTTGTAGACATGGCATGTTGCCAGCATTGAAGTTCTGTAACAGTCTCAGGAGCAATGGATCACAGACTTTCTTTTAGGTTTATCTCGCCTGTCAATGATACAAGTGGCTGCACAAGCACATTATACATTTCGCCAGTGCTCAATGCAAAACTGCTTCTACCACAAAAATCCTATTTGCTGAAAATAGATGTCTTGCAGTATAAATTGAATTAAAAACCATAAATTGTTAATGTTTCGGCAGGCTTTTTATTGCTATAGGAGAGAAGTCTCGGCAAATATTTAGGTTTTCTGTCTTCTAAACACCTTATTTTCCTTATTGTTTTGCAGTTGCACTCATGTACGTTCAAATTACAACAACTTTCCTTAGGTTCAATAACCAACGGACACTGCTTTCCAACCTTCACGTGCATGATGCAAGAAACTGGCTTTAGTAAACTACATTTTCCTGCACTTGTGAATACGTTAAGCTTTCCACATTAACTAAGCCTTTGACAGAACAACATTTTGTTCTCTGGGAGCTTTATCGCAAAGAAACAGAAGCATCACCGAAATTTAATATAACTGCCAATAGCTCTATATGGCTTTTAAATATGTTTGATTTTACTTTCTTTGTGAACTAGCCTACTGGTACTTGTATTTGTTGTAGCCTACTGCATTTGATGTTCCAGCACTATTGTCGAAAATAAGCATCAATGTCAAAGCCACCCACGACAACAGTTAACAATATTCCTCACCACAATTCCAGAATTTAAAATATAATTTCAAATTGCCATGTTACACAACTGTTTCATGGAAAGGTGAAAAACTGATTTGAAGGCTATCAGGTGCGTAGATCCCCGGATACACAGTCTGAAACGTCTGAATATTTTTCGGGTTAGCATTGGTCAAAACACGCTGGTAATACTACTGGGTTTAAATAACCAACTCAAATAAAAAGAAGTTTAAGGCAAGCCTTGCACGTATAGGCACATTTCAGAAATATTAGAGAACAAATTGCACAGGTCCGCTAAAGTCCATTTCACGAGAACAACCATGTTAACTTTCGAAAAAGATCTTTCATTGCATTTTAATGCCAAAGAAGGCACAGTGTCGATGAAATCGTAATTTGCCCGTAGTTGACAGCCTTCTGTAAAACTCTGCAGAAATTTACTTATGGTTTGCATAGTTTGGTATGTTCTGTCATTGCAATAGGAGCGCATGGCCTCAGATGCATTTCGCTGCGCATATGAAAGCAGAAGAGAAATGTTTCAATCTCTTGATACCTCAAAATAGTCTATTTGAGAAATTTACATCAACGTAAAGTAAAATTACCAACGTACTGTATCGAAAGTTTCAAAGCCTTTTTTCGTTAATTCATGCAACGACACTTGGCGAAGCCCGAATGATGCTTTTTGTCGGGGCAGTTAACGTGAACGCTCTTGCCCAAAGAGCGCTATAAGGCAAGTCACTCAGTGGCCGTGGATCGAAAACCCAATCTTCCAATTGAGAGGCGGACACTCCATCGCTGAGCTAATCGCGCCCCAAAGTCTGTTTGTCTCAGTTATAATTTTTAGCTGTTTTTATGTGGTCTCCTGAACGCCCTTTTTTTAATACAGTGTATGCATTCCACATTGCCAAATCATGTTTTGCCTTCTTTTGCTATCACGTTATGATTGAAAACTTTTAATATGAACAGGCCACAGGGCGCGTCTTTTTCCAAACTATTACTGGAAACAGGGCAACCAACTCAAAATTACGAGGAGGAATAACATTTTTTTTGGAATCGCAATAATGGATCGTCAAACCTGTTTCAATGCCAATTGAAAGAATGAAGTTAAAACAATTTTAATGCAAAAACACTGCTTTTTTGAAAGGGGTCAGTTGTTACTGAATAATTTTGCTGATGATCTTTCGTGGATTTTCTGGACCTAATCAGATGGTTACTCATGGATGCGTTCATCATTGAGCTTTGTGCAAAACTGAGCAATGTAGTTGCTGAACGTGGGTTTCTGAGTCACAGCAATTTGCGATCTGTAAATTAATAAAGCGCAACGTACTTTTGACTCCAACTTTTCAATGGAAATCTTGTCCATAATTTTTACTGAGATACAGATGAAATATTTCAAAAAGATACGGATTCTTCTCGTCATTTGTGTCACTGTCGCTTTCTTCAAATCAATCCATCTGCTCAATCTAAGTGTAGTTACCAACAGTGCCAGTTACGAACAGTACATTGCCTTCGAAGTCAAGAAAGTCAATACCATCATAAAGGACAAACCTTCTGTTAGACCTACAAAGCCTGTCATAGAGGCAGGTGTTACGAACGAAGGAAAAAACTTTAAACTTCTAGGTGGAGCCAAAAGCAGTGTTTACGAGAACGATCAAACATGTTTCGACTTGCGCAGTACATATAAAAGGGAAATAACTCCTCGATACCAACTGGATCCAAAAAAGTTCCTTATTCCGACCCTATTCAATGGACCAAACAATCAACTGATTGGTTTTCAACAAAGTGTCTTGCTGGCAATTTTTCTGAACAGGTAGAACAGTATTGTACAGTATTTTATGCATGGCTGCAATAATTTTCCTTTTGGTCAAAAAGGCAGCTGAAAGAAGTTTGTCTGTCCTATAAAACCTCAAACGTAAATGGGGTTGTAATGTAGTTAATGCTGTTCTCAATCGTATGCTGTGAGAAACATTTTGTAGACTCTTTAGCTTCGATCCTACTGCCATAGTTTTGTAAAAGAATCGCAGGACATCGTATCTTTCCTCCAAACACTGTGATACTGGGTAGGTTAGACAGCGTTGCATTACAGCATTAATTCCTAATTTAGGACTGAGCATGGGATTCCATTGATTTTTGACAAGCTTACCATAAATGTAACATTGAGTTGAAATAGGGCAAAGTCCGAAATATTTTTAATGTCTGTCAAGAAAAAAAAAATATTTAGGCAGCCAAAGCTGATGTCCTTGCCCAGAATTACTTAATGAAAGATTCGTTGGTCTGGGACTATGTGGATGCTTTTTTCATAACGTTTTTGTGTCCGCCCCTGCGTCGCAAAGATTAATTATAACTTTTCTCAATAAAACAGAACTTTGACTCTTCCATCTTTCTACTATCACGACACCTCACCAAGAATATTGAAACGTATGGCGCAACCTGAAGAGCGAATGGACCTTGACGAACTGAAGAAGTTATTACCAGTAATTTCGATGAAAGCAACATCAAAGTTATGTCATAAAAAGTTCGATGCCGTGTTCTTAGCTAATCTCCCCAACAAAGTAAGTGGCGCTTTTGTTAAAAAATCAAACTCTAACCCAAACGTAGGCTACATTATGCACATAATTGATTCGTACATTCTTGGTACTAATTGCAAACTGAGTCTCACAATTCAGGATGCTTCAGCGAAAATCGGGTCGGAGTTTACTGTAAGGGGAAGATTAATTTTGCTGAGAAGAGCATCTTCCTACAATAGGAGGATCTTATTCTTGGTACATACAGTAAGCAGGCCCGTAACCAGGAGGGGCGAAATCCCCCTAGAAAAAGTTTCGCCCCTCCTGGAGAAATGTGTTGGACATCGTTTAAAACTATTGGACATAGTTAAAAAAATTTGGGCCCCTCTCAGAAAACTCTTCGCCCCTCCTATTGTCGCATGCTGGTTACGGGTCTGACTGTAAGTACACCTTTCGTTGGAAAGTGACAATTTTTGCAAACGTTCTTAGCTTTCCACTCAACACAATATAATATTGTGTTACATTGCAGGCAACAAATGAAATTCTTAGTTTTTTAACAATGTGCTATGTTTCCTTGCCAAGTGCCAAATACTTTCAGCTGTAACGATGCTGTACAAACACTGTGTTCGTAGGATTACGCCTTTGTTTTTAGGATCTTAAATCCGACTACATTTAGTTACTTAAATTGTTGAAAGAGCATCCCATAAACCTTCACCTTGTGCTTATAAGATGCATGTATAAGCCTAGCGTTAAAAATTGTCTTTTATTTTGATTTTAAAAATACTTTCGCAGTGGGCTGTTCTCGAGATAGCAGGGAGAGTTCATCTGGAGACTGGTATGCAGGTAGCAAAATACAAGCAAGGAGTTACTTTGCAAGAAATACGGCGTAAGTAATTGAAGCCATGCCAGTGTGTTGAAAACTGACAACGTATCTCTAGTGATTTTGCAACAGTGTACCGATAAAACTTACGAAACAGTAGTACATATACCATATTTTACTTTTTGAACGAGGTTCTGTGACATGATCCATCTTTCAACACCTGTCCGAAAGTTAGCATTCTTTCCTGTTTGGTTCACAACATGGCAGGACTTGGCTTTTGCTCAAATCTTGAAGAGCATGAGGATACATCTTTTTAACTCAGTTTCATTCCTTGCGTTTTATGTTGCGTACGGGAAAGACGTTACTATTACTTCAAAACTAAAAACATAGAAGAAATGTAAACATGTTATTTATAGTTTGACAACCTCCGAGAGGGATAATGCAACGGCAGTTACATACGAAAAAGGGAATATAATTTCAAAGCAAATTTGCGAAAATATATCTTGTATATGACGGCAAAGTACAAATTTAGGGATAGTTTGGTATCGAATGGACTGTATCGCTGTGTTTTTGCAAAAATATATGTCAGTTCAACAAAAGTAAAGATATGATGTTTCACTTAGAAAAAATTGAAGACTTTGCAGTGAAAATTGTTTTTTTCAAGGAAACGTGCAGATGTTTAATTTAATTTCCAGTAAAATACCCTAAAATTTTTATTTAATATTTCGAAAGCTAGAAACACGTTAAAACGTATTGAAAAAATATCCATAACACCACTCAAGACGCATTTGCAAGTTTGCATGAATCGCATATTGTCAACTTTTCCAAATTCAAACACAGGCCTTATCCGCACTATACAAATGTCGGTACCATAGTATAAAAATTTCCGCACTTTTATGGATCAACATGTTGGTGTTGATATCGGAAAAAAATGGAAACAGATGTCAACACCGGACATGGTGAAAATGGTGACTTGCAACTGCGGAAGAATTGCCTTCAGGGACAAAATTAAATTTAACTTTATAAGTTACTTGAATGCTGCAACGTAATCCACTCCGTGTACAGTAACTTGTGCGTATAAGTTCGTTGTCGTGTTCTGAAACAGGATAAAACCGCCGGCACAACTAAGATTTTTCCTCGTTATAAAAACACGCAAAATGTGTCTCTGTGAATTTTTCGTGGGTATAGAGAGGAAATATGAAATATTTACTAGCAGCACCACTAAATAGTTATTACATTTGAAATTTTGCACTGGTGAATAAAAAATGCTTGCTTGTGTAAAGCAGCAACATTCGTGTTTGTGTGAAACATAAAAAGGCATGTCTTATGATTTATCGCTTTGTGTAAAGGCATTTCATATGATTTTCAGGCAAGTAGTTATGATAATTTTTCAGTACACTTACTACCATCATTGCTCTTGTAGCTAACACAGTAACGCACCCGCTCAATCGAATTACTGATTTACCAACTGGGAGATTGAAACACCCATCTTATGATTTACTTTGGCAGATGAACACAGGCTATATGTTCCACGAAGTGATGTGTACAAAATTACCTATAACACGCAAATAATTTCAAGAAAACTGGGTTTTGAAGGATTTCTTAATACACGAAATTACATCCGGTGGATCCAAATAACTGTAAACGCACATGACGACTGCCTAGCATCACTTTGTGTATGTTTTCGCCATTTTTCGTGTATCTTCAGTGTGACAAACGTGAAGCATTTGGATATGATGTCATTTTGTAATCCTTATCTTCCAACCGTGTATCGTAAAATCTTCTTAACTAGGAAAGATTAAAATAAATTTACTGCAGTGTACCGAAAATTTGAAAAATGGACAAGTGTACAGACAACAGTTATTTCCAGCAGGTGTCCACGAATTGGGAGATGAAGTTGCTGGCCGAAGTATCTTCAAAACAGGTGACCTTCGTTACGGCACTGTACAAAGCATTTCGTGTGTCAATTATTGAAGTTTTGGGAATACATGTATTTATCTAAAGATTACAGAGGTTATTCAAGGATTTGCTAATTTTCTGCACAATTTGATAACAACCAATTAAAAAACGATCGCGTAGTAGCGAGGCTTCACAACGTTAGTGCAGGGGCGTACCGAGGTTAGATGGCGCAAGGGGCAAGAACCATGTTTGGCGCCCCCATTTTCGAACGTAAGGTCTTTTGAGAGTAAGTGTAATGTATTAAAAAAAGTTCTTGCAACATTGTTGAGACCAGGAGTGGATCCAGCTAGTAACGTCAGGGGGAGGGCGACAGTGGCGTACCTAGGGTTTCCCGCGCCCTGGGACAAAGTCAGCAGTTTGGGCGTCCTCACCTAGCCCGTTCGTGGCAGCATACATGCGAAGAATGAGTTGGGAGTCAAGGGGCGTCGGAAGCTGACTCGGGCCTTGCATATATTTTTTTTTTGCACCCGTCCAAAAATTTATATGACTGTGACGTTACGGAATTGACGTCAGTACCTCTGAATCTTGGAAATCATTATCATCGTCAAGTAAAGAATCTGATCGTGTCGCGTAAACCTATCCCCTCTTTGAAATTTCAGTCACAAATGATTGCTGTAGTATATTCGAATTGTAGCAACTAGTAAAAAAAGTACAAAGCTAGGCAACGGTTCCCTGATCATCCGCAAGAATCTGCATGAATTTTAATGACACAATTTTACGGACACAAAGGTCTTCTGATAACACGGCATATAATTGGCTAGAGTTGCACCTTGTTTTTAAAGCACGGATTTGTTAGAGCCTTTTGAAAATTCCGAATGTAGCGTACCCGCTTGTTCCCTCTCTCGTCAGTTCTGGTGGTCACATTCACCGCTGGTGCGGCCTTGTGGGGGTTTTGCAGCATGCATTCCCAGAGTTTTGAGTTTTAAAACGTCATAAGGGATTGACAGAGGGCAGGCCTACAAATACATAAAAGATAAGGACAGACAGAAGAATGAATATGAAAAGCTGAAGGCAAATGATTTTACACAAAACTACTAGACAAATATATAATTGCAAATTTTTGGAACATTTCTTTGGATTTAATGCCTGAAACGAAAAGAAATACTGCGATGTAATGCTTTCTTCGTAAGTGTCATTATTAGGGCAACCAATTTTTTGACCTAAAAACTTAAAATTTTAACTTTATATTTTACAAATTTTGACTTTATTTTGACCTATAAATTTTCTGCTTTGCAACTGCAAAATAATTCAGCCTTAGGTGCTGAAGTTAACCCAGAAGCACATTTATGCACTCTGCTTCGAAATTAAAAAAAATTGGTTGTTTAACTTTGGGGATGATATATTGATAAGTACATTTATAACTGCAGTTGAGTCAAACCTGAGAACATCATAAAGCTGAAACACTATATGAATAATGGATTGAGCATTTACCCAAACAAGTACTGTAAGACCACATTTCTCGCCCACCACGCCTATCCTACATAATATTCAATCGTCCAGTAGTGGGCAAAACAACATTATTACGTCAGATATTGCAACAAGCCCATTATTATTACAGAATTGCAACTAAACTTGCAAAAGCATATCACTATCTGTTGTTGCAGTTTCAATAAAATATCGATAAATAGAAAAAAACTGTGCTGCAAGAAAATTTTGACCTAATGATGAATTTTGACATTTTTTGACCTAATAACCTGGGCTTCCCTCATGGTATGAGCGTGAACTTTGGTTTGTTGACGTTTCATAAACTTTAGAAACGGCAGAAAAATTTTAACTTTACTGACTTTTGGTTGCCCTAGTCATTATTCAATGTCATAGACGAAGTTTTCTTGCCTCTGCTGCTGCAAATTTATCGATTATTTCATGAAAACATTGATACAGTTTAAATGTGGCACATGTGTTAACCTAGAAAATATCTAAGGACAGTGATCCTCTGTGAGACGTTCTAGGCATGGGCGTCCGCAAGGGGATAATGGGCATTTTCCCCCAATTGAAATTGGGACTAAGAACCAAAATGTTCTGGAAAACCTTCAGTCAGAAGCTTTATTTCGATCAATTGAATTACTCCTTGCAATGACAGTTTATTGCAGTATGACGCTCACACTGCTCAAGAGCGAGTTTCACAATTCTGGTGTTGTACACTACACAGTGAAGAGGTCAGTGCTTTGTTGGACCGAAACGGTCTCTTGAATTTTTCCAACGGCCTCTCAAAATACAGTAAAACTTCGCTTTACGACTACCACCAAAATGAACTAAAACTTCGCTATGTGACCATCTCGGTATACAGATAAAATCGATGCGGTCTCTCAAAATGTCTTAAGACAAGACATGTCTTAAGACAAGATTATTTCGAACCGGTCTAGCTCTTACGCAGATTTCAGTATCGCAAGAGATATCGTGTCAATTGTGGCATCGAATTCGCCCTGCTGTGTTTTTTATTCTAGTGGCCTCTTGCGTTAATCAATACAGCTCTGCATGTGCTTTTGCTACGTAAACAGTGCTGCGATTATCTCAAGTTTTGCTTCCTTGCTTCATAGACGACGGCAATCCTCTTCTGGGTGAAATGTTGGGGCTTCATCATTTAAAGGAACTTCTGGACATACAGAAAATACAAAGACTGTACCAGTCATCTGCCAGATGCCCTTTATATCAGTATCCGTTTCGTCAACTGCAAATAAAGCCTTCACCTCACGGTGCGTACGTCCATACAGCTTTTCATAACGGCATGTTAATTAATATACAAGTTTCTTCACTTGTATTATGTTTGCACAGCGTCAGAGTGACAAGACAGGTTTTTCTGAAAATGAAATTTGGGTTAGAAGGAGTTTCAATGTTTTTGAAACAGTGTCAATGACAATCTTTGAACACTTTGGCGTCCGGCTGCTTTCGAGGATTTTCGGAAAAAAACGCCTAAACGCACATGGCTTTGCGCGGGAATTTCTCCGGTCCGGTATGCTCTACAGACCCGGGAAATATCTCAAAAGACGCGGCAAGTCTTCTAATCTGCACTCGAAAAAAATTTTTTTGCTTGGGGGGTGGGTTTTTGTGAGTGACGTCATAAGTGGAGGACTTCTAGGCCACCTTGGCCCACTTTGCCTGGCCCTGGGCGCCAACCGTTAGGTGGTAGTATTTCGCTGAAGTTTTT
>JGI24022J15233_10010291_pt1 | contig 10599 bp, 10 predicted proteins | sample Ectturendosymbi2_FD_15233 | JGI IMG/M metagenome (IMG submission 15233)
CCGCAAGACAGACTTGCTGCTACGATCACCATGCAAGATAGACATTTATGTTGGCCCCCTACTTTTTTCTTGGCCCCGCAGTGCCCCCTCCACTTTTTAAGTTCTTGAATCGCCATTGCTCGCAGGCATCCAACCAGTGGCGATTCTTCAATTAAAAATGTGGGACCTGATGGTTCTTGGCAATGAGACAATCGAATGGCTACGTAACACCTGCCCCGAGGTCTAGTGCGGCCAAGCAGTGGTTAGAACCATTGGCTCAAAAGAAGAAGCAAAATCTTTGTTCTGTTATTGGTCATAATAGTTACAATTGTTTTGCAGAATATCGTAGTTCTGGGTGGTTAAAACTGAAACATATGACTAACTGAGCTTCTCAATATATTATTGTTAAAGGTGATCGTCTTGAATTCTTTGAAGTGTCAACTATCATGGTGTTGTGAAACAATGGTTTAGCACAAGTCAATTTGAATTATGATGCAAGATGTTTTCTTGAATCATATTGAGTTGGATTATATGTAGACTAACATAGTAGTGATAAAGCTTTGGATTTAAACGGGAGTTGGATTTTAAAACAGTCTGTTTTCGGATTTGGCTTTGGAAATGAAATGTAGGATATGGATTTGAAAAACTTAAATCCGTTCATCTCTGATCAAAGGTGGCTAAGGATCCGGAGTCCCGGAGTCAACTCCGGTAGGATCCTACGTTTTGTTTGAACCCAGATCCGGTGCCGGAGTAAAAATTTTGTGAAAACAACGGAACCGGGTCCTGTGTTACTTTTCAATTTTGGCAGTAGCAAAAGTCTTGCGTGGTCATTTCTTAAGAAAAAACATGGGTAAATTTCGGTTGGGTTGATAGTAGCCGGATTCTGAGCAAGAGTCGGATTCTCAAATTTGAAACGTGGCCGGACCCGGATTCAAAATTTTGGAACAGGAATGGAGTCGGAGTTGAAAAAGTGACTCCGGTCGCCTCTGCAAGGCATGCAATTTTCAGTTTTGCTTTCACTTTTTGTGACGCAATCGACTTGGACCAGATATGAGCATTGGACTGGACTTGGATCGGACTGGACCGGACTATGATGACTTTTGTTGATTTTGGTTTGGATCCGGGCTGTAAAATGCTTCATGAATTTAAGGTCAGGACCGGATTTGGACTGAGTTGATGGAAATGAATTCCGTGATTTTTTTCAGTAAAAACTTGAAATTTGTTAAAATTTTAGACTTTAATTGGACTTGGATTTTAAATTTCTTAAAATTTTTTGGACTATGGTTGGAGTGAGTTTTAAAAATTCAAGACTGGACTGGATCGCAAAATATGACAGTCCGCTCATCTCTGATTTGGATGCCNGTCGCCTGAGTGTAGTCACGTGATTGCAGTACCACTGTGTTGTNTTTGCAGACTGCAGACTCAGTGCAGACGGCAGAGCAGAGCAGGTGCACGCTGCAACAGAGNAGGCCCAGGTGCACCGTGCAACTAAAGCTTACGTTTCAAGTTACACTTATATTAGAACAATAATTGGAGCTATGATGGGTAAAGTAGCTACAGGGGATGGCGTAGTATTAAGGCTACAATACATTACCAGCAACAACAAGCTTTCAGCCCATTTTTTTCTTATGAACAGAAGAGAAATGTACTTGTCCAAATTGAAATTGAAGTTGTCGGTGCAGGTACTACGGTACTTAGGCCAACACCAGACTTGAAGCTAGTAGGCTAGGCTAAAGCCAAACAAATATTTTTTTAGGAAATTCAACCCAAACCCCAACCTGTATGGTAAGTAAGTTCAACTGAACTGGTTATGTGGAAGCAGTTCAACAAATGCTTTGTGACTATTCATCTACCTCAGTACCTGGCATGATATGAATGATGCGGTTCAAATAAAACGTTCAGTTTGTCACTCCAGCGGCACTGACGTCGTAGCTGATGTGTTTGAGGTCTGCTGTGCCAAAGGTTTTTGGTTCAGTGCTCACCTTGGCGATTTTTGGTAGTAAGTAATGGTTTTGGTAGTATTGGTTTCAATTCATGAGACCACTTTTTCTTTTTTCAAAAGTTTCCAAACTTTCGGTTTAAGGGTTGGCAGTGGTTACAGAACTGCCTGTGGATCTTTAAATATGAAACATTTGATTATTTGACCATCGGCATCTTTTGTAACGTGACACTACCGTGCGAGGAGAATGTAGTAGGCTTGGTAGAAACATAGTAAACACAAAAGGTAAACCTAACCTTAACTCTAAACATGTCCCTAACCTTAAAACACTAAGGTATTGCTAAGGTAACACTAAGCTAAGGCTAACCTAATGCTAACTCCTGAAGCAAAAGTTTGGAATGTTTTGAAAAAAGTAAAGAAAAACTGATCCCACGAATTTAAACGTGCAAGTTGTAGCTATTACGAAAACACAAGGCCCCTAGGTGAGAGGCGAACCCACAACCATACCATTGGCATGGCACACTTTAAACCTATCCGTTACACTACGAGATCGATGCCGCTTGAGTGAAAAACTGACCGCTTTATTCTAAAACGTCATGTGAGGTGGTATTGTGGAATAAGTTTTGAAACAAGAAGATCCATGGGTGGTTCCATAGCCACTTTCTTAAGAGTTAGGTTTAGGGGTTAGGGTTAAGGCTGTGGTTAAGGTTAGGTTTTAGGTTTTCCTTTTATGTTTAGCATGTTTCTACCAAGCCTACTGCATTCTCGTTGTGTGTTACTGTAAAGTTCCAGATGGTGGACAAACAAGATTTCAAATATGAAGGTCCAGGTAGACCTGTCACAGCCATTGCATCAACAAATAAGTTGTATTGCTGGCTGTGTCTACTTCTTCTAACAAAGGTAGTTCAGTCTAGGGCAGGTTTTTTTAAGGCGTTTTAGGGACCCGATTTGGGTCCCTAGAATTTAAAATCGGGTCTCTACAATCAGAGAAAATCCTCATCGGGTCCCTAGAATCAAAGAAAATCGGGTCCTTAGAATCAGAGAAATCAGGTCCCTACAGGTTCACATCAGGTACCTAATATTTTCCTTAAAAAACCCTGGTCTAAGGTTGAGCACACCAATGTGGGTCCATGTGAATAGCTTATATGATAGGTTACAGGTGCTAGATGCCATGATAACGCTGCTTCACACTAGTCAGCTTCTGTAGCTCACAACACATTTGGTCAAATCAGAATTAATATACTACTGGACAATGGACAATCAAAAAGGTACACTCCAAAGCTTTGACCTACAGCCTTGACAAAAAAATTTAACCACAGTGCATGTCCTAAAAGTAAGTGCCTGTTTTGGGCACATTGTTTAAAATTTTGCTTACCCAAGTGTGCCATTATTTTCAGCAAATTTTGAGAATTGACTGTTGGTATTACAGATGTGTGCCATAGGTATGAAAATTATGCATTTTTTCATCTTCTTTTCCTTCCTGAATTTTGTGCAGTCTGAGTTTACTTCCTGAACTGAGTGCTATACCTATAGTGGATCTAGTAATTGCTAAGATAAATGTATCGCATTGAGTAGTGAACAAGTCTTTCTTCCCTTGGCCTAATGTCTTCAGTGTTATGAAAATTCAACCATTCAAGGTGTGCAAAGATAAGTTGAAGTATTGCTATTTGTGTTGTTAGCATTTCATCTATGTACATTCATTCATTCTTTTGTTCGGGAAACAAACACATCAACACAAAAAAACTCATAAATAAACTCATAGAATAGAAATATTATCAGAATTATATTTGCATGTTTCCAGGGTACTTATTATAACCAGGTGGTTTTCTAGTTAGGTCCCCCACTAGCCTAATGTTAAGATAGTGTTAATATGTTAATGAGGTTACAGATTCTGTACATAAATCTGAATTACTTGTGATGTATGTTTGTGTGTTTTATGTACGTCTTATGTTTTGATCTCCTTATGGTGAATGTTGCTGTGTCTTTTTATACAGAAATATGCTCATTTCTATTTAGGCTTATGCAGTTCAGCTAGCTTAATTAGTGCTGTGGTGGTTACTTCCTTGTAACATGCTGTTCTACTACAAATTTAGTTACTTATATTTTGTCTCTTTTGGCGTGGTTGTGTCAGTGCCATGGTACATGTAGATTTAGTCAAAATAGTTGAGACCTTGTTAGTGATTCACTAAACCTCCAAAACTAGAGTTAAAAAATATGGTTTTTAATCTGCTACCTGAATGTGTGGTTGCCACAGTGAATGACGTGAAAAGCACTTCTTTTAAGTCCAAGTGAACTTCATAGTATTGCCATGTCAAATGAAACAAGTGCAAACATGTGTTGTGACAGGAAAATCTCAGCAGCAACCACGTAAGAGCTAAAATTCTAAGAGATAATGCATCGTGTTTGAATCACAATTGGTTGTAAGCTTTTTCAAACAAATCATACTGCTGTTTACTGAACACAATGACGTCATCAAGACACAAACCAAAATGGCAGTGTCTATTTTACTGGCGATATTCTGGCGCCAACAGATTGGCTGAAGCTATTGTGCCAGTAGTCGAAGATTCAGTCTCATGGCATGACGCAATATAAAGAAAAAGGTCACTTTGTCCAGCAAATGCTGTCCTGCTAGTGGTGTAACGGTTAGGTGTTATGGCTGCTATGCCAATGGTTTTCAGTTCAACTTTCACCTTGTCGATTTTTTTTTTCTTTACTTTTATTCAGGCTCCGCTTAGGTGTTACCTTTAGGGGTTAGTGTTGTTAGGTTAGAATTAGGGTTAGGTTAAGATTAGGTTAGCTTAGTGTTAGGTTAGGGTTAGATTAGTGTTAGCTTAGCATTAGGTTAGGGTTATATTGTAGGTTTATCTTTTAGTTACATTTACTTCGTTTCTACCAAGCCTTTTGCTGCTGCCATCTTGGTGGTAAAATAGACACTGCCAACCAAAAATTGCATGCGTTGTCAAATTCTCCATGCTATGCAACTGGATTGGTGGGGCAAGAATAGTTCAGTGGTTAAGTGTCTGCCTCCCAATTGGAAGGTTGGGTGTTCAATCCACAGCCACTGAGTGAATTGCCGTAACGCTCCTTGGGCAAAAGCGTTCACCTCAACCGCCCCGGCAAGAAGCACAATTCAGGCTTCGGCCTGCCGCCAATTGCCGTCACCAAAAATTTAAAAAAACAACAACAAAAAACAAAAAAACTGGATTGGTGTCATATCATTGATACCATAATTCAGCTTTACATAATTGTGGGCATGGGAATTAAACTGAAGTCAATGTCTGTGAGATCCTGAAGGTGAACATTGTTCTGTTTGCCTCGAAAGTCTCAGATTGCAGCAAGGGTGCTCCTCAAAAGGGCAAATCTCAGCTTTGGTCTAATGCAAGACTGCCCAACCCGCAGGCAGCATGCAGCCTGTGAGGTTGTTTTAAGTGGCCCGCGATGTAATAAGTTCGTTGGCAAACTTTTAAAATTTTTAGCATTTAGTTACAGACTCGAGTATATTTGCCATCAAAACACATCAAAATTATACCTGCTGTTTCTGTTATGGGCCTACCACCTAAAAACTTGTGTAACAAACACTTCAAAAATGTGTCAATTTTTTAGATTTGATTTGCATCCATACAAGCTGGCAACAATGCGTGCAACTATAAAGACTCATTATCACTTTGTGTTATCGCATAAAACTTATCAAAATCAAGGGATTTGTTACGTCACAAAAATGTTTTGTGGCCCGCTACACTAAAAAGGTTGGGCAGGGCTGGTCTAATGCAAGTCATGACAGAGGCATATGGCTCCCTGCCTTTTTAGCTATTTTCTCAGCCAGTCTTTTGTTGATTCTTGTGCCATCCCACCACTCGTTATGAAGACAAGGGGATTGAATGAAGAATGTCAATCACTTTGATTGCACTTATTCTTCTTCTCTTTTTCATGTTGTTGGTAGATTTGTGAAAAGACTTACCGGAATAAGACTATGAGGTAGGATGTGTGATCCTTATGTCAAAGTATGTTTTCTCACAGCTATTCCACAGTCCTCTCATGAAAATATCCCAACTTGCATTGTCACCAGTATTGACTTTCTTTCAAAATCATTTTCATTGATTGGCAAAAGTGTGGGTTCTATCTGATCATCTCTACAGACCTCTCAATATCTGTGCCTCTGAGTCTCTCACTGAGTTGTGCCTTGGTTTGAATATCAGTGCAAGTTACAAGGCTTAGCAGTGAAACGTATGTGCTTAGTTAGCCAGATGCACTTATAATTTTGTTTCTTTAGGTTAGATTACACGTACTATGGCAACATAATTGATGTTGATTAATCAGGGATATCTGGGTTAGACTTAGTGTAATTCTCATTTAAGACTGATAAGCATGTATGGAAGTAGGCTTCAGTCACATGTTGTGTTAATTCCTTAAAATCATGATCATAATACAATAGTAGCAATGATTTATTGCAGACACATGGTCCATATCGTAGGCACAGTAAACAACTCAGAGCACAAAAAATGGTTAGCCATTGCTCATTACACAATAGGTATTTGTATTTTGTACATGATCACACAAATAGGAGAAAAAATAACATTTTTAACATAACCCCAACTGTAGCATCATATATCCACCATAATACAGGAATCCAGTAGTGTGAAAAAAATGAAGGTATTCTTACATCAAAACTTGGAGGTTAACAGCTAACCGTTGAAAGGAGCAAGAAATAAAAAACGAGTCTGATGGGGTACACATTGGTGCACGGATACATGCACCTATTCCAATCATGGTTTCAAATACTTTACAACGCATTTCTCATTAGATCGACAGTGAAATAAATTTCCAAAGTTTTCAAGCAGCCAATTAATATTCTTGGTTTTTGAAGCAGCATACGGGAGCTTTCCGTTGTCATGCAAAAACAATATTGATGAGACATGTACACTGGTCCAATGCATCAAATATATCAGTTGGTCACCGTCATACATGAGCATTAAATAATTGAGGAAAAACAAAGATTTGTAAAAAGCATCAGACCTTTGAGGAGATCGGATGAAACAGTTTGATGAAGATGCATAGCATTGCACGAAGCGATGAAGGATATTTCTCAATAGGGCATCAAAAGTCGTGACACAATGGCTAACTTGGTGTGAGCGAACACTTACATTTCTGGGTGTATTATGCATAATTTGGTAGGCTTCAATGGTATGCAGCACTCAAGTGCTTCATACTAGCCTGTGTGTATTTGCTCCACAGTTGGCGAGTGTACATTGGCATGCAATAGGTATGAAATAGCGTTTTTTACTGCAGGAGAGCACTGATCAAATGTGCCTTGGAGTGTGTTTGGTAAACAATCTAGCAATTTCATTTGTCTCTGAATATCACAATCATCCTTCAGTGAGGCATTATCAACACACCAAGGTATTTCACTTAGTCAAAAAATTGTACACTTACACCGTTCAGAAAAATATTTGATGGAGTAGGTTGTGTATATTTTTTGAGGCAAAAAAGAACACCAATTGTTTTGTTACAATTAAAGGCAATTTCGTGTTCAGCAGCATAGTCACTACAAATATCCTGAAGAAGGAGTCCACTAATACTGGGGCTGAACACACTTATATCACCAGCAAACATTAGATGATTCACAACCGTATTTCCCACAATGCATCCCATCCTGACTGAACCCAGCTGTTCTGAAAATTCATCAAGGTATACAGCAAATAAATATGGGCTCAGAACTCCCCCTTGCCTTACCTCATTGGTCACAATACAAGGGGAAGAAAACTTGGTACCCCATTTTACTTGCATGGTCTGTTGCCTGTACCAGCTCAACAACAGTCTTACTTTGCCCATAGGTGCATTGTGCTTAATTAGTTTAGCAGACAGCGGGTTGTGGTTAGTTCTGTCAAATGCTTTAGAGTTAGATGCATCTAAGAATGCTGAAAAAACTGGAGTATCCTTGTTTACACAATACAACACAGTCTGGCACATGCCGGAGCATGAAGATTAAGATCATAGCACCCCTTGATGACTGATGGGTGTTTGTGAATCCCCTTGATGAGTTATGGGATTGAGCTAGTTTAAGTAAAAAAATACACATGTCAGCGCCATGTTTTGGCTTGAAGCCAAACTGGTTGTCTGTTGTGGATTACAATGGTGAGATGCAAGACAAAATACAATGTTCAAACAACTTGGAGATGATAGTTGCAAGGGAGACAGGTCATAGTTCTCAGCATCACTTATGTCCCATTCAATGTTCCCTCAAAGGTGCGCAAATGCACAGTACTACTAGACCGTTTGCGCAGTGATATCTCACACGCGTGCACTTGCAACATTCCAAATTTAATATCACATAGCCCTGTTAATGCTTGAATTGCTTCACCGTTTGTGTGTCCACATGGTTGAGCAATTGCATGCGCACCAAAAGGAATATTTGCTCAATGTGAAAGTTTCTTAGAGGGAACCACTGGTCCCCTTTCTTGTTTTTGCAAATAGGTACAATGACAGTTTGCATGCATTCCTGTGGAATTTTTCTATGCATTAAACACACATTTATCAGGCTACTGAGGTAATCATACACATTTGCATTAGCATAGTGAATGTGTTCAGCAAAAATGCTGTCTTTGCTAGCTGCATGGTCTAATGGTAGTGTATGCAGCAGAGATTTAATCTAATAACTGTTGCACAAGTTATCAATCCCTCAAAATTACCCTGTGAATTTATATTTTGTTTCACAAGATTACCAGTTTCACAGTTTTTTGATGAGTTCAGCAATGTTGCAAAATGTCTTCTCCACATGATAGTGACTGCTTCATTTCCTGATTCACCTCCCACTGAAGATGGGAGTCATGATTTTTTGCTGTCTGATGTTCTGCTGGAATTTTTTGGGAGATTTTTCCAACAAAGCTGCAGCCATGGCATCCACTTTGGTTTTCTCTGTGGATTTTTGACAGGTTGTCAATGCATATTTGAATTATTTATTACTCACTTTCATACTCTCAAACAGGGGTCCACTTTTGGGTATTTGGTTTTTCATCTGGTGAAAGTAGGTATATCAGGCAACCTTATGTTTTTCTCCCGCATGTTTGTTTCACCCAGGTATGTGGTTTCTGTGCGTATGTGTGCCATTGGGCACAGCTTCATCTGCTGTCATTTTGAGTGCATCAACTATATTGCTATAGAACTGTTCTAACATTTTAAGGTGTTGTTGATTGTGGCACATAGGTCGTTGTGATAATAAATAAAATTGGGTGGAGTGACGTAAAATGGTGTTCAAACATACAAGCTGCTTTGTGACAAAAGTCGCTTTACAACATAAGATGTTTCAAAGGGTGTTTATATTTCCATGCAATGTCATTTAAATTCATAAAATCTTAATGTTAGTTGTGATGCTAGTTCTGTGGTATATTGTATTGTTAGTAATGACTTTGAACAAAGCATCAAAGTATATTTTTTGCAGCTTGTTGAGCTCATCACAAATTTGGTGATAGATGCCTGGAGTGAACTGACAGTTTTACATTTTTTATCTTGATTTGACAATTTATTTGATGGTGGCAAACTTCCTCCAATTTGATGAATAGAAATGGCTGATTCTGAGCTTACTGGGTATAACTTGAAAACAATATTTATTGGAAATCACTCTTCTTCTCTTCTTGATGAGCTGAACAGGTGTGAGCTTTTGGTAAAATAATGGTTGTGTCAAATTTTTATATGAATTCTTGTTTGAATGAGCTGAATTTTTTATTTATTATAAAAATTGTTTTGCTGATTGTTGATGAACATTCTATACCAAAAAAATGCTTGCTTCAGAACATAACTATTAAACTATAGCAAAACCTATTAATTAAAAAAAAAATATATTTGACTGGTATGCATGGGTGAAAATTTAAAATGCCATTAAGAGCTGTCTGTTAATGTGTGTATGTACGTTTGTCTGGGAAACTTTTTCAATAGTTTCCTTTCTGTGAATTGCCTTAATTGTGGCAATCTATTTTACATATGATTTTAGTTCTAATACTGCATGTGGTAAAAATATTATGTCTGTATATATTTCATTGCTTGTATGTTCATTCACGGTAGATGTGACATATATGCAGTGGTGGGTTTAGGGTTGGGGGGCCCGAGACAAGACTAAAAAGGGGCCCCTCTGATGACGTCATCATACTCAGTCAACCGTGATAGGCACTTTTCATCAAGCCTAAGATACGGCCACCGAAGGACAGGCCTGCGTTCCTGAGGCTACGACATGACTGACATAGCAGGAGAAAATGCAAAAGGTTGTTCATGACACAAAATTTTGATAACACTGAAAAATGGGAAGACAAGGCTGGCAACACATAAAAGTTAGCTATAGCAAGTTGTCATCGCCTCCACTTTTTTATTTTCATACCCCATTTCCCTGCATTTACCATCAATACACTACAAAGTTTACCCCTTTGAAAGTTTCACTCTTTCCCCCTTTGATAAAATGCTTGGTATTTCGTATCCTGAATTTGTCCATGTTCATGGGAATAAATGATACCATAAACAACAACCAAGAAGATTCAAAACACCAAATTTCTTTTAAATATTATCCTTTTAACTACAAGAACATAGCATACAAAAACATCCAGCCTGAGACTTGTTTTGGAAAGCTTTGAGGCTGGATGAGTCAAGGCTGCCCTCATCTTGCATTGACACTAGTTGTTTGAAAAGTGTGCAAAAGT
>JGI24022J15233_10010293_pt1 | contig 10599 bp, 5 predicted proteins | sample Ectturendosymbi2_FD_15233 | JGI IMG/M metagenome (IMG submission 15233)
AGAATCGAAGTTTTGATGAGAAGCATTGCTGAGAATCCGGACTTGCATAAATATGTGAAGACAAAAGGCAAAGGCGAGCGTAGTGCAACTTTAGCAACATTTGGATACGAGTCGATCATATGAATCCAGAATTCCTCAACTGTCTTGTCGTCTGAAAGGTCTTTGGCTGTGAAAGAATTTTGCAAATGGATCACCTGCTGCTGATGAGCAGCAGGATGAACCATTTGCAAAAACCAAAATTTTTCAAATCTAAACCTGACTTCAACCTTAAAGTCTAACGCTAACTAATCTAACTAAAAATGTCTTCAGGTGGTCACCCCGTGCAAGGTGGCTGGGCTAACCAATCTGTGATAACACCTGAGAAGGCGAGCTATAGAGAGAGTGTTGCTACATGCAATGTTAAATTAGCTGGATTTCGTCTGGAAAGGTTTTGTCATGCACTGGAAAATACTATAAATTTTCACCAGATTTTCTTTCGTCTGGTTCCAAGTTTTTGTATCGTCACCATTTCGTTTCAAATTTCACTAGATCTTAAAACCTCGTTGACGCTTTCGGCTACACTATTGCTGAATATTTCAATGCCTGGCGACCGAATATTTTGCATTTTTCGATCTAATGCCAATTATATGAATTTACCCTCGTTTGCAGCACGGGATTACCCACAATTCCATTCATTCGACAGTTTATTGTTATGCAATGTCAATTTGTTACTTGGCAAGTTCCATGAGAGATGAGTTTTGGCACTCAAAGCTGATGATAGCCTTTTCTAGTAGAGACCACTTGTATGTAAAAAGGGGTCCGCAGCTTGCAGCCAAATCGTCAAAAGGTTCCATGATACTAAAAACGGTGGGAACCACTGCCTCAGGTGCAATGGTGCAAAACCCCAATGCTTTATATGACTTCGCCCGTTGAATATGTTAGCGAATGAAGCTGTGTAACCGAACATATCGCTCCGAATTGCCGTTACTGCTGTCGGCGAAACAATGCTCTTGCGTTCGAATGACGCACTCACGAACATGCTTGGAATTTCTGAAAAGGCACTTGGTATGAAATACCAGATGCTTGGTTTAACTAAAAATATAAATAAGATGTCAGATGAGGCGCTTAAGTTTTGCAATTGGTGGTATGGTGCAAATTTGCCTAATACTGCGACTCCGTAAGTTCAGATATGCAACGCTTCTCTGTGGTTGCTGGAGCATTGAGCAATCTCACTAAATGCAACGTTCTACTGTAGACCAGGGTGAAGTTACATTTCAACAAAAAATAGTTTTTCTTTCCATTAGTCAAAGTTAAGTTTCAACGAACCAGATCTGCAATAGCTTATCTTTTACTTTTAAGTACGCGCAGTGTCACAATACCAGAAAAGTAAATTAAGGTGCACAACTTGGATTTCTAAATCGTAGCGAAAATATTTGTCCAACATCATGAGACATCTGCTTTCTGGTGCCTAGTGAAAAGGTGGTTTACTCCTAACCGTGACAGAACATATAGAATGTTTAGATTAAACTACGACGGGTTGCTGTACAATTATCGTAAGACTTAAAAGCAGTGGTTCTCAATCACTGTTCAGAGAGCTGCATGCGGATCGCAAGTAGCATTTGTGCGGCCCTCAGTAGGCTTTCAATAAAACTTCTAATATTTTGTGTAATAGACTTCGTTATGCAATGAAGCAAAACTTATGAATTGACTTGTGTTAAAAAATTTTAGTGCGGCACTCTAACGAAGTCGGTTAAGAACCATTGCTTAAAAAACAAAAAGTTTGAGAACCACTGCTTGAAAGAGTCACCCTTTCGCTACATATCGCGTACACGCATTTGTTGAACCCTTTCAGCGTTTGGTTTAACCCAATGTAACTCCACAAACTACCCTCGCCTCGCAAAATCCAGTGTTTGCAAATCACAGGACTCCGCTTAGCGACTTTCTCAGACTGCTATGCGTGTTTAGTGTGATTCGAACTGTTTTTTTTTCAGTTGTCACCTGTCCACCGCCACCTGTGGTAACCAATGGAAGACTGAGCAACAATCCTGCTTACGAGTTCGGCATTACTGCCGAGTATCAGTGCAACTCTGGCTTTCGGTTTGCGGCGGGAAGTCCTTCATCGCTGACATGTGATGAGAACGGGAGCTGGGGTCAGGCACCCTCATGTGAAGGTCGGTCTATGCGTTTGTCTTACCCACGTCATTTCAAATGTAACCATGGTTTGCACCTGAGGTAACTGCATTGTATCTTTAGGTTTGTGCGTATTAGCGGCATATGGGACTGAAGAAGGTGGCTAAGATAGGTTGCGACAAATGTCGGAGTGCATTTTCCGGCATTCCAAAGCTGTGATATCTTAATATACTTTACAACAGAACGTGAGCAGACCGTGCTTTTCTCTAGTTTCGTATTTCACAGCTTAGGTACACGAAGCCCAAAAAAGATCTTATCCAAAGAATCTTCAGAAATACGCACAATTTTGGAATCATTGTTTTCGTCCAAGATCTACACTTAGTTACCAATGCTGTGTTCAGAATGAAGTGTTATCGAAAAGGTTGATTTTATTGTCAACTTTATGCAAAGTCTTTCCAATCTGCACATCAGTATTGCCAGATGCTGGTTGAAAAACCAGCCCAATGTCCTCCTAAAACAAGCCCAAAACCAGCCCAAAAAACTCCAAACTAGCCGAAATTACAGCCCAAAACATGCGATAAAACTAACAGTTTGCAGTGAAGGTAACCACCATTATCTTCTTGCACTTGCAGTATTTGTGCAACATACAACTGACCTTTCTTACAAAGCAACCTCAAACACACAAAATAACAAGTAGCAACATCGTAACGACAACCAAACTGTCATTAATATCACACATTGCAGCTGAAGTAAAATGTTAACTGCAACAAACTCTGGTGCATATTACATCAAGCATGTGCTTTAAGGAGTAGAAGAGAAAAAGCTTCCTGTTTTCTTTATCTTTTGCAAGTTGAAAATGCAAATTCAAAATTAAATCTGCAGGTTTAACACTATCATGTAGGCCAGAGGTTCCCAACCTGGGGTGCAGGTACCCCTAGGGGTACATTTTCCTGTCCGAAGGGGTACATTTGAGGTTAGCAATAGAAGCGAAACATGCATTTACATATATTTTATTTCCAAATATTTATAATATATCAGTGAATATTATTCTCAAAAGCGGTTATATGCCTATTGGTAAATGTGTCTATGATTAATCATGATAAACTATTTTGTCACAAGAAATGTTAGGGGTACACATGCACTTGTCGAAATGCTGAAGGGGTACATGGTCGGAGAAAGGTTGGGAACCCCTGATGTAGGCTGTTACGACCGTGGTATAGCCAGCATCAAACAGACTGTACGTATAGATGAAAAAGGAGCCGAATTTTTAATGTGCTTAGCAGTTGTAGAATGATTCTTTAAAATTTAAATAATTGTAATGTGTTCTTATTTCAAATGAACATCTTTTCAATGAGTTTTGTTTTATCTGTAACTTAAATATCCAGCCTTTGAACTTGACATCCTTTTCCGGTTTTTCGCAATAGGCGTACGGCTTGTCATACTGGGCCCATCAACTCAAAGCTTTGCATCAAATCCTTCGGGAAACTCTGATACTTGTACACTGCTGTTTAACTAAATCAACAGCGTAGTGTCAGCAAAAGCATAAACTATAGCAAGCAATACCGCACACTCTTACCGCACAAACGAACATAGCGAGTTGTGCTGTGGGTGTTTTTCCTATTGTGACTACGTCTTGCATGGGTACAAGCTTTACTCGTAGTATCGATTACTAACAACAGTAACGGTCTGCATGATGTGACCACAACAACACCATGTCCTTGTCCACAAACTTAAAGTCTGAATGAGATCAACACTGTTGACCATGCAATCACACACACACGATGACGTGATCTCGAATGTTGTTGGATCTTACATCTAGAGAATAGAAACAAACGAAAAAAGCCGGCGATCACATTACTTCAAGTTAAAACAAACCTAACTACCTCAGCAAAACTAACAAAAACTATACTCTTTAACAGAAAAATCTTTCGAAAAAACAGACCAAAAAATGCATGCATTTTGATAAAACTATCCTAAAAAAACGCAACCCTCAACAGCAAAAAAATTCCGCAACGTAACTAAAAAACCATCCCAATTGTGCGGGAAAACCACCCAACTGGTATCACTGCTACACATGCCTGTTACAAAATAAACTAGAAGAGAATACAAACTTAAATAACGGTCGTGGGCTGGCCAACAAAAGGACATTTCTTCTATTAATCACAAAGACTACCTGTTTCGCAACAAAAGGTCATTTCTTCTATTAATCATAAAGACTGCTTGATTTGTTACAAAAGGAGATTCCTTCTATTTATCATACCTGTTTCGCAACAAAAGAAAATTATTTTTTAATAATAGAGACTACTTATTTGGCAATTATAAAAGTTCAAAACTATCAGCTGATTTTAAAGACAAAACTCAGGTCAAAGATTTATCTAAGCGCAAATACTACGAAGACCAATTTTCTAAAAGCGACAGAAAAAGGACTTTAATTAATTACATTTTTGGCAAAAATTTTATGTTGCAGCTAATTATAGGCGGGACTGCGGACCAAAATACCCTGGTCATGCGCAGCTTCCCATTCCCTCACACATCTTATGGATCGGTCAAGTTGAAACTTGTCGCAACACTATCTGGTCGAAAGTATCACAGTGACCGTCTTGATGCCATCTGTGCATGTACTCTCTTGTGGAGATGGCACGGACCGCTAACAGCCCCGTCTTCGGGCAGTCCGTTGAAGGTTTTGAAACAGTCCGTTAACAATTTTTTAGCGGTGACTTCATTGCGGGCCGCTGCGGTCTGCTCGCCAGTTAGGCGCAAATTTTTGTATTTGCAGTTTCAAAATCTAACAAGGAAATGTTTTTTTGCTGTTCTCTGCATTTTACCGTTTTGCTAATGTTCTGTTTCACTTGTTTCGACGCAAACCAGTGAACCATGTTATGAATCAATCAAAGCAACAAACACTGTCATTTATAGTCTGTCGCTGTCGCCGAGGTTTAGGCAGAACCATCGCCAAAAAGTTTTCAATAGGGGGGTTTTGCGTTTCTGCGGGGTGGCTTGACATTATAAAAATTGACAAGAATTCCACTGATTTATAGTGTTTCATGTTTCAGTTTGGGTGGGCTTGGAGCTTTGTTTGGGGAGGTTTAGGACAGGTGTTATCAAACTTTCTCTGGCCATGTACCCCTTCAGCATTTCGATAGATGAGCATGTACCCCTAAAATTTCTTATGACAAAAAGTCTGTGGAAAATAACAAGAATGTATTTACCAATAAGCATATAATGGTTTTGAAAATAATATTAACTGATATACGTATAAATATTTCGAAATGAATACAGCAATATGTAAACATATTTTTCCCTTCTATTTCTAACCTCAAATGCACCCCTTCAGATAGGCAAATGCACCCCTACTAGCCTAGGGGTACATGTACCCCAGTTTGGGAACCCCTAGTTTAGGATTAGGTGTTAGGTTTAGGTCAGGGTTTAAGATTTAGGTTCAGTATGTTACTAGCAAGTGCAGTGCTGCCTAGCACACACTTGTCGTGTGTTAGACTGTTAGTGTCACGCCACAGGCGCCCGACGAATAAGTTTTCAAAAGTGATCTGGCGGAGCTATAGCCAACCCTGCATTGCTATCGTGAGTCTATCAGACCCTAGTCAAATGCGGTGACCACGTGAAACCTACGTAAGTACGCGCCGGAGCGCTTTCCACGCTTCAGTAGCTGAATTTTTTTGTGTGACTTGTTGCTACGTGCGCGTGCGGTCGTTCTCGCTCTTTTCGATTGTGCAGTGTAGGGGAAAGGGAGTGATTTCGGGTCATGCTGGCCCGACCTTATCGTTAGTGTGAGTGACCTTACGCTGTATTGGCCGTAAATTGACCACACGCGCCAGGTGGCTGTAAAGAGCTGAAACTCACTCAGCGCAGGCTTCTACAGTCTTGTGAGCAGAACACAAAAGGAGAAGTTCTCCACGCCCATAAATTTTTATGAGTAATTGAGTTCAGTCATATATGAAATCTTCGCTATATTGGTCTACTTACCTGTCATCAAAAATCGCATGATATTAAAGTACAAAGTAACTTTGTTAGTGCTCAAACTGCTCAACGAGAGTTATATTTTTCCGTGTAGTTTTTGTGATAAACTTCAGTTGAAGAAAAGTATATTTTTTTCATTTTTGAAAACCGGGTCATGCACACCCGAAGTTATGGTTTACGTGACAAAAATTGAACGATAATAATCCAGGGGACTGCATGGCTTTATTGTCCAAAGGACAATGAACTGAAAACTTAAGTGTTTTTACTTTGCTTCTGAGGTTACGGTATATTACGGGCCACGGCAATGGGCCTGTCTGGGCCAGAAAATAAGTTGTGGTTTAGCGTAGACGGTTGGGCCGGGCGGTTTCTTGTTAGCTCCGGGCAGACCGGGCTGCAAAGTGCTGGCCCGTGCCATCTCTACTCTCTTGCTACTGCCGCATTCTTACACTTGTTGTGCTCGTGTTTCATCTGTTTTGTGTTCCTTGATAGCGCCTGGGGCACCTCAGTTGTTCTCGATATCTGTGCTGGTGACTGGGTGTGTCGGCGTTTAAACAACACTTTCGTAGTGGTTCGACAGTTTGCTTGAGCTTAAGCGGTTTTGTCGGCGAAAGCAGCTGAGTTTTGCTGTGGAAACGCCTTGCCCTGAACGCCTGAGATAGCAAATGTGGTTGAAAAATTGTGAATTTCTGAAAGTGTGCGATCATCAGCTCACTTTATTCAAGTTTGAAATTCATGTTTTCCTGTCAGTGCCTTCCAGAGGTGGCCGGAATCACATTTTCAGAAACCGACTCTGCGCTCCGGGCCCCGAAATTTTTTCAGATTTCAGAATCCGACTTCTGTCCAAACTCCGGAAACCATGGATTAAACGGAAATTCAATGATGTGCTTAAGCAATGGCATTTGTAAAAACCACGCAGACTCCTGCTGCTGCCGAAAATAAAAAGTAACTCCGGATCAGGGTCCAGTTTTCCACAAATTTTGATTCCGGCTTCAGATCCGAGTCCGAAAATAAATCATGTCGGAGCTGACTCCGGCACTTGGGATCCGTGGCCACCTCTGGTGCCTTTAAGAGGTCAGCAACTACACATTGTTTACAAATTGCTGACACCGCTTTTTTTTAAGGAAAATGTTAGGTACCTGGCATGGACTTGTAGGGACCCGATTTCCATGATTCTAGGCACCCGATTTTCAATTCTAGGGACCCGAATCGGGTCCCTAAAACACCTTAATAACCTGCTGACATGAAACGGAGCTGAGCTCCATTGTCATGTCTACGTAAGTTAACCATGTAGTTTTTTAATCTGAACTGGCTGTTGATGCGTTTTTTTCAAAACATTTTTAAATGCACTCAGGCTTACATTAATGCTTCACAATAACTTTACAGCTGGATGTTCACAACGACCGAGCAGAATACGCTTTGGATATCCGGTCCCAACGACCGATGTATTTCTTGTGGGAACTTCTGTATCGTACGAATGTCGAATAGGTAGGCTTGTGGTGCATGACCATTGCTATCACGCGAGAACAGCGGTCTGCTGAGTGGTAAGGATGAAGACAGATATGTTCCGATGAGAAGTTGTTGTTGACGTTTGTTGAATTTTGATTCCTATCCGCATTCGTTCGTCAGGTTTTTCTGAAGTATTTCGCCCTTTCAGTAAGTTGTCGCGAATACATGGGCGTCGGAAGGATTTTTTCCAGGAGGAGGCAGTAGTGGATTTTTCTAAGATGCGGCCAAAAAGCTTTTTCCATGGTGACCAACATTGGTGAAATTTATTTTTAATAACTCAAAGGTAAGCGAAAAACATTTTTTATACCACAAGTTTAATAGGAAAATATCACAATTCAAAATCCAAGTGGATCAAATCCTCCCTGACACCCTTTCGAGGCCCATGCGTGCATCAATTCCTGCGGCGAGAGTTTGTGTTAAACATTTTGCATCTTAGCTGTCTCATGCCAGCCAATGCGAAGGCAGTTTTTTATTCGCTGTGAAAGACAAGTTCAAGATCGTGTTGGTTTGACTATGGCGAGTATACACTGTACCTTCAAAGTTGGTTAAAAAGATACGTAAGCAAACTAACTTCCAACGACCCTCTATGCAGTGGTTATTGTTTCTAACTCCTTTGAATCTCTAAGTAAGGAATTGGGAACCTGCGGCTTCCGGGTAAATGCGGCCCGCGTGAATATTTGATATCACTCTCACCAGAATTTTCGTTATCCAAGTTAGAGTACAACATCTTGTCAAAACGAAGGAGCATGAAAAGCAGGTGCTTAGATAGTAATTCAAAAGAAGCCACTCTTCCTCATATTTACATAAAGGTAGAATTTTAGGATAAACTCAACTGATTCTGCGGTCTGCCAGCGATAATGCACAATTCATGCGGCCCGCGACATTAATTAGGTTCCCCAACCCTGCTCTAAGTAAATACATAGCCTACCCAAAAAAAGTGCATTCATTGCTGCGACATACATTCTTTCAAATTAATGTTATCATTATTTGTGTTGGTCGCTAAGCAGTTTTCTGAAATAGTTCTAGTCGAGAGATAGCCAACCCTGCAATGTTTATGCCACCACACCATAGCGTGTATCTGTGTGATGCAATTGCAGACAGTGTGGCGGCACTGATAACGTTGCATTGGCTGTGTTCAGTTACTCTGTTTGCAAATACAGTTTTCTGGATTGCTTCAAAACGTGGATGCTATTAGAATTTATATGGACAAAGCGTTGTTGCAGCTAAAGCGTTGGCTGCCATGCAGTATTGAGTGTCACGGGGAAAAAACGTTTTCATCTTGTTGTTCTGAAACAGTTCTGCGCTCGTGTGCCTCAGTCAAAGCAGTAAAACTGTAACACCTTAAAAACAATTGACGTTATATGGATCACAACCGACCTTTTCACGATTCAAATTAATGATTTAACCCGCTAAATGCCTTATTGTGTTGATGTCAAACTCAGGGAATGCTGTAAAACAGATGGTTTAAGTAAGACTTGAAGCAATAGCATGTTTCAAAAAGCTGGTGATTTAGTGACGTTCCATGAATGTAAACAGTTGAGGAAATACGGGTGTTGGTACTGAGATTGGTTATCAACGCAGCGGTTTGTCTGCAAGAAAAGAGCAGGATAAGTGGTTTCGGTTGGAAAGCGTTGCGCATCTTTTGATGGTCTGGAGTCTGGACCAAGAAGACCAAGTTCGAATTGCAGTTGTTTTTAGTTACCTCACACCCCTGCTCGAAGGAGATATTTGAATTCAGGCACGCAGCCAGAAAAAAAACTTTGGGGGTTCGAGAATTGTCTTCTCCAACAAATAATTGTCTTTACGCGTCCACGACGATTTCAATTATTGCCGTCCAAAATTCGGATGAGAGAGCTACAGCGTCTTTCTCCCTCCCCTGGCTACGCTCCTGTTGGAGTTACGCAGTGCACAGCGAATGTTTGTCTGCCTTCAACAAAGACGCATCAGAAATTGTAAACTGAGCAGTTTCTGCTCTAATAAGACCTGCGTGTTTGCAATTGTATCCTGAGAAATTTAACTCCAGGCGTAAGCGTGTATCTTGTTGAGCTCATTTCTTTCAGCATTAATTCATATTTTCATTTCCATACACATTTTTCCTCTGAAGAGGGTCTCCGGGGCAGCAGCCTCAGCAGGTTGGTTCTGGATCCATAGCAAAGTGGGACCAACAGTATAACTCAATTGAACGCACACTATTACCAACCAGGCATAAAAAGACAAGAATTTCTTGCACAGGTTATTTCATGTGGGGAACGGGAAAAACGAGAACGTGTCTGGTCGGTGGTACATGGTCCCCGGTGACCTTCCGATGTGAGAAGCAACGTTGTCCTCCCCCTGAACTTGTCAGCCATGGCACTATCATCTCTGAGGATCCGAACTATCACTTTGGTAGCCGAGTGACGTATGCCTGCGACAAAGGTAAAACCTGTTTTGTTGTATGTGCTGCATTTTTAGTTACGTACGTTCACTGTTGCACAATTAAATGATCTTGCGAAATGTTTGTTTAAAAATTTCCGGAAAGCTAAGCTGCATGTACAGTATGTTCAAATCCGCAAAGCGTTTCAATCATTTGTTCATTTTCACACTCTGGGAAGGATGGTGGGGGCAGCAACCTTAGGAGGTCTGGCATACTTTACTGATTTCAGCAACCTCTGATACTTCTGTTGGCTTCAAACCAAAGGTAATCACGGAGCCGGAGTGGACTCTGGCCGGAGTCTACGATTTTTGCGAGAGCAGGACTCGGGAGTCGGAATTATGAATAAACACCGGAATCAGAGCTGGAACAAGAGTGAAATTTTCAGTTTTAGCCGGAACCGGATAATACCTTTAAATTAAAATTTTCTCTGACAGGCCAATTGTTAGATTGACGTCACGGTTCTAGTCTCTTAGTTAAATTGGACAGTGAACTATTCAGTGCAGGCTGCTGAGGATGAGGCAGGATAACAGACTGGTGGGCTCTGTCCTGGCTGGCGCATAACCAATGTCCAACTGCTGTATCACAGGAATAGTTTT
>JGI24022J15233_10010295_pt1 | contig 10598 bp, 6 predicted proteins | sample Ectturendosymbi2_FD_15233 | JGI IMG/M metagenome (IMG submission 15233)
CCACCTTCAGGACCGACCTTAAGCCGATGCAACCGATGCAGCTGCATTGGGCCCCACGCCTCTGCGGGCCCCGCGCTATGGTGTTGGGTAGATCATTAATTTCACCATATAGACCTTGCGCTTGAGAATTCAGTAGAAAGGCCAAATAATTTTCATTGTTAACAAAGAACGCTCTCGTCAGAACTAGCAAATTTCCTCTCGAACGTTAGCAAACGTGCTCAATTCTCGTGTTAGTGCTGTACTGCATATTTGCGCTCGACCACGATCGTATAACACGGTTGACTGAACACGATGACGTCATAAAATCACTGCTCAGAAAGGCCCCGCGCTTAGGTCTTGAATTGGGCCCCGATTCTGCAAGAGCCGGCCCTTGTCCACGTTAATAATAATATTGTGTCTTTTCATTACCACTTGCATTTTCTTAGATGCTTAGAACGTTTATAATCCCAGCAAAGAAAATTTTACACCTGTGAAAAAACAAACTTCGCGCTGAACGCTGAACGAAAAAATGCACAGCAACGTTGAAGAAAAATCACCAGTTTGTCCACTAAGCGATGTCAATCGTGAGCAACAATCTTTGCGATAACAGACATCCACTGTTGCTTTTCAAGTAACACATTCAGTTGTTGCGCAACGTGTTTTGCCCAAATCGAAATGGTTTTGATACAATGTTATAATTCAACGGTCCTGCTGGGCTACCCTCATACTGTTATATACCTAAGCACCTCGGAAAACGCTCTTCAAAACCGACGAAGTTGAAAATGCAAAATTTTTATAGCTTGGCATTAATGCGCATAGAAAGCAAAGCTTCTTTGTATTCCAAGGGTTACACTGCTCATAAGCAAACCTACTTAATGGTGCCGGTCATTTTTTGTACCGAAACATCTTGTCATGTTAATTATAATGTATCAAACCAGCACGGAACATCCAACAGTAACCCTTACAATGAATCCAATGCGCAAAACAAATTTATATTCAAATGTTGAAGTTGTCATGCTTCTGACGTTGTGCATCAACTTGCAAGTTTTTGCGAACTTTTGTGCTTTTGATATTTNTCTTGCAAATATTTTCCTGAAATCACTCACCAATATATTATGTTTGCTCCCCTNTTTCTTCATTTGAAACATTTTGAGGCATCTGTGTTACTCTGTGTTGTGAAAGGTATATNGCTAGACATCGGGCTTAATGTCAATTTGTGACATTCCCTAGTACTNCAATCGCAAATCAGTAATTTTCACCTACTCACTAAAAAAATCTGCCTCCTGTGTGAAACTATTTTCATCGAATAATTTTACACTTTCACTGAACGAGGCACCGAAAGCGCATTGTTTGTGTTTCCTGCTACTCATTCAAAGTTCTGCTGTTCAGCAAAAATCAAATAAGGCTACTTTGCCAAACACTAAAACCTTTTCGCACCGTAAAAATCTTGTTGTACGTGCAATTGCTATGTTTATTGCTTCACAATAATTTTGGTTTAACGTCACAGTGATAACTGCTGAAAAAGTTCACATAATCTGTGGACGTTGCCACTTCACAATTCCGGGTCACTTGAGGGTTTAGGTTTCCGAGCATGCTACAGCACGTCCGCTCAATCTCCTACCGCTCCGATTTGAAAACCAAACATTCTGAGGGAACTACAGTAAAATGTTCTCGTTGATATGGCGGATAAATCGCTTCGCGTTAAACTTGTTATCGTGAGTTTGCTTGAACATAAATTTAAATCAACAAATCTCACATTTTCGTTCGTTCTTTTAACTCTACACGCAAAGTTCGCATTGACGAAAAGTTTGGTTCATCTACGTTTAAACCTGACACAGCCCTAACAAACGTCAAGAAGTTGGGCATTTTTATCATTGCAATTTCGCTGAAAGTTTATTTGCCTCCATGCGTTTAGGTAAAAATTATATGACGCCATATTTTTGCAAATGGCCATCGCCTGGGCTAAACAAGCAGAGTTGGTGTTGAAAAATATTTTCTTTGATTAACATTCTTACTTGACACAGTCACACAACGTCAAGTGATGGATTTCTTTTATCATCACGATCTTGCTAAACATTTGATAATCTCCATGTGCTCAGCCGCAAATCACATGATGTCCATTTCTGCTTGCGATTGTTGTACGAATGTAACACCAAACTTTGGATGCAAAAACTTCGCATTAGAAAAAGAACTGTTTTCTGACCGCTTGGCTTTGATTTTCTCAGTTGTGAAATCATTTTTTTTGATGTTTAGTGTTTTTTGCATATTTTCATGCAAAAGTTTCACATATTGCGAAAAATTACGTATGGGCATTGAATGCACTGATAAGGAAACTTAACTTCATAAGGGAATAAAAGAAATTTATGATAGATTATATAAGATTTCGGTACTGTGGATGCGTAGAGGCACGTGAAATCGATGTCCTATAAAAATGATTAGCTTGACTGATTCGCTTGCTTGTCACCTTCGTGGCGACCCGCAACTTAAAAGCCTACAGATTTGTGCAAGTGTAAATCATCGCAAAAAGACGAAAGCAGACCCGTCGGCAGATTCCTCGAAAGCTTTTTCAGTGAATCGAGAGGTTTCGATTGTTGATGTTTGGAGGGTTATTTTTTAGAGCTGATGCCGCCTGCTTAATGAGCATTGTACACCTTTGAAACTAAAGCATTCAACACTTGGTGGGTTGCGCTTTCAAAAGCTGAAATGTTAAGGGAAATGTTAAGGGTGGTTGGTCAATTCGCTCTCAAATATCTAAAATCTTTCAACGCAGGCTATAGAAACTACGCTCAACACAAAACTTACTATCGCGAACAAATTGAACCGTGCAGAAACAAGGATCTCACTTTAAAATACAAGTAGTCAGTAGTTTGTTCAGGGGTTTCGAATGAAACACATTTGAAACCCCTGAACAAACAACATTTTATGACAATCTAAATACAGTAATGCGAGGTTTGATTGCTCCCCCCACCCTGGTTGCGGCCTAATTAAAATTCGCGCGCATTAAACTTTGTGAAAAATAGTTATCTTTTATTGCTTGACCATTCTCTTGAAGTCTTGAGTGCTGTGCACACAGCGCAATAAAGGCGAATTATTAAACCTATAGCAATCCACTCACAAAGCTATGGGCGTTTCTGCAGTCTGTGTTTGTGTTTCATTTTTGTGTTTCTGCAGTCTGTGTTTCATTGATATGTGTATACACTGTATAATAAATTTTCTATTTGAATAAGGACTGAGGATGCGTAATTTTACTTGAAATCGATTTCCTATTAAGAATTTGCTGATCGATTCCTTGCTTACACCCATCGTGGAAAGGACATACCTTGAATAACTTTTCCTATGTCATAACTGTTCAACGACTATTTTTTCAGATTACGTTTTTACTTCAACAGCATTTTTCAAAAAAATTCAAGGTTCCATGGAAGTGCAAAGGGAAGTGCATGAGCTGGAGACTAGTACCAAGTCGAATAGGCTCCATGCATTACGTCCAGTGAGTGACAGATGTGTAGGCGTAGTAGTATTTAACACAGTTAAATCGTGTACGTCGAGAGCTTCTACCAAAGATCTGCCACTGCAGTTTGTGTACTCGGTTCTCCACATCCCGTGGTGAGCGTTAAAATCACCACAGATAATAACTTTCGAAAAGTTATATAAAAAAAATCAAGGGAGACGGAGGTGAAGGGGTTGGAGGGGGGTTGTAAATGTTAAATATGGAAAAAACGTGTACTGCAATGCCTAGAACTTCAATATTGCTGCTGCCTGGAAGAACGACATCAATTTTCGAAAAATCTGAAGATGTCTTGACGCAAACCATAAGCCACCACCTTCTCCTTTGGAAGGAGGTCGGTATTTGCGAATTACATGATAGTGTGAGAAGGAAGGCTGGTACTTCGGTGTCAGATGCGAATTTGACGCATAGGGCATCTGGTAAGTTGTCTATTGTAGAAAGATACTCTTCGGCCTCTACAGTTACGCATCGGGAGGAAGGTCACAAGAGGCTGGAAAAATTAAGTTGTCAAGCTGTTCAGTAATGATCATCTCGTCTTGATCCGGTGTGACACCAGCGGCATGCGGAAATGGAGCAGCACCAACAGGTCTTGCATGTGTACGATCCACTGTCTTTCTCGGAATAGGGGGAAAAGCGGATTGTGAAACCATGGACGGAACGGGAGGACTTCTGGCAATTCTATGTGCTTTACAGGCATCACCATAGAACAGTTTCGCCTCTGTGTTTGGTTAAAGGATTTCATTTTCCAGTTTGTATCTCGGGCAGATTTTTTCATTCGCGGAGTGACCGCCTCCACAATTGAGACATTTGAGCAGCAGCGCTGCACTCGCTTTACTTATGTCCGCCACCTCAAAACACCGCAAAGCGCAGTTTACCTCGGCAATGGCCAGCGACATGCCCATAGCGGTTACGCTTAACACACCGTAACGGTCTCGGAACACTGTTTTACGCGGAAAAACAAGTATCCAATTTCATTTCACCAGGGAGGTCAGCAGTAGCAAACTGCAGAAAAACCGATTTAGAATCCTTCAACTTAGAAGAATCGTACTTTTGTAACGAAAACGTTTTCACAAATTTGACCCTTGACTTGCAAGGCATGACACGAGTTCGTCTGTGGAGATTTCTGCTAAAGATAACGCCCCGTGCGCCTAACGGTTGCATCGAACCAGCAGCTATCTCGACCGAGACGGCACCATCTGTCAGCTTCGTGCATTGTAGAAGCATAGTAATCTGCTGCACACTGCAACATTTCACAATCAGATTGCCATTTCTCAACGGAGACCAACTCTTGTACGAGCCTATGCACTTTAAGGCAGTTATGAATGAACACAGGGCTATAAGCTTTCAACTTCTGCCTGACTTGCTTTCTAAAATAACCGGGAGCAAATCCACGGCTTTGTTCTGTTTGCTGCAACTTTCACCGGAGCCAGCAGTTGAATCGGTTTACGATTTTTCGCTTTCTTAAGGCTCGGAAAGATTGAGCATCCCTATAATACTTCGACGTGTCTAGGTAATCGTCGTCCATCTCTGGGCGAGAAGCGCACCCGCCTTCTATACTCCGAGCACGTTCGTGATAAAATAGAATATCTCCACCCTAATAAGAAAATAACTCACGCCAAAGAACATGCGAAAAACGGAAGAAATACCGCCGAGACCAATTCACACTGCAATAAGCTCTCTACGCAATAAGCTCTCTATGCTTTTCACCAACACGTGCAACGCAAACAGCCGCCAGCATTGAATCAAATCACACGACAACGCGCATTCTGATTGCTGTATGCTCTCTGTGCGATCAATCGTGTCGCGACTCACTGATGCGCAGCTTTGATGTGATTGTATGTAAAACAATAAAATTCATGAGGTTAAAAATGCAGCATGCTGTAATCTCTTAAGATTCTCAGGACATTAATCCATTGATCTGTTAACCTTTTTCCCACGGAGCCGGATTGCTGGAGTCTATAATTTCTGCCGGAGCCGTACCCAGAGTCAGAATTATGATAAAATGCAGGAGTAAAATTTTCAATGTTCATATGAGCCGGACAGTAGCTTTAGTAGCTTTCATCAAATTAAATTTTTCTGTGACAGGCGAACATGAAAAATGCATCATGCTGTAATCTCGCAAAATCTTCAGGATATTTAATCCATTGACCAGTTGACAACCATGGGTGCACTGCAAGTAAAGCAGGGATTGGCGGATCATCGCCTTCTCTTATCTTAACAATGGTCAGCAACATCTTGATTAAGGTTTTAAGGCAACAACCGCAGAACAATGAGGATTTGTACCAATTCTGATATCGGAATTTCGTCATCTTGCCAAATTTACAAAATAACACATTTTCTTAAAACTATACAATTTGTGGACTGCAAGATAAAAACATTACTGCAGTCAGTGTTCTTCAATCAGGAAAATATTGGCAAGTACTGGCCTAGTACTAGATTTTGGATCGGACAGAGAGAACACATTCCACATACTAAGACTATTCCAATTTGAGATAAATACAAGTGGCACAAACTAACTGTTGATCATGGAAAGTCAAACTCACCAACTGCTTTAATTCTTCCTTCTCTGTAAGTCGAAAATAACAGAAGCAGCGCGAGAACCAATGACGTCAAATTCTTCACATACATCTTCGTTGCTATGGCAACAGGAAGACGAGAGTTCCATTCACTGCAACATTGTTCTAACTCCTAAAAGTCGACTGTTTAGTTTTTTGTTGAATGATTGTCTGCAAAAACAACACTTGTCATCATGGGCGCAATTTTGTTGTAAAATGTGGGGGGACAGCTCGGTATGAAACCAATGTAGTCATCGGGTCGATGCAGAAGTAACGTTTTGTAAATACAGATTCCTAAACTTATTTGTAGATGTGTTTTGAGAGCAACACTGATCACGCTTTGCTTTGTCCTTGCAGACGATTTGCCTGTTAATATACCTAAATTTGTTGCTGGACATGGTGCTGTNGTTCAGCCTGCTTCCATTAATATCGTATTTGGATACAAACAAGCACAGCAATACAGTAGAACACATCAGTTGGGTTTTCTCAGAGCTGTCAGTTGGAGTGCACAAAATGTCGAATCGCATTGGTCGCACGTGCATATCACTCTTACAGTAGAACATTCCAACTTTCATGCATTTTATAAAAAGTGTGGGTTACAGAAAGATTTGATATCTTGTTCAAGTTGCTTTACCTTACAAAGACAATAAATATTTTTCCTGCATACTTCCGGTTTTGGAAAAAGCTAAAAATCATTTTAATGCTTCCGAGCATCATGCATGCAACCCCACCCCTACCAACATCTCCACTGATATTCTCTTGCCAACAGCAAAAAAAGTTTGGCCAAACATTAGCGTAGCCTACTTCACGAAATGATTTCAGCCAATCTTCTTAGTTTCAAAGATTCAATAAACCAACCCAGTCCCTTATAAAATAACCGACTTCAGCGGCGAAGAATTCAGGGTACATTTTATGAAAGAGAAGTTGAGAAAACAACTCAAGAAATATTCAGCATCAAAAAGGTTGTGAAAAAACGCAAAGCTAAATCTCTGGTGAAATAGAAGGGTACCCTGATTTGTTCTTACGTTCAGTGTAAAAGCACACCCATACGCATAATAGTCATTCTTCACTCATTTGCATGTTCAGCAACAATGTTGACCTCAAAACTAATAACAGAAATTGTAGAAAACCATTCTGAATTTTAAGTTTACGTGAATAGCTGCAATAAATTTGTTTCAAATTGATCTTGATAAATCATGAAATTACTTATAATACTGGTATGCAAGGGCAACTGTGCCCTCGTTGCCTCCCCTTTGAAAGGGCAGGGGCGAATTACCCCTGCAATGCACCCCCGATCCGGTGTCCCTGAATGTCTGTTTGATTGTTGGCCTGTCATATCACAATGCATTCGCATTTTACCTGGACTCGACCAGTTCAGGAATTGGCGCCCTAATCTGGAGTAGTGTTGTAACAAGTCTTACGTGTTAACGAACATTAGTGTTAAGAATATGTCTGTAAACCTATGGTTCCGACGGCTCCAGTGCCTTGCAAAACGTTCTGTTTTGTCTGTTGTCATCGACCTGCGTTCTGCAGAGTGTGTGTTTATACTATGGACTTCATGTCTGCAGACAAATAAAATCAGTCAATTTGTAAGTTTGCATATATTGATTATTCTTTCTGAAGTGCTATGCTATTCGTCCTTCCTAGAGCTCACTCACCCTCACTGTACATACGGCAATCATGTTTATCTTTGATGTTGTGCTTTGTTGCTAACTTCTCTCTGATGTTGAAATTATTGCATTGTGTCGCTTCACCTGAAACATCTTCAAGTTATTATCACTAGGTTTGCTTCAGTAGGTGACAAAACAGGTTTTTATCAGTAGGTGAACCATAAGGCATTTCGCCAAACATTTGTGTCTCAAATATGCAGTTCGCACCCATTTGTAGAATTCCTAAGTCGTTCATTACTAACATTATTTTGATTTTTACTAGCATGTTAATAACTTCTAATTCAGTTACTTCGAGGTTAATTCACGAAAATGCATTAAACCTACTTTCCTTGCTTTTCAAACCAGCATTTCTTCGTGTCGTGTATGGGGTGCACATATCTCGAGAAGCACTCGAAAATCTCGAGAAGCACTGTTTTTATATTTCTAACGACTCAACACCACGCCACGATCAAGCCAGATCGGAGATGTAATCGCACCACATCAGGCCCACAGGATGGGGATCAACCGGACAATTTACCCCTCGAAATTTTCAAAAACACATTTAGTTGTCAGGTACTAAAACAGGTTACAGTCATTTTGAACTCCCCCAAAATGTCAGCTGGATGCGGCCCTGCACCACATGGTTGTTGATCGGAGTCTGACCCGCTTTCCCGTGGGTGTACCAACAGGACTTGCTTCGTCAAACTTTTTTGTTCTAGGATATAGTCCAAAAAAGTATTCAAAAATACGCAGGTAAACGTTTATGATGCCACGCAACCACAGCATGTGATCATGTAGCGAAGTGAAATTTTGCTTCAGATATTGCACTCAGCGTGAAGACTTTATGTTGCAAAAGATTTGGCTTCGATCGGAAATTGCATTAATCCTGAACTACCTACAGTTGCATGGCTGAGTATTCGGCAAAAATATTTAGTAGTGGTTGAAAAAAATCTATGAAAAACTGCATCAAAACCAGTGAAAAACAAGTGCTTCATGAACCTCACATCAACTACAAATTGAAAAAACGTAATGAAAAACTAAAAATTCCAAGCAGCAACATTTCTCTCTTCATCACAAATAGAAAAGCTACAAAGCAAGCTTGACTACATAGAGCGACTTCTACACCGCTTCCACATAAACACCCTTCTCACAGTCAAGCTATTGTATGCCATCACCTTTCTTATATCCAGAACATAACATATCCCCCACAACAAGACACCGCTATTTACTTCATTCAACCTATGCGGATCCACAACATTAATTGATTTCACATGACGCATCTTCCGGTTTTGTAAACAGTTCCAACTATCCTGTCTACATGATCATCACACGACTATATGTGTCAGACAGGGAAGGAAATATCTGCTGTAAACAGATTTTTGAAACGTGTTGAAACCTGTTGTCTGGGCTTACAACTCACTAGATTCATAGGTTTCAGCCTAAATCATCACCTCAAGCCCTTTCCTTGTCTAACGCGTTGCTAAAGAATTGAATAACCTGAACTGAAGCTGTTGCATGTAATCAACGTCAAAGCATCGAACAGCCACTTTTCATTCGAAATCTTAACAAGTGTTTGGAAGCATTAATACGATGTTTAGCCTTCGGGCGAATGACGTCACCACTTAACAATGATGCTTTATATTCCCTCTCACAGTATCACTCTTCCTGGACTGTTGTCTTGTGAAGTGCTATTTTATAGTGGGCTCAAAAAGGTTTCCAGCAGGTGTCTTTGGTTACAATTTCGCTGCGAAGTCTAGAAATACTGCAACTAATCACCTGTAGAAAATTGAAAGTTCAGGCATTTTTTCGGATGCTAATGAGCTGTGTCTACCAACGAAAGCAAAATAAGAATAAAAAATTTTCAAGCACATCAGGCTAATAAACGTTTTTTGTGTATGAAATCGCAGTTATTCACGGAATGTAGTGGTAAAATATATATAGATTAGACTGAAATTCTTCTCTCACTATTTAAAATTTGTGAGAAAAATAGTGCTTTTTGGGTCTTGGTTTTTTTCACTTCTCCAGTCCTTGTTCCAAATTTTTCATTTTCTTTCAGTCCTTGTTCAAAACTCAAACGTAACTGATTTCATTTATTACTGTTTCTTTCTTGCAAATTGAAAATGACACCAAAAAATGATCCAGACAAAAATGTTTTTTGGGATTTTTTGGTGTAAAATTAGGCAATTCTAACTGAAAATTGAGCCAAGAATTACTACAGCTGTGCTTGAAACAAAAAAACGCCTTTTCTTGCACTCCCAGGATTCGCTGTCTTCTTCGTCCAGAAAAATGTATAACACATAAGATGTTTTTTATTTCTTTCTACTGAAAAGTTTAGAGAAAGTGTTAGCAAACTCTGTTTGATTTTGTATTAGTTCAGGTCATTTTTCAATAATTCTTTGTGTCTTGGAAAATATATATTTTATGTCAGTACGGTCTGGCTATAATGATCCTCAACAAGGCTGGTAAGGATGAAGGAGGTTGGCAGTGTTGACGGGTCTCTCACTCTGTAACACACAAGCACGAGCTGTGAATCTGATTCACGCTATCCTATGTGATGATGAAGGCGTTACTCAGGCTGGCGGCTGTTAGAGACACGAAACCGTCACGGAAGTTGAGAGGTGACACTGTACAATTTATTGCCTCGAGCTCTGCGCTGGTTGTAATGACGCAAAACGGCAACATCTATCGACCATTAACACGAACAGCGACTTGTCTTTTACGACGATACAGCAGCAAACATATCGCAGAAAGCAGTTAATGGATCAGGCAGACGACAACTCGCTCACGGCACTACTGACGAAAAGAGAGCAAGTAAGCTTCCGCGAGGTCGTAAATACATGCACAGAAAGGCGAGCAGAAAAACGCATTCAACGAACGGCGTGAATATTGAGTCACGTGTTACGTAAAACG
>JGI24022J15233_10010297_pt1 | contig 10598 bp, 4 predicted proteins | sample Ectturendosymbi2_FD_15233 | JGI IMG/M metagenome (IMG submission 15233)
ATTGATGTTCGATGCTACAGAACTCGAAAGTTTCTGAGGTCCAACAAGCAAAGTTACCAGGAATTGCGTACAAACGCCCTGTCTATTCGAGTGTCTTTGCAACAACATGTTTGTGGAAATGTGGATTTTCCTCTTTAAATGCTTTGAAAAACACATATGGGAACAGTTTGAACACCTCGAACAATTTGCGTGTGATTCTGAGTGAATGTGTGCCAAGGTATGAGCCAGGGTTGTTGTAGAAAAAATCCGAAAACCCACCCAGTTTTTTTTTAAAAAAGCCCACTTAAAAAAATAAAACCCACCAAAAAAACGCTCTTTACTTTTCCTTTGAAAAATCTATTAAGATGTAAAAATGCTGGACACTCGTACAGTTCACTATAATATTTTTTAATCAAACAAAACGAACAGAAATAAAACTTGAAGGACTTGAAAAAAAGAGAAGAATAAATCGAACAGTTTTAGTAAATTTTAATGGTCATCTTCTTCAGCTCTGCACAATCGGTATATTTTAACCATTCTTCTGCCCTCTCTGCATCAAAACTTTTCCTGACTTTGGACCATACCAACCATATGGTGAAAAAATGCACTCTATACATGCTGAACTAGTAGGGCATGCACATAAACTTGACATAAAACTGCAGAGTTTGTGTGGGAATGGTTTATCTCTGTTTGCTGTGCGCATGCTTGCCAAGCCTTACCACTTAGGAGTGAACTGACCAACAACACTTTGTGAAAGCAAAGATGGGGTACATTTCTTTACCCTCACTTTTGAATGCCATAATAGGTATAACAAGATATTATTGTGTAATTCTGAAATGGTGATATTGCATGATGCAATGAAAACAATTCAGAATGGGGTTTTTCCATTTTCCTCAAAAAAAGAACGAAACTTGTGTCTTTTTAAAAAACCACAAACATGTTTTTTTTAAACCAAAAAAAGGTGGGTTGTTTTTTTAAAAAACCCGGGTTTTTCTCAACCCTGGTATGAGCGGATAATATCAGAGAAGCAGCAACAAAACAGTCGCTAGGTTTTTTACTGATGAGCAGTAAGATATTAAAGTTAAACAGTGCGACTGAGTGTTTTCTGTTGTGCTGTCAGCAGTCTTATGCATCGTGAGTAGCAATTTTAAAAAATGAAGATTACTGCAAAATCGGATTGTTTATGTGATTTCTGCGCGTTTTTTCAAATGAGGGGTGCAAACGTAACTTAATTTTAATCTAAAGAGTGCCAGCTTCGAAAAAGGTTGGGAACCTATGCTCTAAATTCTGAATATTTTTCAAACAAATTTTATAACGAATTGACAAAAATGTTATAAATTACAACAAACACAATAGAGTCTACGGATTTTTGTCACGAAATTCGCACTTTACGAATGAGATGTGTGTTTTATAGGGAAAAAACATTAGTGTTACGAGCCACATTTTTTGAAAGGTGGTGGATGAATTCTGACGTAGGGTTGCTTCTACTACAGGAAAGATGAGCACACTGCCACGTGCTGGTAGCAAACGGTCACGCAACGTTAGGAAAAAAGAGCAGTGGAAGATGTAATTCAGTTACGCATCGATGGATGTACGTTTTGGAGCACAATGCAAAAAACATCTGCAGAACTGTCTTAAGNGGTAAAGAACAAAATTTGAATAAACAAATGGCTGAATTTAAAATTTCAATACTTTTTCAACATTTGGTGTATATTTTAGCCAAATTCAATGCTTTTTCAAGGTCTTAAACTGATTTCAAAATTCAATACTTTCAATACCACGTGGGAACCCTGTATATAACATCGAGAGAAATAAAGGCAATCTTAGGACAGTACCTGTGGAGAATTGCTTCTGAGGTCTTTGCTGAGTTTTTTGAAACTGTGCACCCTCTTCATTTTGTTATCTCCATGAAAACCTCCAATTTGTTTCAGAACCTGAAATCATACACGCCATATTTTTGACACATTGCTTTCCACTAACAATATGCCACTATTTCATTTCTGGGCAGGTTAAAAAATGATCGCCCAGCTTTTCTGAAAATGACAAAAACTTAAGCATTTAATCTTGTGAATCTTAGAGAAATCACACTTTGTTTTTCACTAAAAGCAATGATCAACAAAAAGTAAATTCATTAACAACACTGGTTTTTGGAAAAAATACTGTGCATTCTAGACAGGATATGAGCTGGCTGTCTTGATCTGATCTACCAGAAAATGAATACTGATTCTACAGCTGATGGGTATTTGTAAAACTGCATCCAATTAGTAACACATGTATCCTAGCAGACTAATTCACACAAGTATCGACAGCTCAGCAACTACGTATGCTGCAACGCCCAGGTATTTCACTACTTATTAAGTGTCATGGTACAGACAGCATCAAATCAAAAATTTTGACACAAGTTTATTTGCAAATTTTTCATGTTGATTAAGCTGAATTTTTTGCAGAAGCCTATTGCTGAAAAAAGATGCAGTTTGACTGCTTGTGTGCCAGTATTGCATATTAACAATGTAAAAAGGAGGTTAGAGGGAAGGTCAAGATCTGTACAAAGAATTAGGACGTTTTTTCAAAAATTTTGCTAGCGTGCACATTAATGATACAACAAACTGTGTTTAGAGAGACTTTGCTAATGGTGGTGTACCAAACACATTGCAGATACCTGTTACATTCTTATCATGCTAATAATATTAGGTGCCACTACTTCCAAAACCTTGCAATATATACCAGTAGACATTAAATGACAAATACTTGAGTTGAATACTAGAAAATCAGCATGCATTGATTAACAGACAAATACTTCAGTAGGCCAATGTTCAGTGTTATCCCTGCATTGCATGTTTAATCCATAAAATATGACATGGATTTCGATGTAAAGGTTAAATGATTGCACAGTTCCTTCGGCTTTTTTCACAGAATCTTAATCTTTTAGCATCTGGCTAGGTCACAAAGTGGGTTTAGCACACACCACCTAAGCAGACAGGCTGGGTTCAATTTCTAACCAGGTCATACCTAAGACTTGAAAAACGGTTCTTGTGGCCTGTCCAGCATGGTGTTCAGCATTAACAGATGGGTGAAAGGAAACGGGTCACACATGGTGCTGCCATTGACTTGCTATCAACAAAACCAAACTAGTCTTCTAACAAGCAGTTACATATTTACAAAAGAACATTTTTAACAAAATTAAATTCAGCCCACATCTTTCTGCTAATGATTGCTCATGATAGGATACGTATTCAAGCTTTTTCTAAAATAAAATTAAAGTAAAATTAAAGTAAAACCAATGCTGCCAACTTATTTCAAAATGGTTTAGAAACATTTGATGTTGCACCTTGGTATTTCATTGATTTATTACAATGGTCCAACTTACATGTGAAATTATTGAGGTTGAAAAAACAAAAAAAGTTTCAGGATAAAATCGCATCCTTCCCAAGAGTGATATCTGACCCATAAGGAAAAAAAATCACATTCACAGCAAAAGAATTACATGTTTGACACTGTACTATGGGATGCTGTTTGTAGGAAATAAAATTAGTGTTATTATGAGACAGCTTCAACACACAAACTGCTAAATCAGACACATTTAGCTCACAGAGACTCAGAATGCTCTGTATTGAACAGATATAACATACCAAGTTCTGAATTGGACAGATACTTCAGACAAATATTAGTCAGAAGCGTTAAACCAGACAGATATAACCTATCAAGTGTCGAATCTGACTGAAAAAACTCTTCCAAAATGATTGTATTTAGCAGTCATGCATGAATATCACAAAAGCATGAACGTTTATGCAATGTCAATTGGTTGGGAAACAGTCATTCCATTGGTCATGCTTGATTGCTGTATCTGCTTATCAGCAGTTTGTGAATCACATTTGTCAGATATAGCACTTGACGTGTTACATCTGTCAAATGTAGCACTCCTTGAATGAAATATGTTGAGTTAAGCAGTTGGCATGTTCAATGTGTGCGTTATATCAAGAAATGCATTTACAAATGATGCCACATACATAGCAAAACCATTATAAAAGAAACCAACAAACCTGTTTGAATGCTGAGGGCCTCTCTGGCAAGTTGTCAATTGATGTAGCAAAAGACACCCTCTGCCACTCAACCGACTCCGCAGGGTCATTCAGAACACTTACGTTAGCACCAGATTTACTTTTAGCACCTCGCAGAAAAGGATTCCATTTGTTTGGCTTTTGATTCTTGCCTGCTTGACAATAATCTAAACAAACAACTAAAGCAGTAATGGAAGCTGATAATAATCTATCCGCAAATATATGGTCAATGACAAGATATCGAAGAACAATCAAATCAAACAGGAATCAAAAGCAATGAAAGAACATGCCATATGCACAAGATCTAATTCCTTTTATCTACAACTTGTTAGTGTGACAACTTCAACGAGAGACAAAGAAAAATGTAAAGGAAGGAAATTTTCACTATCAGGTAACATCACTTCAAGGAAGTTGGAATGTCATGCGGGATATTGCTGCTACTGTGACCAGACCAACAGAAAACCTGATTCAGAATGAATGACAAACTCATTGAATGGTGCAATGGGGTTTTATGATTCCAAAATAGTGCTTGAACGCAGTATCCCAAGATTTTAATGTACACCAACTTTCAACACAGCAATAAACAAAATATACCATTACCTAACCATGGGTCAGCAACTTTTTTTTTACAAAAGAGCTATTTTGCTTCAGCCTCCAGCGCATATGACTGATGAGGAGCCACAAAATGTTGATGTCATTCTATTTTTCATGTGACTTCAAAGAGCACAGACTAAATTGTAATCAACTTTTTAAAAATATTAATCAAAGCAAATTTGAATTCAAATTTTGTGAAATCCAGAGAGCCACTTTAGAGTTCTAGCTAAAGAGCCGCATGTGGCTCCGGAGCCATTGGTTGCCAACCCCTGACATAAACACATTGGTAAGTTGATAATCTGTGTCTCATGCAATTAAAAATGTCAATATTTGACATGCAGTACCAAAAAGCAATTCTTTGTTATACCTATTGGACAGGCCACAGTCACATTAACAGCTTCCATGTTAAAAGAATACATTAATTTTTAATGTACACTTCTGACTGCACCAAAACTATTAAATCCTGAGCCTTTACTGCACTTTTTGGCTTAGCACTGAGGTGAAATCACAGCCATTCACCTACGTGCAAAGTCAAAATTAATATGAAAAATTCTAACACCTGCATTTTGCAAAATCAATGTGAATAAGCTGGAAGTAGTTTGACTTATTGATATAACTTACTGCAAACAATTCATGCTTGGCATAACCAATTTGAAGTGGTTTACTCATGCAAAGACTTGTTGTTTGACTAAATTTATTTTTTAGATGTGCACAAATTAATTTGGAAAGAAGATACTTATCTAATTTATAGAATGGATAAACACAGTTTTACCTAATCTCATAAACCTCACTCAGGAATAAATGAAGTAGGATGAAGAAAACAAGTCAAAACAGGGTGAGTAAAAGAAAGATAAAGTAAACGTGCAGGATACTTTATTGTGAAAGTTTAGAAAACAAACTACAATGAAAAATTTTAACAAGTAGATGGTAAGCACCTTCACTAGTATCCATTGTATTCAAATACAAGTCAGTTGCTCATTTCAAAATAAAGTGACTGCAAAAATTTCTATATTTTCACAAAATATCACCTACACAGGAAAAACGGTAGATCAAAACTAATATTAGAGCTAGCTGTGTAATGGATGGAAGATCTGTTAAAACTACTCTTGGTGTTAGTGTCATGTCACTTGGAACACAACATACTGGGTTTGATTTCTTTGATTCTTAAACTAACTTCAAACCTCAGGTATAACACTGAATGTGTTGTTTGAATTCATTGTTTCATTATTTTAATACTCTGCATTACATTAGACACTTCCAAAGAATATAATTCTCAATAGCAATGCTTTCGTATTTTTGTTTTTTAGGAGTTGTCCCCAATTCTGAATATCTACAAACATCCTTTCATGTTTCCTATTATGATACTTATTACGATTGTTCAAATTTATCAACTAAGTAGTGTTCATGGAGGTGACAATGCCAAATCAATCAGCAATGTTTTACATTAGGAAATTGATTTCACACAACTTCATGCACCCTCAGTCCTCTAATCTGCAAGCAATTGCTTATGGGTAAAAAGCTTAAGGACTAAGTAAGGACTGAGAAAGTAAGCAAACAAGACTGCAATTAACAATCAGAACAAAACTTGTGGCAAATAACCAGAAAATAGACCATGCTCATATAATTGCTTTCATTAAAACTCAAAATCTGATGCTAATTACATAGCAACAAAACCATAGTTGCAAGCAATGGGGAGGTGGCTCAACATAAAGCAAGCAGTAGGCTAGCAAGCATTTTTTAGCAATAAAATCAAGTTCATAAAATTGGAGATTAGTTTCATTGGGTCGCCTTAGTACAGACTAAGCTTGCAGCAAATCGCAAGCTTTTAATTTAAAATTATAACTACCAGTTTGCACATTCCAGCAATTTTAATATGTTTATCAGCAAATGGCTTGTCTAGTTCAAGCTTTTTATTTGTCTCACAGTTCTTACAGGATATGAATCAACAGTTTGCTTGAGAGCAATTTTTCTGGTTAGAATTTCAAAACCTGGAGTTACACCAAATATTGGAAAATGTTGAAACAAGTAATATCGAGTACATCTAATGTCATTTTTGTGCATATGCGCAGGTTTTTTTTAAGGTTAGACCTTGGTGACCTTTGCACACCTCCTTAGAGGTGAGAAAGATTCACAGGAGGACGTGAGTATAGCAGCAACATATTGTTGAAAAGTATTAAGCACATTGTTTTTATCATTGTCAATTCATTACCATTTCTATCACTATCAACACAATGTTCAAAACAACATGGGCAAGACAAAATCTTGGAACAAACTGAAATGTTAAGCCGATTTGCAAAGTGCTTTATCTTCAACAAAGACCTGAACTGTTCAGAAAAGTCTAGATAGCCAGCAACAGCTACGCAAGGTCAACTGCTTAGTAGCCAACACCCACATCAGAACTACACCAAAATATATAGTTTACAATAGCTCCTAATTATTGCATTTTGTTTATTTCATTTGATTTTATTGCTTTTAAAACAAAAAGTTTACATTTCTATATCACCCAACTTTAAATGCACCAAAATTATGAAAACTCGAGCCTTAACCATAAGCATTTATGTACAAGCAATAAGCATGCCTTTTAGTCATGTAACCATAAATCATTAGTGTCATAACTGCTTAACTCGGCTTGTGTAGCCATAGTCACAAGCAAGGCAGTCAGATTTCACTTTCTCTTTGAGCACTTTTGTCTGCGTATTCACTGCTGGAAGGTGATCTCTACTGTACACTATGGTTTTGATGTTGCCGGCTACCTAGCAGTTCACCCTTATGCCATAGCCGGTGCTGGCTAACTACAGTTGAGTAGCACCTTACCTACAGCTACTTCCAATTAAGCAAAGGTATGTGTGTGAGTGAGGAAGAGATGGGTGATGTTCATGTGTGCCCATGTGTAATGACAGTAAAATAAAAAATGAGAACATATATTTAAAAAATAATACACGTAAGAAATGCACATAACACAATTGTTTTACAGTACATGCACAATATACATCAACGTAACACAGATGATGGTGGGCAAGCAATGAGTGAGGAGTTGAGGCATGTACAGATGAGCAGGTGAATCAAGTGAACAACAATAAGGGTTATGAGGCAGAGAGCAGTTGAATTAGTACACAACATTTCATTACAAAAACAAGTAGCAAGAGTAGAAAACAATGTTTATACATATAAATCGTGAAGAAGCAACACAATTGCCCATATCCACGGACCAAATGGAGTGAGTTCCATGGATGAAAGTATGTCCCACCAAACGCATGGTGTCACCAAATGATGTTAAAGATACAAGAGCATACACAGAATACAGTATTATTAGCAACAAACATTAATTCAATAATAAGTGTTGGGTACATGAAAAACAAAATATGTTTATTGCTATGCACAGAAGATGATAACAGTTGTTATCGAAACGTTTGCAAAATATGTTTAGTAAATGAGAGTATTTAGTTCTAAAAAAGGTAAAATTTCACTCACTCACTGACACCATACTTGCAGCTTTACATGATTGTGGGCCTAGGAATTAAACTGAAGCAATGTCTGTGAGATCCTGGAGGTGAGCAGTGCTTGGTTTGCCTTAAAATTCTCGAATTGCAGCAAGGGTGCTACTCAAAAGGGCAAATCTGAGCTTTGTCCTTATGTAAGTCATGACAGATGCATATAGCTCCCTGCATTTTTCAGTTACTTTTTCAGCCAGTCTTTTGTTGACTCTGGTGCCATCCCACCACTTGTTGTAAAGACAAGGGAATTGAATGAAGACTTTTCAATGTCAATCACTCTTTGGTTGTACTTATTATCCTTCTCTTTTTATGTTGTTGGTAGATCTCTGCTACAGACTTCCCAAAATAAGACTGTGAGGTAGGATGTGTGATCCTTATGTCAAAGAACATTTTCTCACAACTATTCCACAGTCCTCTCGCAGAGATATTCAACCTGGCATTGTCAGCAGTGCTGACTTTTCTTTCAAAATCATTTTCATTGATTGGCAGAGGTGTGGGTTTGGTCTCTCTGAATATCTCTTACAGACCTTTCCCATTATCTGTGCTTCAGAGTCTCTCACTCAGTTGTGCTTCATTAAAGTGTAACCACCCAGTTTACATATAACATTGAGGCTGTGATCCACAGAGTTTGTCTCTCCACAAGCACAGTGGGTGGGTATGCCTTTCATCTTCCATCCATATGGCATCCATTAATTCTTGTTGGTTTAGAGTGTATCTAATCACTTTGATTGGCAAGGCTGCATTGCTCCTTTTATAAGTGCCACTTTGTAACTCAAGGCTCTAGGTTAGTTCATTACAGCTATTTATTTTGGCATTCTGCGTTCTTCTCTTGTTGTATTGTGTTGCATGCTTCTGGCATATTGCTGGTCTGAGCAGTTGTATTCAAGATCGAGTTTTTGATTATATATTTTGTCTGTTAGTTCAGCAGTGATCAAGAGTGGAATAATCATCATATCTGTCTTGGCAACTTTCTTAAGGATTTGTCAGACCTAGCCCAACATGCCTGGGAAGAAGAGCATAGTATTTGTCTTTTTGCATCACTTTACTGTACCTTTCATCCATGAGAGCAGGAATCAATTGATCTGTGATGGTGTTTCCAGTGGTTTAAATAATTCACTTATGTCTGGTACTGTTCTTTGGAAATGGCTCCATCTGGAGCATAATCCTATGGTGAATGCTTGAGGATCATGCATCTTGTGCACAATTTGATAGCAACTAAATGTCTTTTACCCAACCCTCAACTTTGTTTTTCATGTGCTATTCCCTGAATGATTCTGTTCCAATTACTGCTCTAAGGTAGCATTCACCATGGTCTGATTTTGATTTTACGGTCTTTGAAAAGCTTTTGTGCGCATTTCTTTTTAGACTACTAGGCCTATCTTTTACTATGAGGGTAGTGATGGTCTTTGCAGGTTTTGGGTAGTAGGCATACCCAAAGTCTGATCCCTTGGCCTATAGGTATTTCCACGATTTTTGACACCTTCCAGTGATCTGACTGCAGAACTATCATCCGCAAACCACAATTGTTTCGTATCATCATTTGCAGTTTCATTGCTTTATGCTTAGTGCTTAATGATTACATTAAGTTAATGTATCAATGGTAGCACTTTACCTTGCATATGTAGCCGTTGCCGACTACGTAGACATTGCCATTAGTTTCCAAAAAACAACTGCATCTTTTGAATGCATCCTTCCGATTAAGCAGGATAATGGCACATCAATTGTTGCAACACCTGTGACCCCATAATTAACCCAACACATTCTTCAAGATCCTCAACCTCGAACGCCCACCCACTTGATTCCCACTCCTTTGATGCTCTACAATCCCTGAGATCCTGTAACACCCCATCCACCGTATCCCCAAGGGAGCACGCCCCTCTTTTGCCTCAGGACTGAGCAAATTCATCAATAAAGCCATATCTTCAAACGCACTACTGGACTGGCAGCGTCTACTATGCTTCCCCCTCTCCGTCCTATCATCAGGTCCAGGACACAAGGGAATCTCCCTGACCAGTTGCATAAAGTCAAAGAAAATCAACACATACCTGGAATCCGACAGCCTCCAGAAACCTGAAGTCTCTCCCAGACACGCAACCCCACAACCGAACAATGCCCTCAAGGACCCAGCCACAAATATGAAAAGTCTGGTAAACCAAAAACGGTCCAACTTCAATATCAAAGGTGCCTTACAAATAATGTCAGGTGATAGCTCTTTTGTTAACCCCAGTAAAGAATCCCTTGATACCCTCCAACAAAAACACTCCCAGGCCCCATCCGACCTTATGCTACCCCCTTCCCCAAGCGCTACCACTCCACCAACATACTTCAGTCAAAACCAAATACAGGCTGTAATCTCTTCCTTCCCCCATGGCTCCAGGGCAGGACCAAAAGGACTGAGACCACAACATTTGAAAGATTGCATATCAATCTCTGCAGGTGATGCCAGCACTTCTCTCCTCACCAGCCTAACTGA
>JGI24022J15233_10010302_pt1 | contig 10597 bp, 2 predicted proteins | sample Ectturendosymbi2_FD_15233 | JGI IMG/M metagenome (IMG submission 15233)
CCCGGCCCGCCAAGCCATTTAGTGTGGCCCTTGCGAACACTCTGGTTTTAACCCATCATGCATGAAAATCCTAATGTGCATGAAAAAACTGATGCGTACATGAAAAAACTAAATTTTTCGCGTGGCCTAGCTAGATGTCTGAAGTTGGTTATATGGGCCACCGACAAAAAATGTTGCACACCCCTGATTTAGAAAATGCAGTTATGTTTACAAATTAATATGCAAATACTAATAGTCCAATAGTTTGAGCTTTTGATTATTTTGTTTATCTTCTTCCATTAGACTGCATTTAACTGAGCTTTCATATTTTTGCCGTGACAGTGACATATTAACACCTTCGACAATATGTGGATTTTCTCTTTAAAGGTATAATTTGCTTGCAATTCCATAACTCTCCAGGTGATTAAGCTGGAGAGCTGTTCAAACTTTCAATAGATGCTGCATGTCTTCCAGTTTACATTGAAAAAAAAATTGGAAAGTTTTGGATTTTGTTTTTTTAGTGGGTGACTCATAAGTGGATACATTTTGGCATTTGTTGGCCATGGTCATCAACCCTGGGCCCGAACTGCAAGAGCCTATTTTTTGACTCAAATTTTTAGTGGAAATTAGGTGAAAATCCAAGTCTTTTGAGCCTTTGATTGGCTTTCTAACAGTTCTGGTTCAAAAGTTCATTTCTACACTGGTTGCTATTTCATCATCAACATCCTCAAAGAAAACTTTTTAAAGTTGTCCTCGGCAGTAGGCTTATCAACTTGTTAATGTTGCCCACAGTAGTAGGTTTGGTCAAAAAAATAGCATAAAATTTCCCAATATACTCCTCTCTTGATTTTTACCAGGGCTGCAGAGCTGGAGCTAAACATTTTGCCTGGAGCTGGAGCGCATATCAAACTTTAGATGTAGCTGAAGCTCTTATTAACACCTTTGGAGCCAGCTTGGTTTTGCCTTTAACACCTTAGAAGCTGGTATGGTATAGCCTAAAAACCAGCAGTTTGCACGTGTCTTTGCACGGGAGTATATCCGGTGCCGAAAGCACAAGAGCACTTTTCAAAGTAACCCTCAAAAGACTGGGCAAGTCTTAGAGTCTACAATGAAAAAAAATGTTTGTGGTTTTGGATTTTTTGTGAGTTAGTGAGTTATGGAGTTGCAAATTAGTGCAAAATTAGCGGCTCAATGCATGATTTCAAAGTACGATATGTACTTGTACACCAGCTCCCAACATGTTAACATTTAGGAGCCGAAGCAGGAGCTATGGTTATTTGAGATGTAGCTCCAGATCCTATCTTAGACACTAACAGTTTTGGCAAGATGACTGAATGCTAGACTTTTCCAAACACAGTGCTCTTGATAGCACAACTAGGCATGATTCTTATGAGTTACAACACCAGGTTGCAACAATGGATCTCTGATTTTTCCATGGTTTATGCATCGCTGTGGTTGTGGCATCATAGCTGGATACTGGATAAGCATGGTGTTACTTGTAGAAATAAGAGCAATTTTGTAAATTGCCACAACATCTTACTTTCTAGTAAGAACGATCAAACCAGATCTGTAGTAGTGTAGCAATCTAAAAAGAACCAAGCTATAGTCAGTAGGTAGATAATATCCATTGCCTTTATAACAGTGTAACAATGCTGATGGTGTCAGCATAGAGTATGATTCAAATAAGATATCATTGCAGGCTTAAGCATGAAATGCATGGCACGCCATTGTAAATAGGATTTTTTATTAGAAACCATAACCACTAGGCTTACTAGCAAGGTTTACTAGATTACTCGCAAAGTTCACTAGGAACTGTTACGTTTACTGGCATATCATGAAAGTTATAATTGGTAGAGAACTAGTATTGTTGTACATGGCAGTATATTTTCAGGTGGGTATAAAAATGCAATGTAAACAAATGTGGACTTTCTCAAGGTTTGGAAAAAAATTGTATTTAGCACAGTAACTGGTCTTATTTTTTCCTAAGCGTTGCAGGTTAAATTGTGCTTGACTTTGCCATTCATCACTGCTTTTTATGAGTGCAAAAGATAAGAAATCTGAAGTTTTCAGCTATTTTCAGAAAGCCAACAAAACAATGTTCTCAGGATGATGTAATCGTATGAATTTTATCAAACACGTTTCAACTGAATTTATTGAAGTTTATCCAACCTCTAAACTTTATTGGCAATCTAATATGATCTACCCTTCATTACATTCCAACACTTCAATTGAATGAGATGTTTTGAACTCAAAAAGAAAGCTGAAGTCTTCAGTAAGCAAGGCCCCATCAACCTGAAACTGTTTAAAGGACTGTTAAAAAGCAGAGGTTCCATAAGAAACTCTAAAAGACAACCCATATGCATGTAATCAAAGGCAGTTTCTATAACATTGCAGGTATTTATGAAGTCATGAAGTACCAATTCACAAGACTGTTAAGTAACAGATAGTATGTGAATGTCACTTGTGATGTCATAGAGCAGCCAAAAAAATTTGTTCAGAGCCAACTCTTTTCCATTTATTTGTGATGTTTTTTTAGAACTTCATAACTGTTAGTCTTGAGAATAATATGTTTGGAAACATAGGCATGTCTTCTAGCTAAACCAGAAAAAATTTAAAATAATATTTTTTGGCATCCATCCCAAATTGGTTGAGCATTGTAGGGGGGTAAAAACGCAAATATCATGAAAAGTATTGGTTTTAGATAAATTTAAACTACATATTTAGAAAGCCCATCCTAGAAAACATGGGGATAGTCACCAATTTCAATAGGATTGGACTAGCAGATCGAGTGTTACCCATTGTGTTGCTCATCAATGCAAATGCCATCTAGTGGTAAAAATACAAAAGCAATGATAAATAAAAAAACACCCAAATTTTCGCAAAATTGGTATCAATTTTCCTAAAAATTTATAGGTGTAAACATCTGTGAAAAGGAATGAAAACCTAAACCACATGCTTCCAAATTTTAGAAATTTGGGCTGAATTATAATGAAATGACCCAACGGTGAATTTCTTGCCAGAAGCCACCATACTAATTTTTCAAATTAACGGCTTTGAAACACTTCTCATCTTTTGTGTTAATGAAAAATGCAAATGTGTGCAGGTTGGAAAGAACACACAAGAGAGGTACTCGACTGTGTCTTTTGTACTCTGTGCATGGTTGACCTGCTCAGACCCGCTGGCATAACCAAGACTGCAACAAGCAAAGCACGCAATGATCACAAAACGCTTGGTCGATTGGGACTGGACTGTGACAAAATACTTGGACACAAATATAGTTTTCCAAACAAACATTTTCTTGATTACGATCGATATATATAACAAAAGGTCCTCAGGCATTAACAGCAAAACCAGTGACTTCCCAGAATTTGTTTACGTTACCATGAACACTTTGAGAGCCGGCATACGATATATTCGTACTTCGATTTCGGCCTAACAAACAGCAGCTTTCGGTTGCCTTAGCAATGCCATAGCTCCTCCGCTGATCACACTAGAGAGCTGTTCAAGGGCTCAAACGGATCCACCACTCTAGTAGATTGCACTTGAAAAAAAATTTTGGGGTTAGGGGGTGTGGATTTTATGTGACTGACGTCATAAGTGAAGTAGTTTTGAGGTCATTTTGGCACATGTTGCCTGGCCTAGGGCCCAACCGATAGGCCAAAGTGTTTCGCTGAAGTTTTCATTGGAAACTAGGCTCAAGTCTGAGTCTTTTGAGCCTTTGATCGACTTTCTAGCATTTCTGGTTCAAAAGTTATGATCTAAAATAAACAAATTAATTAATTATCTAATTAGCCAATTAGTCAAATATTTTTACTAACTTACATAACTTTTGAACCCAAAACCCCAGCAGGTCATCCAAAGTATCAAAAGACTCGGATTGTACCTAGTTTCCAGTAAAAACTTCAGCGAAATACTACCATCTAACGGTTGGCGCCCAGGGCCAGGCAAAGTGGGCCAAGGCAGCCTAAAAGTCCTCCACTTATGACCTCACTCACAAAAAAACTCACACCCTCCAAGCAAAAAAATTTTTTTCGAGTGCAGATTAGAAGACTTGCCACGTCTTTTGACGCTTCGACCAGGTCCGCAACCCATACAGGAGCGGAGATATTCCCACGCAAAGCCACGTGCGTTTAGGCGTTTTTTTTTCCAAACATCCCCGAAAGCAGCCAGACTCCATAGTGTTAACTTGAGTAATGATTCTGCTGCAGTAACTGTTCTCTGACAATCATCTGAAGTTGTAATTGTTGTTTAATCGTTTATTTTTTCATGGTCAAAGCACTGATTGTAAAAAACTACCAGATTAAACTATTCAAATAACTGTTGTATATTCTTTTAGTTTTGTGTACTAGATTTTGCTATGCACTGAAGATGATAACAGTTGTTATCGAAACGTTTGCAAGATGTCAGTTGTATCGTTTGCTTTGGCCGTAGTATTTATTATATTGTGTACTAGATTTTTTTTAATTTCCCATCAACTTTAGGCAAATCAAGACTATTGAAAATATTGTGTAAAAACTAACAGACGCCAAAACTGGAGCCATGGTATGAAAAAAAAGTGCTCTGGAGCCGCAGCTGTACTCATGAAAACCAAGAGCTCCAGAGCTGGAGCCATCATGTTCATGAAAAAGAAAGCTCCAGAGCCAGAGCAGTGTCATTTTTGCAACAGCTCCAGTCCTGATTCAGCTTTACTCTTTTGTAGTACTTGGGAAAGTTTAACTGATTCTTTATTCAGCAGTTCAATAGTTCTATTCCCTTCTTGACTTTTTTTAAACATGTGTTTCTCCTTTTTCTTCCTTCAAACTTTTTAGAAAAAGTTTGTTTGTAACAACTTTTCCGTGCATAAATATTCTTCTTTTTTGGAGGGTGAAATTTTGAGCTGACCTGCTTCTAGACTTGAAAATAACCTGAAGAGATGTTTCACTATCTTGAATACATGTGTCAAAATGATTTTATACTTGGTAGAGAAAATATTTGCATTATTTTTATTTGGCTCTATCAATTGCTGAATGCAACTAACTACTATTTTTTCTGATCTGACCCTTCTTGAAAAAAAGCCGTTTGTACCTACCATTTTACTTGTCCACACAAACATTACTGCAATGCAGTTTAAATGCAATTATGATGCAGCTTGATGACCACTGTTCTATTACTTTTTAGAGCAGACCCTGGGTCTAAAATATTAGACCAGACCCTGGGTTCTTAACTAAGGGCACGTGGAAGGTTTGCAAGGGGGCCACAAGTATGGCAGTAACATACTGTTGAAAAGCAGGATAATGGCAGATAAATTATTTTCTGTTTTCAGCGTTTGATTGTGAGGTTAGCAGAGGCACAAATATGAAGGGCTAATGCCAACGGAGGCAGGTTGAAAAAAGTTTAAGAACCTCTGTTGAAAACAAGGTAATTATCAATTGCATGTGAGCTACTATTATAATAAAATATATATACAATACAGCTGAAACGCTAACAATTAAATTAAGGATCTTGTTATTTTGTAGAGCAGTACTTTGGAGAAATTTACTCATCTGTTTTACAGTGAGATCATACAAGATATGCACCTATGGGGTAAAAAATTTTTGTCTGTGGTGAAAAGTAACTAGTTTTTTGCCAAGTCAATACGTCCATTTGGGGTAAAAATAAAAATGAACTAGCCCATAAAACTCAAAATGTCAAGTTGTCAAACTTTTTATTGGTATAACAGCAACATGCATTAGTAATATAATTGCAAACTTTGACATGCTTTGCTAATTACTTCTGAAGCAGCATAAAATTTCATAAAATTTGTTCGAAACTTTTGGTCCTTTCTAATATCAACATCAGTTTTCAAACAAATCTGCTCACCTTATTTGTGGATTTGGGTTGGCACAAATATGTTCTAAACAAAATCTTAATGAATGCCTCCATAGCACTAATTCCTTTGAAACTTTTTTTCTCCTTAATTTTTAAGGGGGATAGTTACTTTTTACCCCAACATCGAGCAATATTTTTACCCCACTTGACTATATGATTTTGATTTAATGTCCATGATAAAACATAGCAATTAAAAGCTTTAGCTTTTCCAGGAATCAGGCTTTCCAGGAGGCAGCTAACTGGGTTCTGCTGAGGCTTTCCAGAAATCAGCTAACTAGGTTCTGCCATCACAGCTGCTATCAGTCAGACTTGAAAAAATATGTGATTAAATAATTAGTATCCATGAAGGTGACACAGTCAAATCAATCAGTGGTTATCCAAATTATGTCATTGAAATAAATATATGGAAATATTCTGCCTCACACTAAAATAAATATGGAAATAGTCTGCCTCACACTAAAATAAATATATGGAAATATTCTGCCTCACACACTAGCAATCGGCTGTAGGATGTTAATGCAATGCAGAGTAATACTTGCTAGTGAAACAAAGTGATTAAGACTTATATTTTCATATTTTGAGATATTGACCTTTTTCTAAAGTGGCTTTAACTTAGTAACAGTTTGCAAATTAACCCATGTTGTACATTCAGAAAATGTGTACTCTGATTTTCAAACCTTTCCTCTAATGCATGGCTGGGCTTTTTGACTGGAAAGCTGCACTGGGTTTAAAATTTAGCAGCAGGCCACACACTGGGAGCATATGTTTGGAATGTTTGTGTAAACTAACATAAATGAGATCAAAAATTGGTATTATTAATATCATTTAGTCAAATTTGCAGGCTGGGTTAAAGAGCTTTAACACCTTTGCTGCCAGCCTGTTTGGCCTATTTCAAGCAGTTTGCACGCGTCTCAGCAACAGCATAATTCCTCCACCTAATTGGTTGGTGCCTAGGGCAAGGCAAAGTGGGCCAAGGTGGCCTAAAAGTCCTCCACTTATGATGTCGCTCACAAAAAAACGCACACCCCAAGCAAAAAAATGTTTTTCGAGTGCTGACTATAGGACTTGCTGCGTCTTTTGAGACTTTTACCAGGTCTGTAAAGCATACCGGACCGAAGAAATTCCCGCGCAAAGCCACGTGCGTTTAGACGTTTTTTTCCGAAATTTCCCAAAAGCGGCCAGATGCCAAAAAGTTAATAATGTTAACTGCTAATAGTTGAATATACACATTGATAATTCAATTAACACAAAACAACACAACAGATGGTGTGAAATGGTATTTGGTACTTGTCATTCAAGTGTAAGCCCCAATTACAAAACATCAACATTTTGAACACATTGCGTGCAGAGCTGTCTGCTCATGTCTTGTACCGTAATTTGCGAAGCGGTGTCGCGAAGCAGGTCGTGTCTGCCGGCAATTAGTTGCGTAGCGAGTGAAATGTTGTCTGGCCGCAAAATGCTTTTTCTCTCGATTTATTTGTGACTATAACTTACGAACCACAGGTGCTACAAAAAAATCTGAAACATTATAAGAAAGTTAATTTGTACCTCCTGAACTGATGTCGTTTTCGGAGCAACGTCACTGTGACGTATTATAGCGCAGCAACTGTAGCTCCCTAATTTGTAGATCATATTTGAAGAACACTTTGCTAAATCATTTCCAAGTGAATTAGTTGAAAACAAGGTACCGTTTTTAATACAACAGTTTTTTTACAGCAAATTTTTAGAATAAACTTCAGAAATTATCACTTTGTTTGCCTGGAGTGCAGGCGAATAATACAATGAATTGTAATACGCCAAATAAAACAATGAAATGTGAGACGCCAAAGCCAACTACCAATTGTGGTATGAAACATGAAAGGGAAGTAAATCACACATGTTGCAGGGAGTGATATTCGTTGAAGCATGGTATCATGCAAAGTAAAATCCCACATGCAGTATAGTGTTTGCCACGCCTTCTGCACAATTTGCACCTTCGCTGAGGCCCCTTTGTTTGGGTTGTTGCTGGAATGATGCTCAGCACTCATACTACTCATTTTTTAATGTAGAAATACACACTACTTTACATGAAAAATTAAAGTATTAGTTTAACAGCACAAAAATAACCACAAGAGCTTAATCGTGCTGGGCTAACTGCAAAGCAACCATGTTGGATTTCAATGTGAAACGAGTTTATCTGAGCACTGATTTGTGGTAAACACCACGTGTTCTCGCTCGTTGTTCCTACGCTTCTATCTTTATTCTCTGAGTTGTGCAATGCTCTTTCAACAAGAAAAAAATGCATTGCAAGTGCTTCAGACCAACCATGAATCGCCTGCGTGATCAATGCGAATTGTAGATGAACGTTTGTGGTGGCACTTTTGAAGTGTGTTTTATGACATGGGTTTACTCCCTTATGCACACCATGTACATACACGTAATGACATGCATTGTCGCGCCCACCATGCAATGTGTTAAACTATATGATATATGTAAATTAAAATTGGTCAAATTAATGGTACTCATGATGATTAATGCTTAGTATTTATAACTGTTTTTTCCAGAGATCATGCGATGTCCAATAACTACTGTACAAGACATGCTTACAATGAGAACTAGTATATTCCTGGAACAAACAACAACACCGATACTGGTGAAAAATTTATTCTTACAAGAGCAGTGATATGTGGCAAACATACTTTTCAAACAGTTTACATCTGTTTCAAAAAACCTGTGCAAATCAATTTCATGACAGTATCAAATCATCTATAAATGTATGCTACTCTAATATTGATGAAATCTCAAAATTAGGTAAAAATGAGTACCACTGTCAACTTTGCACAGTATTTACTACCTCAGTTCTTGAATGAAACTGAGTAGAAAAGTTAAAACTAGACATAGTGAAGTGTCCATGAGTTTTTTTACTAAATTGCTTCTTTGTGCTGCAATATGGATGTTTGCCATAAAAATAATGATCTAATGGGGCTCTTTGTTATGTGCCATTGGAGTATAAACAACTGCAAACCGCAAATCCTTATCAAAACACAGTTTGGAACTGAGTGAAAGTTGGAAGTGTTGTAAGGTATATAAGAAATAATAATGCAGCAACCAATAATTAAAATATAACCATAATGTATATTTTAATAATATCAGTTTTCATAGTCAGCAAAGATTTGTTGATGATGATAACAGTTGCTTTTTATGAAAATGCCTACTATGAATCCATGTAAGTCACTGTTTGCTGTGATATTGTTTGTGAAAATGATGTAATTTGTTTGTTTGTGAAAATGAAGCAATGTATGAAAACAGCAATTTGTTTGTGAAGTGTGTTGTGTGAAAATGCAAAATGCTGTTTGTGAAAATGAAGCAAAAACATGTTTTTATAGAGACATTTCTTCCAGAGAATTCAACTTAGAATAATGTATAAATTTGATACTTGACATGTTTTATAAAATGTAAGCACATAAAATGTGCTAACAACCATAGCCATCAAAGTAACAAAAGCTTACGAAAAAATCTTACCTTGTCGCCATTATAAGTGAAGTGAAAAGTGATGTGATTGTATACGAACAACTTATGAACATGTGGAACTGTAAGAAAACTACTTTCTTCGAAGCGACCAAGAAAGCTTCTCATTTGCAAATCATCAGCAACCATTTCAAAATAATATAATTCTTCAACAGCTTCTCTCATTTGAAGAAGTTCTTTTTCATTAAGAGTGACTTTACACAATTCTTTTTCACTGACATCTTGCTTAAATCTCACATCATACATGGAGTATGCCATGCGGTCTCCATCCAGGACCTCACCAAGTGTGAGTGACTTGTGTTCAATTTTCTCTGGTCTGCATACAGGTAATGAATAGTAGTGATAAGTCTCATGAGGGTTAAAGTAAGGTCCAACTTTGTTAACAAATACATCCACTTTTTCTCCTTCCTCATACGATTTCGATGCCACAGAGCAAGCAGAGTAACACAAAAAGGATATTATAAGAAACAACAACATTTTAAACTTAAAATATACAATCTATTCCTACGAACAAAGAATCTACTGACCATGTCATTTTTGCTATCAATATATTTGCAATGACTTGATAAAATGTATTTTGATGACAAAAAAATAGTTTGTAAAAAAACTTAAAATGTGTAAGAAATAATCTAAATGTGGTTGACTCACACAAGTTTTAAAAGCGCAGTGTTTGTGATTGGATCAGAACTACTGGGCATTATTGCACAATCATGGGATGCGTAATGCGCTTATGTGCATCGTAGCTATTGTCATGGTGACTTGTTCTTATCGAATCTACTTCTGGTGGACAGGCGGTAATCGGTTATAACTTAATGCTGCTTTTGTTTAGGCTAGGTTGTAGATGACCGGCTAACTCACTGCAGGCCACTTGGTGAAGGCAAATGCAGATAAACTTTTTATGACAAATAAAACAGCCACAATAATCGAAAACATTATTTTATTCGACGTTTCGGCTTATGCGTAAGCCATCATCAGGAATAAACGAAATGCGACAGTTAAAGGAAAAAATAAACTTAAACTTTACTTAAATCAGATAAACTTTTTACTTTCTGCATAAAAATTTTAAACTGTTGGTATGGAACTACTGAGTATTGACAAATCAGTAGAGGTGTTTCATTTCATACCAATACCAGTACTTCAGTTGCAGTAACTAATGCAAGTACCATTGTTTGCTTTTTTAAGGACATGCAGTTATTTAATGTTACATTACATCAAAATTCCAAACTTGATTCTTTAAGACTTGGATTGACTTTTCAAATTGAAA
>JGI24022J15233_10010303_pt1 | contig 10597 bp, 5 predicted proteins | sample Ectturendosymbi2_FD_15233 | JGI IMG/M metagenome (IMG submission 15233)
CCAGTTCACTTGGCACTCACCCAGTGACGCCGAGCACGAGGCTGGACGGGTTTTCAAGTGTTCGGTATGATCTGACCGGAATAGCGGTGTTCAACCAACTGTACCACATAGCCGGTTACCGCATAAAACCTGTTTTCGCGATTTATAAATGAATCGGGGAGGAGGGGTGTTCGCGATCTCGGGTAACCCACTTGAAATACATAGACCAAGGGTGGCCAAACTGCGGCTCTTCGAACCTCTGCATGCGGCTCTTCGAGCTTTTCGAAAATCATTTTATTTCTATTGCAAAGTGTAGAAATATTGCAAAATGTTACTGCCGTACAGTATTACTTTTGCAAGTCGTTACAAAAAGAATTATGATGTCACAGAAGCGTAGATTCCAAATAAATTCGTGTTTTTAGATTTTTATGTTCGCGGCTCTTTGTAACTTGGGTTTTACGATATGCGGCTCATACATAGAGCAGGTTTGGCCAGCCCTGGCATAGACTATCATAAACCGCATAAAATCTGGTTTAACGATTTACAAGAGGCGGTGCACATGAAGGATTAAGACTTTTTACGGATTGGAGTTTCGTAAGAACTCACAAAGTAGTGTTCATATTTCTAGATAGAAACCATGTTAGCGCACCGTTAAAAAATTATCTAAAACCGAAATGGGTGTAAAACGCCATTTAATATCTACTGAACGTCTGTTGCTCTGGGCAGAGTCGGAAATGTTTTGGGGCGATTTCGGGACCTACATATAAAACTTTTTTATAACATTCAGAGCAGCGATTTTTTGTCTTTTGTGACGTAGATTTGTTGTTCTCACCACAGTGACTTTTGTGAGTTAAGTGACTGTGATTTTTCTTCAGCTAAGTCTATTTGCAAACACAGTTGCGTTCTTTTGTTCTCTGCTCGGATTAATCTCGCACTCTTTTTGAGAAGGCGACAGCGGTGAGGAAATTAGCACGCGATGGCATTGCTTCGAAAAGATCAATCATTTACGTGATTTTTGACTTGTTTTAAGAAGCGATGAGCTACAAACCATCATGCCTATAGCGCTATTGTAGATAGTTCCTTTTTATGCCTATAGCACCAGCGTGGATAGTTTCGTGATAGTTTAAATTTTTTAGTGGGAAACATTACATTCACATTCAACAGTATTATCGCTGACTAACGAGCTAAGTTCGTGCTTGTTTAAGGTAATGTTTTGGTCAAGGTAGTTGCTATTTTTGCTGTGATAAAACCGTGTACCCACAGCAATAACCGTACTCTACTTTTTTGTCGCCTAACACTTGCATGTTAACGTTCACAAAAATGCATGAATAAACCATAACCATTTTGAATAAAATGTTCTTTAGCTTTGTTTGAACAGAACTTGTATTTGATGCAGTATAGCAAAATTCTTAAGGAAAATGCACATAAATTAACCAGTGAACTGCAACGACATCCTTAAAGATTTACTTTCTTACCTGTACCTGGTTATGAAGAGTTATTGAAAAGGATGAGCGTTGTCGCTCGGTGCTCTAATTTGGGAAATACTGATGAGACACATGCACAGTCTACAAAAGGGGTTGGCACCCTGGGGTACATTTGCCTGTCTGAAGGGGTACATTGAAGGTTAGCAATAGAAGGGTAAAATATGTTTATGTATAATTTATTTCCAAATCATTGTCAAATCACAGCAGTGACGCACGCAAGGGAATCATATCGCAATACATTTGTACAAGAAAACTAGTTTCATGTATTGAAACGATCTGTCCTGCGCAGTCAGTGTAAAACTTACAAGCGAACCTTGACAGTGAAACAATTGTAGAAAAAACACGCATTGTTGCTGCGAACAGTTTGCAGAAGTAGATTAATTTAGCCATTTAAGAGTTACCCTTCCTAGAACCCCTCAACCAGACCTGCTGGTAACATACGATGCAAACAATTTTAAGCGAGTCAGAAAATTGGTTTCAACTTTGCTACAATTTTTTTCAATTTTCGCGTATATTGTAAATATTCGTGATAGCTAAAGAAGGAAATGCGTCACGACAGTTACGAACTATTGTAGCGCTGCAATGTGTGCCACAATTTAAACTTGCTGAGAACAAGGCGTGCAATCAGTCGTTCGAGAACATATTTTCAGTCGATGTGATGGTTCACGCATAGGAACGGAAAATCCTTTACTGCTCGGTACATACACGATCTACAATGATCGTATTACGACTGGAGTCCAAAGGCATCCCATTACACTGTACAACAGCCTAATATATAAAATACGATCAATATCCAGTTAACGCAAAAAAGCAAATTAAGCAAGAGATGACAGCAATACATCTCTGAACTATTTACGTCGTAATAATGGTATAGAATCAATGCACTTGTTTAATGCACACAAACAAAACAAGGAAGAACATCAACAATGTTTGGTAATAGCCGAGTAACATATTTTTTACATCGGGCTGCAAAAAGTGCCAAACTTGGTTTGTTTTTTGTTTCTAAAGGAGTTTGTGTGACCAGATTTCTGTTGCAATATACTTCAACGTTTTCATTTACTGAGTTTGAACGTGCTTTCTGTAATGCAAATTGCAGAGTTTTAGTATGCCTCATATTATGCGGATGAACATCTTTCATGAACTTGAAATAGTCGGTAAATGTAGCCGGTAGCTGTGATTTACACATTAACTTTTCCTCTTGCAAATACCTTTTAGTTGCAGGATTTCCACGTTTTGTAAATATTAGTAACTTTATGAGCCGCAATTCCACTGTCCAAGCATCTCATCTCGCGATTTAAAACAACCGACATTGGTTGTAGATAACATGAAATCACACTTTGCCAGGTGGTAATAAACAAGAATTAGTGTTGTCACTTATGTACATCACTAAAACTTGTACAATTTTGCATGTTTTACAGACACACATGAAGCTACCACAAAACCAATTTGTAAAGATACACAGTTAATAACTCAAGCTTTACCTTTTCAATCTTTTCTTCACATTTCCTGCACTTGCTTCGATTAGATAGAGCATACTGGACTACAAAATCTGCCAGTGACTTGGACACCAATTTTGCATTAGATGAAGATTTGCCGTTGGTACCAACAGAACCATTTCTTTCCACCTGTGCTCTTATTTTTTCCTGGTCATCCCAACGAAGATTATGGAACTTGCCTATATCATCAATAGTTTTGGGACGACATTTTCCAAAAAAGCATGTGAAATGGTACCAATTTGGTTGCTGCAAGAAATTATATCTGGTCTTGTCTCTTGAGAACATTCAGAACAATTTGATACGGATATCAAGAAGCTTCATTCACCAAAAAATTCACATTGACTACTCAGTAGTCAGGAATCCGTGGTTTGAAGCTTAAAGTTTACAAATATGATGTGAAAGATTCTGAATGTTACCCTACTCACTGCAATTGCTAACGTTTGCAAGGCAATTCATGGTGTGGCTGTCTTGATTTTCAAAATACTTTAAATACTGCAGTAGATGAAAAACGAGTGCACCGACACGGATTTTCATCATCAAAGAAAAAGTTATACAGAAGACGCTGGTCAATACACCCTTTGTTATCACAACCAACCACTTATTACATCCACATCGCTTGGAACAGAATCTTCGTAATCATTTCCCATTACAAAAACTCCGATGAATACATCCACCCACCACTTATTCTATCCACGTCTGATTCCCAATGCAGACAAACTGTTTTTTTTTTACTTGGCGGAACAGCATTTGAGAAAACGGCATGCTTAAGGCAGAAGTAGATGGCCATCTCAGAAAAACGTTTCCGCCTAAGCATAGACATTGCGCAGCTTTTCAATGCTAAATAAATACAGCAGAAAACATCTACTGCATCATTTTACCCTTTTGGGGTTGTTTAGTTGTAGTTTTAGGAAAATAGGTTATTACAACCATCCCTTATTATATCCAAAATTGGCTGGCTCAACGGGGATGTATTAACTGGAGTCTACTGCATATAGAATGGAAACTAATTGGATAACTCTGATCTAAAATTTTCCACCTGATCAAGTGTAATGTAGACCTAAGAGATATTGTTTATCATCATATGGGGAAATAGTTTACAACAGAAGGCTGAGATAGTTTGCAACAGAAGGGCTAGTTTACAACAGAAGTTTACAACATACACATCTGTATCAGCGATAATTCCTTGACATACATACAATTCTTAGACATCTAAATGGTATATATTGATCACCAAATCACAGAGATAGAGATGAAGAAAAGTCATGTACATGCAGTCATGCTCAAAAATGTGCAGGATGCAGTTTACATTTCTATTTTTAAGCACTGCAGCCATTTTTCCCCTTCAAATGATGCCACAAACTTATTAGTCTGCTTCACATTAAAAGCATGTTTGAAGCTTAAAAAACACCACAATTTAAAGCACAACTTCACAACAATTATTTCAAATACTAATGCAGGGTGCAATTAAACTGAATGAAAAAAACACATTGTTTAAATGAAATATTGTTTATCAATGGTCCAATATTTTTGCATCACAAAGCTTTTTATTATGCTTGCATATTAGATATATCAAACCTTGCCATCAAAATGCCTTGACTGAACCATAATTGCAAGACGGAGAGCATCTTTTGCAATTTGACTAAAACAACTTTTGCAAGTTGCTCGACTGCTTTTGGCATACTCTGCCTGATATGGTGGGTCTTCTTCATCCATTGCAAAGACAGAAAGCACCACACAAATTAGTTAAACTGATACCTTAGACCTTTCCAAAAACAATGAAAAGCAATTAAACTTAATGTTACCAGACAATAGTTATTCAGCAACAAATCTTACTCATTTATGATGCCACTAAACAAAGTGCACATGAGGTCACACTCCAATCCTAGAAAACACTAACACTGTGCAATTGAAGGGTTTAAAAGATGCTGCTTATCAGAAATGGATTGCACTTTTAGCAAGCAGGGAAACTTTACAAAAACTTTTAAAATTTTTTCCTAATGTCAAGGGAATGTTGGGCAACATCCAACGTAGATTATGAACAACAATTCGATTACAGTAATTTATATAAAGTTGCTAAAAGGTACCAACTTTTCAGCGTATTGAACAAGAACTCAACGTCACCCCAAATGCTATGACAAACAGTATACTGTATTTATTCAATTGTAAGCCGCGGCTTACAAAGTTTTTTTGATCATTTCATGCGGCTTATAATCAAGGGTGGCTTACAATTTTAATTTCTTTACTTTATCCAAAAGTACAGATAACCGTCAGTCTTTCGTTAGCTACGTTTTGTCAACAAAGCTCTCTTTCGCATTCTATTCTCTTGCACATCACGTAAACATCCGTCACACACAGGAGGGATTATGATAAACAGAATGCAGTTGTAGTGGTGAAGCATCATTCCAGGGTTGCCAATTAAACGTGAAATGTGCTAGTATATGAAAGTATCTTAGAGGCTTAGGTAATCTATGTTCAAGTGTGGGTTACAATCAAGGGCAGCTTACATTAATTTTTTACAACTATTGCATGCAGCTTATAATCAAGGGTGGCTAACAATCGAGTAAATACGGTATTATCAGTGGTCAGCATCATCAACAAAATACTATGGTAAAAACACAGTGCAATTTCACCATGAAATTAGCCAAACTTTTTGCATATAGCAAGAAAACTTCACCAAATCATTTGCTGAGCAACCACTTTCACAGAAAAACTTTTATTCAACTACACAAACGTTTCTGCTAAAAAACCCAATGTTAATCATGAATGAGCAAAAGACTCCACTTAAATGCTGCTGCAACAGTGCCAGTACAGAATGACGAAGGTACACATATGTCATTCTCATCCAACTCAATCCATTTCTGAAGGCAAGCACCAGCCTGTTTAGTTTTTATCCCAGCCTGCTGAATTTGCGCAAGCAGGGTTGATTAATTTAAATCATTTGATGTAAATCAGTGGTTTCAAATCAAACAATAAAAATTAAAAAAACACATGCAATTTTGAAGCTTTGCGTGATTTATTCAATCCATTTAAGTAGCATTTTAGTAGGTTTCCATTTGTATTGGGATAGAAGGCAGAAAGTTCTTATGACGGCACAAGTTGAAAGAATGGCACAAGTTTTTATTAATCATAGCCTTCTGCGAGGTCACAGATTCTATGTCAACTACCTGCAAAAATGGCATATGGACTGAAATCACTAACCTTTGCTGACTCAGAACGGCTAGAATGCCACAAGTGTGAAAGTGTGTATACCGGCATATATTAAAAGTTGAATCAAAACTCCATTAAACATGTAGGCTGCTGACTGAAGACATACTGCATTTTTTGCACTATTAGGTATACTTAAACGACTTAAGTATTCTCAAAAGTTGATGGTGCTCCCATTGATGAAACCGCTTGATGGATTGTCAGAGCATTATAGCTACTTTAGTCAGATGCCTTGCTGAGTAATACGGAATATGTTTGAACAGATAACGTTGTGGTGTGTATACTGTTATAGGACCCCAAAATAGCACACTGGCACCTGTTAACACTTTCGGTACCGGGTGGATTCCCTACAGTGATATCCACGGATACCGAGCATTTTACTTTTAAGGCCCGCAAGAGCCACTGTTTCGACAGAGCTTTGCAACACTATTACTCGCCAGCCGATTGAACTAGGGAGCTGTTCAAACCCTCTACAGATTCAGCAAGTCTTGTAGTTCAAACGGAAAAATTTTTTTGTTTTGCGTGTGGGGTTTTCTTTGGGTGACATCATAATGGGGACATGTTTTTGCCCTTGTGGCTGAGCTTACCTGGCCATGGGGGCCAACCCAACAGGCCATTTTTTGGCTCAAATTTATTTTGGAATCTAGGCTGTCATCCAAGTCTTTTGAGCCATTGATTGGCTTGCTAGCATATCTGGAGCCAAAATTATGACTGTAATAGTGTAAAACCAAACATTTTGACTCCAGATAAGCTAGAAAGCCGATCTGGGGATCGAAAGACTCAGATGATAGCCTAGTTTCCAAAAAACACTTGAGCCACAAAAATAGCATGTTTTGGCTCCCAGGGCCATAAAACCAGGATTTTCGTTCAGAACGTATATATACATGCCCAGTAACCTGTGCATACTTTTTCCCACATATATATATGTGGGCCAGCACCCAAAGTGTTAAGAGACATGCTTACGACAATGACGGGAGGGATCTGAGCATGCTTGATGTCCAACTCACACAACTGTTAAACTCACACACTGAAGTAGAGGAATTTAATGAATTTGTGAAGATCAATGTGCCTTATAGACTGTGAAATATGGTAGTAGTTATGGAACATATTTTTGATAATTTTTAACCTTTGATGGATGTAGGTTATACTTTGCAGAAGCTGAAGTAGCGAAAGCTATGTTACAATAATGTTAGCAAGACTGCGCCAAAAAAGGTGGCAAACTTGTATTTATGTACAAGCTTTGTAACATCCCTTGAGTGTAATGAATTTTGTGAACTGATGGTTAACGATTGTCATTTCAATAAATATTTCACTTTATACTGGTGTTATGAACTGATTTGCATTAAGGGATATTGCATAAGCACAAAGAACGTTTGAATTAAAGTTCAGCTGTTTCTAGTTGTTGCACTTGAAGTGAAAGCACAAAAAAGTTACGTTTAAAATCAATTCTTTACAATTAAAACTTAGAAAGGCCAAGGGGGTACCCCTACAAATTATTTCAAAACATTCCTAAAAATCAAAAAATCTGATTTAAATTAAAAACATCCCTCTTAAATGAAAAATATCCAATTTTTCTGGTCCCAACTATACTAATAAAGCCAATTACATTTTTATCTTCTTTGCAATACATATGTTTCTTCAGTACAGGTTGCACCTCAGAACAATTAACCTTAAGGGAAATGTGGTTTGAGGGCATCTTGATTTCGTCAACTTCTAAAATTAAAAAAAGAGGGATGCTAAGAAGCTGCAAAATACCAAGCCAACTGTCAAATAGCCTTTTTTTAAAAAATTAACTACTTTATAGCTTGGTAAATGCAGGCATGAAACTTTAACCTTTGCCTCAGATCTCAGAAATTTTCATGAAACTTTGTGCAAAATTACTTGTTTCATGCACATGGCATACAACATTTAGTAGGAACCGCTCAGATATTCATTGAACATGGTTTCTCCTGATAACCACACACATGTAAACATGCATACAGGGTTCCTACTCAATTTTGAATATAAATTTCCAAACCTTCTGTCTTTTTCCAGCCTTTACTTTTCTGAACAACATACACAGGTGAAACACATGTAGTATAAGTTATTACGATAATAATAAAATTATCCACCTTGAATGAAATATTGGGAAAATTCATGTCAATAGATCAAGTCTGGAAAATTATTTTCTTTTACCATACTAACACACCAAAAAATTTTTCTCAAGACTTTTCCAGGATGGAAAATGATCCAACTTTTTTCTATACATTTCAAGACTCCGTAGGAACACTTACCATAGTTTGCTGCAACTACACTTGCAAATTAAGCTATTTTGACAATGAAATGAAACACTTTTTTTGCAGAATTTTGACAAATCCAATTGTGATGTCATAATTGATAAACATGCCACCAGGACATCTAACCATAAAAGAGAGATTAGCAATACTGCAGGAGTTCATGTTCAGATACATGGTATAATTTTGCTCAACATCAAACACACTACACTGATTACATTTATTCCTTTCCTACAGATGAATGAGTATAGTGCTATAGTTTTGATTTGGAATTCACAGCCAAGCAACAATGTGTGTATTTTCAGTTTGGTTTTGGCTTCATTTTGCCAACACTACAGTAGGCTAACTCTAGCTTTTTACCTTAACACTTTTGCTACCGGCCAATGTATATATACGTTGTTTGAATTTTTTCACGTGTTCCCGGGTGACATATATATACGTTTTGGCTAATCAAAGGTTCTTGAGGACATATATACAGGTTTGAGAAAAACCTGGGTTCTTTCAAAAAAACCAACCCACCTGTTTTTTTTTGAAATAAACAAGTTTTTGTTCTTTTTTTAAAGAAAGCAGAAAAACCCAATTCTGAATTGTTTTTATTCCATCATGCAATATCACTATTTTCACAATTGCACAATAATGACTTGTTATACCTATTATGGCATTCAAAATTGAGGGTAATGAAATGTCTCCCCATCTTTGATTTTGCAATGTCTTGTTGGTCAGTTCACTCCTAAATTGTAAGGCTTGACAAGCATGCGCACAGCAAACATAGAAAAAACATTCTCACACAAATTCTGCAGTTTCGTGTCAAGTTTGTATGCATGTGCTGCTAGTTCAGCATCTATAGGGTGTATTTTTTCAATATATGATTTGGTATGGTCCAAAATCAGAAAAAGTTTAGATGTAGAAAAGGCAGAAAAATTGGTTAAAATATACCAATTGTGCAGAGCTGAAGAAGATAACCATTAGAATTTACTCAAGTCTTTCAAATTTTGTTGCTGTTCGTTTTGTTTCATTGAAAAATAATTATAGACAACTGTACAAGTGTCCTGCTTATTTTATTTTTTACTTCTTAACAGATTTTTCAAAGGAAAAGTAAAGAGCGGGTTTTTTGGTGGGTTTTATTGTTTTTTTTAAGTGGGTTGCTTTTGGGTTGTTTTTTTTTACAACAACCCTGCATATATATACATATTTATCTAAAATTCGCAGTGGTATGTTATCTAAAAATTTGGTCCTAGCCCAAGGCTATGTAACTTTAGGTTTTCGAATGAGAATCCAAACTCTTTGTGGCTCAGACAGAGGCCGTGTAAATGCACTGCCATTGTAAGTTCGTCCATCTATGCAAGACAAGGGTCCAGCAGCAATGAATATGATTTTCTGCAATGTAAGTCAGTGCTTTGATATGCTGCTAAATGCTAGGAAAGTGTGTAGGAATGTATCAGAAACATTTCTGAAAGCATGTTTAGGGTTTTTGAATTTCCCACCAAAACAACTTGGGAACTGTCGATATCGCCGCAGGGAAACCACCCGGGAGCAATATGTTAATTGGGGAGACTGACCTGTGCACCTGTGACAACTAGGTTGATCCCTCAACTAGTAGGGATCTTTGTGGAACTGTAATTAATCAACCAACTACATTCAACACCACAACCAACTTAAAACCCTACACTGATTCCTACGTTGGTTCCCACGCACGAGAAACCGGTCCCTACACCTTTAAATGCAAATCCATGCAGAAGAATAGTCATCCTCATGAGTGGTTTAAGTTCTGCTTAGGGTTGATTGATTGAAATCATTTGATTTGAATTCATCAGTGATTTAAATCTTGTTTAAATCAAGCGATAAAAATATAAAAAAAATCATATGCAATTTTCAACCTTTGTGTTCTCAGCACCTGGGCCAGGAAAGTCTCTGGACGTACCGATTCCATCTTCCCAGAGTTTATATATACTCCAGAGTCCATACCAGGACGGCTCTGAAACCTTGGTTCTGCGATTTCCTTGCTTTCTGTATGCACCAATTAAAAATTCCAAAGATCTGGAAAAGAGCACTAATAGTTGCTATCCCAAAGCATAAAAGCCACTGGGTAACCCAAACAGCTACCATCCACTATCTCTGGTGTGTGTTCCCTTTAAAATCCTCGAGAGACTCATCTACGCCT
>JGI24022J15233_10010306_pt1 | contig 10596 bp, 7 predicted proteins | sample Ectturendosymbi2_FD_15233 | JGI IMG/M metagenome (IMG submission 15233)
GTCTGACTGATCCATTGATTGTTTTCTGCGATATGTTTGCTTCTGTATCGTGGTAAAGGACAAGTCGCTGTTTGTGTTAATGGTCGATAGATGTTGCCGTTTTGCGTCATTATTAGCAGCGCAAAACTTGAGGCAATAAATTGTACAGTGTCACCTCTCAAATCCCCTGTATGTTTCGTGTCTCAAGCAGCCGCGAGCCTGAGTAACGCCTTCATCATCGCATAGGATCGCGTGAATCAGATTCACAGTTTGTGCTTGTGTGTTACAGAGAGAGACACGTCAACACGGGTGCGGTTTTTCCCAAATTTTTGACTCCGGGTCCTGATCCGAAAGAAAAACGCAGAATCCTGCTGGAGTCGACTCCGGTACTCCGGCTCCGGTCTTACCTCTGGTGTAAAGTCAGAAATTTAGCAAGTCAGTGATTTCGCTTGACACCGGACCGGATTATGGTTTTTGCAATATTTTCTGATCCGGATTGGAATTGGATATTACTGAAATTTATCGGATCTGGACCGGATTATCAAATTTCAATATCCGCACAACACTGGTACGTGACTGCGTGCATCGTATCGGTAAGTTACTGTATATTGTATCTGTTTCTGGTTTGGACGCCGGGCTGCTGAAAAAGTGTCTTCGGCAGTTGACTGACTGACTTACACTACATGCAGTCAGTGTTGCCTCTTCTGATGTTTTAACATCTGATCTGATGTTTTGAGAGAAATTTCTGATGTGTGATGTTTTGGCAACAAATCTGATGTTGACTTAGAGATGTAAATTTTTTAAATATTTTCTATTCTTTTAGGATGAAAATGAGTTAGATTCATGCTTTTTAGGTTTCTGTCATCAATTTCTCACCCTCGTGTGTGCTTGGTAATCATTCCAAACTGAAGAAGCTCTCTTCATACCGTTGGGAATAACACAAATGTTGCGCATAAGTAACCAACTTTTCCATTTAATGACGATACTTCCCTCTCTTTCGGATTCAACATGGGTTGTCACACTTCGCTAGAGATATTGCAAATAGAATCATTTAGCTTAGGCTATAGGCTATTAAACTGTAATGTAAAATTTGACGTTATCTCATATCTGATGTTGAAAAACCTAACAATCTGATGTTAACGCCACTGACCCCAGTTGCAACACTCCTTGTAGTGGTGCCACTCCTAGTGTTTTTCCACTAGGTCTAGTGTTTTTTCATTTCATCTAGTGTTCTTCTAATGTTTTTTTTATGGCTATCTAGTGTTTTTTATGAGTGAGCTGAATGTTAAGTTATTAATTGCACAATTTTGTGTAATTGTGGCTGTAATTAAGATCTTTTGATTTAATGCAATTGTAATTTGCTAAAAAATCTACCTAATTAATACGCAAGGCAATAAAATTTTTAGAGTTAAACTGCTGCGAAGTCACTGTGGTCATCTGTCAGAAGTTTTACTGACCTGCATAAACAAACACAAGCGTTGCTGCTATCTCCCATTTTCTTTGTCTCATGTTTACAATGAGTTGCACAATGTCTGTGGTTGGCATTGCAACGCAATTTCTGGGCATTTTCACCGTGTGTAAGTTTGCTTTTCTAATCTGGTATTTTTTGGTGAATCTACTTATCTAGTGTTATCATAAAATCTAGCACTTTTCCGTAACAAAGTGGCAACACTGCTTACTTGACTGTAGACATTAGACCAGTGGATCATAACTTGGGTTCGACTGAACAGTTTCAGGGGTTCGACGAAGGTCATCTGAAACATGACTAAACACATAGTTATATCACTGTATAATTAAATATAAAATGTTGATTTATTTCATTTCAGCAACCCTTTTTTACTTACGAGAAAAAAATGGTGTTCGACAAAAACTTGGAAAACTACTTAATCAGGGTTTGTCGCATTTGTTACGGTTAAGAATCAATGCACTAGAAAGTATTTTGTTGGGGAAAGAAAATTCCTTTGTAAACTGTTTGCAAGAGAAGCGGACATCCAACAATTTTGCTAACCTGTAAAAGCTGGATATCTTAAAAAAGCCTTGCAACAAAGTTTCATTAGGTATTTCAAAGCCTTGCATGCAGCAAAGTTTTCAGGCTATTTTACTACTACAGAGGACTACAGTGAGTGTAGTTCATAGGTTAACATGCTAAATTAAATGGTTTATAGAACAGTACCAAGCAATCACAGTAGCATAACTGTTTACTAAAGTTATGATTGGATGATAAATTAACAGACTAGACCAGGGATCTGTAAATAGTGGGTCGCGATCTAAATTTGAGTCGAAAGACCTTCTTTCCACTTTAACTCTGGGTCGTGAAATAATTTAAACTTACATTTTGAAGTGGCCGTTCTCATTAGACTAGATGCAAAAATTTGTTTCATGTGCTAACAAGTGTCATACAATTTTGTGCAAAAAAATTGCTTCTGTCAATAATAGTTTTTAAAATATTTATTTATGAAGTGTTGTTATTAAATGAGGGATGTGGCTACACGTCCACCTGTCATGATGCAGTTCGAATAAAACACTGAGTTTGTCATTTAACAAGCGACATTGTCTTGGCAGTGTAGTGTATGCCTTTACATCTGCTGTGCCAATGATTTTCAGTTTGACTCTCACCTTTCCGACTTCTTTTTAAAAGTAATGGTTGGACGTTTCAATTCATGGGGCCAGTTTTTACTTTTTACAAAAGTTTCTAATTTACACTTTATGTTTATGGTTTACATTGGTGCTTTAGGTTAAGGGGTTAGGTTTCACATTAGCGGTTATGTTTAGTGGTTAGGTTTAGCCTATGTTTAAGATTTAAAACTAAACTTAAGGTTTAGGGGTTAGCTTTATGGTTTAGGCGAAGGGTTTAGGTTTAAGGTTTAGGGTTTGGAAGTATCTAGGTAGCTGGTGACAGCTACAAAAGGTCAACTGCTAGGTAGGTAGCAGCCATGTGATTCAGCTCATGGTTAGGTTTCATCACCACAAACAGAAAGCAGACCTTTCAGGCTTTCTTTATATCATTGTAGAGTGAACATACAATGGTAGAGAGGTGGTCTTGGTCTTGGAGGTCATGTCTGCACTATGCTTGCGTTTCTGGTACACTTTTCTTACGGTGCTCGGGTTGCAGTGTCAAGGTTACAATTTCAGCATCTATACTTAATACCAGTTGATTATCAATTATGATGACTTTAGTTGAGTTGAGTTGATATTATTCGGCAATAATTATTGTTCAGCAAGAAAATACACAAATTAGTGCAAGGACGCGAAGGCATTGAAGGAACCGGAAGGTTATCGAGTCGATCCCCCTTAATAGTTAACTGGACAGTAACAAAGCTGAGGGGCATAGACTCAATAACATTCCCAGTTCTTTCAATGCCCTGGCGTCCTTGCACTAATTTGTGTTCTTTCTTGCTGAATATTAATTATCGCCAAATATACTCAACTTAACTGGTGAGTGTAGAATCAAGGAACAATCGCATAGCAGGCATAGACATTAACCAATCAACTATGTTCACGTTGCTACTACAACTCACGTTATATGTGAACAAAGGTTGATATAGTTCGAATTGCAAAATAGTCCCAGCAGAGTTTTTGCATTTGATGGTAACAAATACACTACCATTTAGTAAACCATGGTGTTGCATATATGTAGGAAGGAGCTGCTAGATGGTCAACACAGTTGCGCAGGGGGTGCTGGGTCGCAACCAGTCTCTCTCAGTGGATGGGTTGCTCAGATCCATAAGGATCTGGGCATGGCAGAGAAAGTAAAACTAGCTAAAATGAAACTTTGCCCGGATTGTCATAACCCTTTCGCATCTAGCAAGCTCTATAAATTGTTTGCAATGTTTTTTGCAATAGGATGATGGTTGGTTTGATACTCCTAGAATCCAACCTGCAGAGATGTTGCCTTCGAATTTCTTTGTTCAACAGAAGTTTAATGCGGGAATTTTGGGGAAGACGTGCTGTTCCTGCAAAATAAAAGAACACTAACTAGCAGCAACAAGAAAACCAAATCACAAAAATACACAAACAAACAGCAAAACAAGAAAACCAAATCATAAATACACAAACAAAAAACAAAACAATCAAAACCCAGGTAAGCAGACACAATCTAGTTGTGCAAATAATTGGAGTATGTACAATAGGGTTAAGAAAAGTATGGAATAAAGATGGCTATGGGAGGAGGGAATATGTTCAAAGGGAAATGTGTGATTTGAAAAAGAAGTGGGCTATAGGTAAGATGAAATGGGCTACAGTTGACATAAAGAACTCCATATATCAGCACCGTACTATCTGTCACCATAGGCAGAGATAAGTACATCTCTACTATTTTTTAAATGTGAGCTGGAAGCTGTCGTGTAGATAGGGATCAATATTGTCCTAGATCTTAGGGCCTAGATGCCTCAAAGACCTTTTTCCGTATTTGGTGTGGGCCATTTGCCAAAAGTATGCACCCGTAGTTGCACTGCAAGTTGCATAACAGTGTACTTGATTTACAGGGGTGAAAAGGTGGTTGAAGTTGTCAGGAAGATTGCCAGAGTGAAATTTGTGCATGATTTTACCTAATTCAAGGTCATAAATATCATCCAGCTTAACGCATCAACCGTCGGTCCACCATATATTCATGGCTGCTGTCTGATGCTAGAACACTGGTATGGTTTTCACGCTAGCGCTTGAGTGGGCAAGGTGTTGTTTTAAAAAGGCTCTGGATGGAAAACCATGCACAATAGAAACACAAATTCTGCACAAAAACGTTAGTCATATTGTGTAGTTTATGAAAGTTGAACTCAAATAATTTTTCCACTTCTTTTGCAGAGAAAAAACACCCTAAAACGAGTGGATTGGTTGTTTTTTTACTTTGAAAGTTTATTGCGCCTATTCCAACAATGGGAAAAATGTAAAAATCACAGGAACAGTTGCCAGAGCTGTTACAAAACATCATGCCAAGTTTTAAAAGAAAAAAATAGCAGAGAAGAAAAGTTATAACAGTTTTTGTATCGCCTGGTCCTAGACAGCATTTCTGCTTTTTGACTCCATCCGAAAACGCACATGCATTCAGCTGTGCTTTGCCTGTCATTAAATAACTCAGTTTAGGTTCGATTTGACTAAAATTTACAGCACTATTTCATTTCGATATGTAAAGCCTTGTTAGATATTTTCGTTGCACTAACTAAACTATGAAAAAAAATTATTACACACATTGTACCACGCAAAAACACGCAAAATTTTATTTTGGCATGAAAAAGCCACACAAAATTTTCTTTGCACAAAAAAACGCAAAATTTAATTTGCACGTGGCCTGAGCATTCGACAATTGTCAGCTCTTAGATTCTGAAGAGTAACGCTTCTGCTGTTGTTGTTGCAGAAAAAATGTGAATGTCACAGAACATTTTGTGATTACCTTGTATCAGCTGCATGTCAAGATGGTAGTGCATGAAACGAGAGGAAAAAACTACAACTTTTTTATCAGCTGGTTGTAAATATGGTTTGAGATTTGTGAAAAAGTTTTGCACACATGTTCAGGTGCTTGGCGTTGTTGCGATGGGAAAGAACGAGCGGCAAGGGTGCAATGCGAGCTATTGTTGGCAGCAACCTTCATTGTTATCTGTTGAACTCTAAATCTCCATTGATGTGTATTGTTGGCAAGCAGCGAAAAGATCACGCACTGCGATCACTGAATCACTGCTGTTTCGCAAATGAAGGGGAGATATTCTTTGCAATGCCCTTTCTGGCTTACAAAGACTTCAAATGCACTAACGGGCCGTTTGAAGACTGCCAAATGCGAATGTTTGTGAAGCAGGGCTAATTGCCAAGTGCAAATGTTTTTGAAGCAGCCGAACAGTTGGCCCCAGCAGTTACTTGCTGTTGAAAATAAAATAATTTTGCAGCAGCTAAAACCGTCAACTTTTTATATGCTATTCTACCTCACACTAATTTTTTATCCAGATCACACTGGCATGCATTCACAAATGCTTTACACAAACAGGTCATTTGAAATCTGCCAAGAGCGAATGTTTGTTAAGCAACGTCGAAAAGACAGCTGAAGCATTTACTTGCTGCCGAAAAAATTATTTATGCTCAAGCAAAAATCATCAAATCTCTACACGATATGTTTTAACTTTTAGTAAAAAGTTTTGGAGTAATTATTTATACACTCTGCATTGGCATACGTTCACAAATGCTTTACACAAACGGGTCATTTGAAATCTGCCAAGAGCAAATGTTTGTGAAGCAGCGTCGAACACACGGCTGAAGCACTTACTTGCTGTTGAAAAGAATATTTATGCTCAAGCAAAAATCATCAAATCTTTACATGATAGGTTTTAACTCAGTAAGATAATTTCTGAGTGATTGTTTATCCACATTACATTAGAAACTGCTCCCAATTAAATGCAATGCGATGAGACAATCAGCCACATGGTTACAGCAGGTCAATCTTATTTCTGCACTCTGCGAAACTTGACACAGTTTGTTCGAGTAATGGTTTTGTCATTTATTTTTACATTAAGATCAATTAGTTTGTTATTTTTACGACTTACAATCATATATGAGGTCTTTCAATAGTTCAAGGACAACTTGTTAAAGTGCAGTCATTCATTAACTTTATCTAGCTCTGTATTAACTATGTTCTGCAGTTCTGTGCTATTGCTTCCAGCGATGGATAATACAGTGTCATCCGCAAAAAGTGTGGGAGTCAGTTTTGTTACCGATGGTAAATCATTTATATAAAATGCAAATAACAAGGGTCCAAGCGATGAGCCCTGAGGGATCCCTTGGGTTATATTTAGAGTGGCTGATGTACAGCCATCAGTGACAGTGTACTGCTGTCATCCTTGCAAATAGCTAGCCAGTAATTTGAGAGGTAAATCTCTTATTCCAAAAAAATTATCCAATTTCCACAGTAGCACATCATGATCGGTGGTGTCAAATGCTTCAGACAGGTCACAAAAGATAGTACATGTAATGAAATCCTTTTCTAGATTTTGCAGGATATTCTCCTGCATATCATATACTGCTAATGTTGTAGATAGACCCATTCTAAAACCATAGCTAGATAGCAAACTATTAAGCTCAAGATAGGTGTACAAGCGGTTGTAGAGAAGTTTTTCAAAAATTATGTTTATGGGTGAGAGGAGGGAGATGGTTTGTAATTGGTGCATAAATCCATGAGTTGCTAGGTGCAATCTTTTGTTTTGTTTCTTTCAGGATTTGCCATAACAAGCTGTATGAACAATTACTTGACGCAAAAAAATAAACAACGGATTGCGCCTAGCAATTCCTTGCTCATCTTCAGTGTAAATGGGCATTTGCACTTCTTGCTTTCAAGTTTTAGCTTTAGTTAGGGTTTTTCAATTTTGTTTTAGTTTCAGGCTTAGGGTTTCAGGTTTGCAGTTTTCAGTTTGGGGCTTGCAGGCTTAGGGTGTTAGGTTTAAGTGTTACGGTTTTGCGTAATAGGGTAACAGGTTTAGAATTGCATAGGTTAGCCTATTCGGTATTCTTTGGTCAACTGAATTACACCATGCATTTTGTTATATTTCTGTTGATTTTATTGCTTTTTAAACAAAAAGTTTACATTTCTATATTAACCAATTTTCAATGCATTTAAACTATGTAATCTCGAGCCTTGATTGCAACTAACGTCAATGTACAACTATGCTCTTAGTCACGTGACTATAAATCATTAGCGTCATAATTGCACAACTCGGCTTGTGTAGTCTTAGTCAGAGGCAAGGTACATTTCAGTTTTACTTCTTGAGCACTTTTGTCTTCGTATTCATTGCCGATGAGTTACCTACATTGTACGCTATGCTTGGTTTGGGTTTTTATGTTGCGAGCTTCCTAGCAGTTCACCCTGTGTAGCTATTGCTGGCTACCAAGCACTTGACCTTGCGTAGCTGTTGGTATCCAGATAACTGCCACTAGGCAACTGCCACCTGGGACAACTGCTACCCAGGACAACTGCCACCTAGGATAATTGCTCTCATCATGGCAACTTTCGTTTTGGTAGTAGTGGTTGCACATTTCAATTCATGAGACCACTTTTTCTTTTCTTCTTTCAAAACTTTCCAAGCATTTCGTTTAGGGGTTAGCGTTAGGGTCATGGTTAGGTTTTAGGTTTACCTTTTACGTTTACTATGTTTCTGCCAAGCCTACTGCATTTTGTTGTGTGTTACAGTCATGCTACAGTAGGTGGTCCAATAAGGTTTCCAATTTAAAGATCCATGGGCAGTTCTGTAGCCACTGCTTAGGGTTAAGCGTGGGGTTTGGTTTTAGGTTTACCTTTGCATTTAATTTGTTTCTACCAAGCCTAATGCACTCTTGTTGTGCGTTACTGTAACGTTGCAGGTGGTGGACGAATAAGATTTCAAATTTGAAGGTCTACAGGTGGACCTGTAGCCACAGCCTAAAATTCTATGCTCATGCAATGCAATGTTTGGGTTACGAGATCTTAGAACTATTTTTTAGGGCGCACCAAAAAGTGTTTGCAAACCCCTAGACTAGAATACTGAGTAACCTGCTGTAGGGGTCATTTCATTATAATTCAACACTATTTTTTTAAGGAAAATGTTAGATACACGGTGTGGGCCTGGACCCGATTTATTTGATTCTAGGGACCTGATTTTCAATTCTAGGTACCCGAATCAGGTCCCTAAAACACCTTGAAAAAACCCTGATTCAACATATATTTTGCAACCCATACTCTCAGATTTTCACTATTTTCAGAAAAATTATTCACTGGAAAAATCTAAGACAAAAAAAAATTGAATTGAGCCCATCGGTTTGAGATAGGCATGTTTAAAGTTTTGGTCATCACTAGGTAGCGCGGATTGCTCCAAAAAACAAAATGCTGCTTCTTTTGATCCTCTGATGCTAGAGATGTGATCAAAGGGTCGATTCTACCATTTTAGGACATGTTGATTTCAAATATGATGTCATTTTTAGTGTAAATATGTCAGAAAACAAATTATAGCCACTTTTAAAAAAGTTTAGTTGCTGTATAAACATGTCCAAAAACCTGTGTTTGCAAAGGCTTATCAAAAAAAATTTTTTTATGATGAAGTGTGAATAGTCAATTATTCCAAAAACTTAAAACCTGAGATGTTTTTTAAACAAACGTTTTAATCTTAGGTTGAATGAAACTACGTTTTTTGCTATTGAGTATTTCACCCTCCACTAACTTGCATTTGTTAGTGATGAGATTTTTTAATTGCAATCAATAGATACGAATGGTGCTAGTAAGGATGCAGCAAATGAAATATCTTCTTGAATATAGCATGTCAAAACAGACAAATTTAAGAGGTAGTTGAGAGGAAATGCCAAATATAAGAGGTATACAAACATAAATGGCCAAATATAAGAGGTGTTTGAGACAAAATGCCAAATGTAAGAAGTTTTGTATAGTAGCAGGTCAAAACTGCCAATATAAGAGGAGGCTGTGTGTAAACATTCATTTCGTTCATTCATTTATTTGGGAAACAAACACTAAGCATAAAAAACCCACAAATAAACAAGATGAAATGAACAAGCAAACTCATAAAATAGAAATATAATCAAAATTATAATTGCATCTTCCCGGGGTATCTAATATAACCAGGTGGTTTTCTAGTTGGATCCACACTAGCCTAATGGTAAGATAGTGTTATATTAATGAGGTTTGTGGTTTGTACCATGAGACGGGTTTATTATGATAATGAGGAATACTAAACACCAAATATAGCATGTTGTGGTATGTGGGTTGTTGAATAAAACAGGTATTGTACTATATTATTATCAGGGATCAACCGATATGGCTTTTTTGGGGCCTATACTGATATATCAGCCATTCATGTACTGCTAGCCGATAACCAATATTTCTAAAATTTTTCGTCTTTTTGTTTGCTTCATTGTCAAAATATAATGTGTTCTATGCCTTACCTTCTTTTTAATACTTTGACGTCCGGGTTAATTCAAGCGGTTCGCAAAAAAATCGGATGGATCGCACTTGGCTTTGCACTGGAATATCTCCGCTCCTGTTCGGGTTACGGACCTGGTCGAAGTGTCAAGAGACGCGGCAAATCTTGTAGTTTGCACTTGAAAAAAATTTTTTGGTTGCGGGTTGCGGGCTTTTTGTGAGTGACATCATAAGTGGAGGACTTTTAGGCCACCTTGGCCAGGCCCTGGGCGCCAACCGTTAGATTGTAGTATTTCGCTGAAGTTTTTATTGGAAACTAGGCTACAATCCTAGTCTTTTGATACTTTGGATGACCTGCTGGGGTTTCGGGCTCAAAAGTTATGATCTAAATTAGTAAAAATTTTTGACTAATTAGTTAACTAGATAATTAATCAATTTTTTTATTTAAGACCATAACTTCTCAACCAGAAATGCTAGAAAGTCGATCAAAGGCTCAAAGACTTGGACTCGAGCCTAGTTTCTGATGAAAACTTCAGCGAAACACTTTGGCCTGGCGGTTGGGCCCTAGGCCAGGCAACATGAGCCAAAATGGCCTAAAAACTACTTCACTTATGACGTCACTCACAAAAAACTTTTTTAACACTTTGATAGCCAGCGTACGATATATTTGTACTTCGATTTCGGCCCAAAAACAGCAGTTTTCGGTTGCCTTACCAATGCCCTAGCTCCTGCGCTGATTG
>JGI24022J15233_10010308_pt1 | contig 10596 bp, 7 predicted proteins | sample Ectturendosymbi2_FD_15233 | JGI IMG/M metagenome (IMG submission 15233)
GGACTGAGGATGCGTAATTTAACGTGAAATCGATTTCCTATTAAAAATTTGCTGATCGATTCCTTGCTTACACCCATCGTGGAAAATACATACTTTATTGAATAGGTGAGAACTTTGACTTTGTCAACTAAATTTCACCTCAGATAGCCTCAAGCTTCTTAGAGGATGCACAATAAAACCGTCTATTCATTTCGTCTCTTTCTTACATTACATCCGCTGTTATTGTCTTATCTCAGGCGTTGTCTAACCTTCCAACCTGTATTAACTGTGGTTATTACATTTTCGTCATTGTTTCAGACGGTTTGTTCATATTTCGTCAATAAAAGGATGTTAGACATTAAATACTAGATCAGTCTGCGATCAGTGGTTCATACAATTGGGTGAAAGCGGGTAAACCACCTGTCTTGAAAGCAGTGGTGTAAGGGGCAAGGGTGCAGGGGGTGCAAGAGCACCACCAAAAGTTTTGATTTGTTGAAAATGCGGGCAAAATCCCAGAAAATCTGGGCAAAGTCCCTAAACATCCAAACAAAATCACTAAATATCTCGACAAAATCCCTGAAAATCTGGGCAAAAATGGCGCCCAACGTTTTCAGAAAAACACGTGTAGACCATTTCTTGGACGCCACATCAAAAAACGGTCGGCATATGTTGAATAACAACTTTTTGGGCAAGTTTGGAAAAATTTGGGCAAAAATCCTTTGCACCTCAAAAATTTGCTTGCTCCTACACCTATGCTTGAAATATGGTTCTCAGTTCACAATCTACTTGATGACCCCTAATCCAGGGGCGGATCCAACCAGTAATGTTAGGGGGGGGGCGATTTCGGTAATATTTGATAGTCAAGTCGCATAACGACTACGCTGCTGTAAGAGGGTTGAAGTATACTTCACAGCACTGTTGTGACAAAACAATGCGCGACCAAATGGCCTTATATTGCGAATGCTGTTTTCCGAATTGTAAAAAATCATGTTGAATAAAGTTACTTTCGTAGGTTTCAGGGGAAGGGCGATCGCCCCATCTGGATCCATTCTTGCCCTAGTCCTTAATAAGAACACAGCGTTGGGTCAGTAGTGAAACCTTTTCAGAATACGCTGGGGCAACCAGAAGGCGATCGCTCAGTGGTAGAGTATCCGGCTCGCAATGAAAAGGTCGGGTGTTTAACCGCAGCCACTGAGTGAACCGTCGTAGCGCTCCTTGTGCAAAAAGCGCTCACCTCAGCCGCCACAGCAAGAAGAAATTTCAGGCTTCGCCTTCTTGAAATATGTTCCTGCAACGACTATGAGCATTTTTCCATCGTAACGCAGCTCTCCGGTGCATCGTGTGAATGATAAATGCTGATAAGGCTATTTCCCTCAAAAGAAGCGTCAAACTTAGTTTCGCTGTTTTTAGCGAATAACTTCAGACCTTGGCACAGAGTGAAGCTTGAAAATCTTGCAGTGTGATACAAGAAACTGAAATGTACAAGCCAGTTATTTGGATTCCGCTTCATTTGAAGCCAGGTTTTGGGCTGTTGCTCTTCATACAATAAATTTTGTTCAAGAACACTGGAGGTTAGATAGCCAGGGGCCATGCCCCCTATCTGAAAGACGAAAATACATCACAACAAAAACAGCAGGCATGTTTTCGTTTACATAACGCTCTTGTAGCTATAATCAGGAAGTTAAAATCTTTCCTTATTTAGTAACACAATAGCCTACCGAGAGCAAATAAACCTTTGGAAAAACGCCATTACAAAGGAGAGAAATTTGAGAACCGAACAACGAAAGAAAAATGTTTTAAACGCTTCACAAAAAGTCAAAATAAAAATGCATCGACTTTCATCCGGACATTTTTCAAGAGTACAACAACCACTACCATACGTCTACTTAAATGACACACGATGGAACCAAGTAAATGCGAGAACCATGGCCTGCTATTTAGAAATGTGTTAAGGCGCAGGATTGCAAACCGCAGTGTCCAAAATTCTGACCTGTTAACTGCGTAGGAATGGCAAATGCGTAGGAATAGCAAAAGAGAAGAAGACTTTTGAAAAAGGATTTACTCCAAAGTGAACAGAAGCAAGATTCTTTGTCACTTCGGTTTAGTTCTCTGACCCAGTGATGTATAAACTGAAAGATTTCAGTGGCGAAAAGCTCCAAGACACTTGTTACGATCGGCATCTTCATAAAACAAAACTCAGTGGAAGTGACTTCTGTCGAGTCGAAAAGATTTTACAGACGAAATAATGATGTCAATAGGGGCCATATTGGGGTTGGGGGGAAATTTGCCCCTTTGTGATTTTGCTTGGACCGTTTTGACAGGAAAGTTGCTGCTAAGACCGTCGACTAAAATCGAAGGAATTGCCTTACTTTTCGTTATTTGTGAATTAGGGCAAGCGGCGGTACAAGAGAAAGCATCTATGTCAGGTTTTCTGCCCTAAGTCATCGATTGTTCTTTAGGACCCGCTTACGTTTATAGACCCACAATTGTCCCAGCTAAGAAACCAGCGTGCAGAACATTACTTTGAAGCTGTCTAAAGCTGAATAGGTAATACAATCGAACAGCATTCATTCAGAAGAACTCGACCGAAAATACATGTGTAATCAATAAAATCTACATGTACTATAATATGTTAAAATCTACCATAAGATAATCTAATAATAAAATCCAACCTACACAAAAATGTAACTGTGTTAACGAACATATTCAACAAAATGTCACCATAACATATGCAAGAAAAAAAAGATTAAATTTGTTAAACATTGGTTCAAAGACAGAGAGACAGTTTCTTTAAATCTATCTAGTTTGAGCAAAGCAAACACAGGCAGACAGAGATATAATTTATTCTCCATACCCATGTGGCACTTCCATTGTAAACATTATCCACCCCTGTCTCAAACAGTGATAGTTGGTTTTGCGACTTACAAGTTGCTGGTTTGCAGCCTGAGCCATCTTGGGCATGGCATATATACATTTCACATGCCATTCTTAGCTAACTTGCACAAACGTGCGATTACGTACTGAGCACTTGCATTTTCTGTGCTATCCTGTACCAACTGCTCTACAAATCCAGTTATGATATGTGTCATCACGCATAGACTACAGTTCTAGATTGTTGTGCGTGCAAATAATCTAGCCTACATATTTCGTCACACTTACGACTTAGATTTTTTTCAGTGTACTTTGACAAATAATTACATTTGTTGTTTGCTTACAGAAATCAATTGATTTCTTTTCACTAGTAGCAGTGGTGCCACTCCTAGTGTTTTTCCACTAGATCTAGTGTTCTGCATTTCATCTAGTGTTCTAGTGTTTTTTATGGCTATCTAGTGTTTTTTATGAGTGAGCCGAATGTAATTAATTGCACAATTTTGTGTGATTGTACTGTAACTGTAATTGGGACCTTTTGATTTAGTGCAATTGTGATTTGCTAAAAATGCTACCTCCAGTAATTAAATCTTAAATTGCACAAGACAATAAAATATGTTTTGAACTAAATCGCTGCGAAGTCACTTGGTCACGTGTTAAAAGTTTCAGTGACCTGTACAAACAAACACAAGCGTTGTGACAATCTCCCGTTTTTTGTCTCTGGCTTACAATGAGTTGCACAATGTCTATGGCATTGCAACGCATTTTCTAGCCGTTTTCACTGTGTGTAATTTTACTTTTGCAATCTAGTGTTTTTTTGTGAATCTAGTGTTTTTTTATCAGGAAATCTAGTACTTTTCCGTAACAACAGAGTGGCAACACTGACTAGTAGTACTGGTAACGTTTTAAACAGACACAACATGTGACTGAAGTCTACTTGAATTGAACTTTATATTTTCCTCTACTATGCTGCTACAGACTTGAAAATAGAAAATTTTCTACTATAATTTTGTTCTAACCCATCTTAGAAAAGTACACTAGGCTGTGCAAGAACATTGTCAGAAGCCAGCTGACTCAATATTCTTGAGCATCTGCCTCACAGTTCTGAGATTTTCCATTCACATTCCAGCCGTTGCTGTCAGTAAGGCACCTCACACCTAGCTGTGGTAGGCCTAAAGCTGCTTGCTTCTCTGAAGAGAAATATGTGGCATGTATCTTATTATTTATATTATGATTATGCCGTAAGTCTCATACATTGTCTGTTCAACTGCACATATATGCAACATGCAAAAAAACTGTATGGCGAAATATATTCATCCAAACACTAGTTAAAATTTAAAACAAAAGCTTTTCTGTACTTGCCTGGCGTGGACTCTACTAAGATGAAGTAGGTGCTCTGCGGACCTGCGGTATACTCGATTCCATCAGCGTAATAAAGCACATAAATGAAATGCCTTCTTTCTCCGAAACTTGAGTCAGTTACTCATCAACTCTCACAAACTAAAACACGAAATTACTCGAAGCATTTTGTTGATTTATATATATTTAAGGTGTTTTCTACGGCATAATAAATTTTTATTCATAGACTCAATAACAAAAAAAGTGTAAGTTCATTAATATTGTTAAAAATGTCAAATTTTCTTTGCCCAATTTTTTTGCGATTTTGCCCATATTTTTGACAAATCAAAACGTTTGGGGTTGCACTTACCCCCCCCGCTCCTACACCACTGTGATAAATAACTCAAACCTATAGTCGTTAGGCAAAAAAATAATTAACTGGTTATATGCAGTAACTAACTAGCAATAACAGAAACCATTCCGTATTTTTGTGGTATGTCGAATGGTTCAAACGGCAGCAGCCAAACCAATCTTACTCCAAAAGCAGAAGCAGTAAACTCTGTGTTGAATAGAATAACACACATAACTTAATCCCCATAAAAAATCGATGAATTCATGAAGGTTTTAAATTTTGGCAAAACGCTGGCGTTTCAGGCATTGCAATTTCGTTCGTTCACCACACAATCACAATGCAAATTGTCCATAAGATTTGTCCGGGCAAGTTATGGGCAATCCGGTGTTCATTAGCTTATGCTTTTCACCCTGGGTCTGGAAGCATCGCTCGTGAGTCGACATACACTTTTACAACAAAATTAATCAAATGACGAAACTGAACTTGGCTACCCAAATTTCATCTCCATTGTCTATTGCGCTACACGGTATTGGCCCCGCTTTCAGACTCGACATTTTTTCGTTGAAAGACTCTGTATTGGCACCAGTTTCCCTAAACCGTTGGCTAATAAAGGTCGTCACAGCGTTTTAAGCCAATGCGACAAACCACTGTTGATACAGCAATTGTACTAAGCCCTCCAAGTAGCCTGATGTCGGTGGTAGCGGAAGGTCACTCTTGCAGGAAGTCCATGGCATAGACGTAGCCAGGGGAACAAAGGGGCCATGCCCCTCCAATTTTTAGAAAATATAGTCTTTTGGTGCTTTGAGAGGCGTTTTTCCAAACAAAATAGCGTTATTCGCCTAAAATCAAACATTTCCCCCCCTATTTTTGGGCTGGCTACGTCACTGGTCCATGACAACACACACAAGAATTTTTGTCGGTGGAAAATTATATACCCTGGAAATAAGTACTTGTGGGAACTATTCACAGCAGCACGACCTACTGGTGATAATGAAGAAGACCCTAAAGGTTGCAGAAAAATGCAGAAATGATAACACGAAAAGCAACCACATAAAAGAAGGGCAAAATAGGTAGAAGTGGAATAAAATTTAACCTATAATGCATAAAATGGAAATACCGCCCATCCAATCTGCTATAACTTCAGGCAGTGTTACTACAACCTCCAGCCGCGCCAAAAGACGTTTCTTTTACGTTGGCACCCACGAAACCCTAAACGATCTGATTTATTGTTATCTGGGTCATGAACGTCGGAAGGATTTTTTTCCAGGGCAGGCCACTTGTGGATTTTTACAAAAATGTTTCTACGGGGTTTTGAGTCTTAGTCACATCAAATTTGGAGTTTTAGTCAATTAATTAATGAAAATGGAAATGCGGCAGTGAAAGCAGCCGCTAATATGTGTGGGGAAATCAAGAAGTAATAAAGAAAGTAGGAAACACCAAACAAAACGCAAAGAAAGTAGGAAACCCCACGGTCAAAACTTCCCCGGCAAGCCTCGGTAAAAAACTTACGCCGTAACAAAATATATTTCAAATGAGTTCACTCAGTGGCAGAAGCAACCAACGCTGCACAATCGCCAGCAGCAGGTGCCACGTTTTGATCTTCGCAGTTGAAATATACAACATAGGTGTTCACCTCGTCTTTGATATTACGTAAGGCATATTACGAAATATTAGAGCTCTCTCTAGTGTTTGTTGGAACTTGACTTTACAGTAGGGGAACAGCAATGTATTCACGAAAGTACTTAAGTTGACACGAGAAACATCAACTCAAAGAGAAGCGACTTGTTAAAGTGTAAAACGATATCAAAATATTTTCGAAATTCCTGTAGAGGGGCATAATATTTTTGCTATGCCTATCTACTGGAACTCTACAATTACAATTGGAACAAACCATGGGAACACAAGTGAATTCGAAGAAAGCGCAGGAACGACCGTGGCTTTTGTAAGCAATGCTGAATCCACTGTTGACACTTTTTGCACAGATGGTGAGCACAGCACAGGGGCCAAGAAACAAGTATCGCTGCATCCAGAGATATCTAGAAAAGGAGTTTCTGAAAAGTAGTTTCTAGATATTCCTGACTGGATCAGAACAGATCGAAGATAAGCAGAAGACAGCATCTTACTTAAAGATTTCAGAGTACAGTGACCATGGAAACTGGCCAATGACACGTAAAAGGATTTGGTACTGAACAATGTAATACAAGACATCGTCTTTATCAAAACTTCAAACCAGATAATTAATAGGCTAAACCGAATCTAGTATGGTTTAGAAGTAGCCAGTCGGAACTTTCTCAAACAAATACTTTGAGAAAAAGTTCAAAAATGATCAGATTGTGTCAGGGCAGGTTTTAAGCCAATTTGACCGATTTCTTCTGAATGGACCCAGCGCTCCGCCTACTAACCAACACAAATTTGCACTTTGTATCGATGCTGCTTGTGTATAGTGCCGGCGCGGGGCTCAGTGTTTTCAAAGGTGTTTTGAGAGACCAAAAGGGTTTCTCAGTTATTGAAAACGTTCTCTCAAAATACAGTATAAACTCGCTTTGCTACCACCATCAAAATACACGAAAACCTTACAGTCATCTCGGTATTCAGATAAAGCATTCGCGGTCTCTCAAAATGTCTTTGCAGTCAGCAAAGCCAAACGTAAAAAAGCCTGGCGGGCCCACAGCATTTTGTAAGCGTGGGCTCTATTGCCAGCGAAAATCCAAATGTATTGCGCGGGCACCCTCATCAAGATTCTTTAGTAAGAATGGTGATTGTTTTCAGTAATGTTTATCCAAGTTTGTACCGTAGCGCCTCGTTAAGTCAAAGCAGAGATGGTTAAGTTTTGAAGCTGTTTTATGTTTCATTTATGGAAGCGTTTCGTATTTGGCAGATCAGGTTTCAATAGTTGATACAAAATACGGTTCGATAGTTGTTGATATTTCAATAGTTACCACTACTTGTCTTCTGAAGGTAAAGTTTAGTTTTAGTTGGTAATTGCAAATGCGTGCTGCTTAGTCAGTCTTTCAACAGCGTTGTCCATTTTCCCTCTCATAGAGATTTGATGAGGCAACCTGAGATTGGCGAAAACCATTGAAATAAACCTAGTTGTAATTATGAATGACTATTTCAGTTGTACAAAAAACAACGGTTCAAGTAACAGAAAATTGCTAACAGTTAAGCGTTTGCAAAGTAACACAAGAGTTAATTTGGTTCAAATAAAGTAAGCCTCATAATGTTTATTGTGGTGAAAATTGCGTCATGAAATATTACCGAAACAAGGATTATGGTATCAGTCTCACAGATTGGCCTCGTAATTTCTGAGATATAGCCTAATAAACTGAAAGTTGCAAAAAGTCTGAAAAGGTGCAAAGTGGAATAACTTTCGTGGAAGTTGGAGGCTACTACAGTACTTGCCTGTTTTAAAAAATAAAAACGTAAGTTTTCAAACTTACTGGGAGATGTCCAGTTCAATCACGTTCTATATTTCTTCAGTGTTAATAGAGAAAATAGTTCTAAACCTTCTCCAGGATATTCAAATCCTACTCTAATAAGCGGTTTGTACTTCTTTAAATCGGTGCTCTGTTCAGTGGATTTCGCTGTAGCCATTTCCACGTGTAAAGTATATAGTGATAGGCAGGTGTTATATACTGGTGATTTGTTTTTCGGCTTTAGCAGTTGATTTTGGGCAATTTATTTAAGACTATGTTTTACTGCAATTGAGCTAAAGATTCTGAGTTAAAGACCAAGAGGCATAGGCTGAAAATATTAATTGGCAGCCAGGCCCGTAGATACGGGGTGATTCGGAGGCAGTGCCCCCCAAATATTTTTTCTGCACCCCAAATTGTGTCGTGCTCAAGAAAATTTGTTTTAAACATTTAATTTAAAACAATCTTGTTCCCCTAAAAATGTATTTTGCCCCACCGAACCTTAAAACCTGACTACGGCAAAAATAGAACGAAGCAGAAAAAAGAAAGGTGCATTGGACAAGCTTAATCGAACTTCCTTCAATGCCATACCACATTGAAGATGGCGACAACGTAGGCAACAGGCAGCCAGCCTGACCATGTTACGCCAGATAGTCGAAGTGGAAGTTTATGTGCAGGAAAGTGATTTAGTGATATAAGTCGTTACGAGAATTTTGAGTCTGACAAAGAAGGAACCTCGTCGGCTGTTGCATTTGATGAGACATGCGAGCAAGAAAATTCAAAATTTAGATGAACAAACAATCCTGCTACTTGGCCAGGTGTCATGAGTCGGATATAGGGACTAACCCGGACTATTTAGTCCAAATAGAACCGCCTGCAATCTCAATACAGTTTTTCCAATAAACGAGATTGATGGGACATGGTTTTCTAGGTTTAACTGCAGAGGAATAGTGCAAAAAGGGTGAATATGTAGGTCATCCATGGCTAATATTCCTGGCTTGGAAACACGGAATCTTTTGCTACTACTACAAACTTTTCAGCTCTGGATATGCACTATAGCATAGCACCCAATGCCTCCTCTCTGCAGGTACTACACTCAAAACCTCCCTTCTGGTCAGGGAGGTACTTGTGGCCAGATAGAAGCTATTGAGTGTTGTAGTTCGTTGATTTATTGAGTTTTACGGTGCTGTCCATTAAAGCTGGTGTTATAGACGTTTTGACGTCACCCTTCCGGTCCTCCTCTTTTTTTAACATCACCAATTTCTATCATCATGACTTGATGCATCCCCTCAAAAATTTCTACACATGTCACTCAGTGGGCCCCCCCAAAAGTGTTTCTAATCGGACCCCGCACTTGCTAACGCCGACCCTGGACTGTGTTGATATCATGTTTATTTTACTCAAAAGAAAAATTTGTCTATACTGTTTTGTTTGCAAACGTTTATCTAAATGCCAAACAACACTACCAGAGATGGGTTTTTCGACTGGGAAAAAGTACTCAGGACTTTGGAAAGTCCAGAGCACAGCAGGGAACATAGTAGAGCAACGACGTGTTGGATAACAAGAAATTTAAATACAAACACTCTGGATATGCAGTTAGAGGAATAAACGAAAAAGCACAAAGTACTATTGTGAAGTGCTGAAAAGAGTTGTTATTTTAATACAGTTTTTAAGCGAATGAAGCCTGGCATCTAGAGGTGGTGAAAAGAATGGCGTCACCAAATAGTGGAAATTTTATGGGTGCTGTGGAATTTACTGCAGAATTTTACCTCTTTTTGAGTGAACATCTAAATAAGTAACTGGTCTCCATAATGGCGACGAGGTTGGAGCAATCAGCAATTTTTTTTAAAAATAGGAATCGATTTCACGTAACACTACGCATCGTCAATCCTGAAGTCTTATTCAAATAGACTTAGTCGTGTTTGTGGAGACCAGTCACTTGAATGCAGACAGATGCAAGTCCGAATATCTAGAGCAGTGTTTCTCAATCCTTGAGTCGCGACCCAAAAGTGGATCGCCGTTTGATTTGGATTGGTCGCCGTAATAATATTATTCATTTGCACAGAAATTTCATGGTCGTATTGTTACTGAGTAGGCTACTCTATTGCAAATGGTTTTTCTGACGCGAGAAGTCTTGCAGGAGCCAGTTGCTACAACAGCTATTGTCATCGTGACTTCGCAAAGCTTACACATGTTGGTCTTGGCCAGCAATGTGCTAGCTAACTAGCAGTTGTTCCCTGTTTCTGACTTTTTTGTAAAAATTTGGGCCTTTTAGGAAAAATTTTGGATCCTTTCGTTATTCCGAATCTAGTAACCAAACAGCGATTGTGATTTTTGATTTGATAAGTTGGATCGCCGAAGCTATTCTTATTACTGGATCGCTTCTTCTTCATCGTTTGAGCGAGTTCTTATTCACTGCTTGGTCGCATTAGATCTCGGGGCAGGTGTTGAGAAGCCATTCGATTGTCTCGTCATCCAGATCCGTCAGGGCGTGCAGTCCGTGGGGGGGTCGATGGATTGGACATTGGTGGACTACATGGTTTGTTCTTCTGCGCCGCACTCATAAGTCGCAGAAGGGGCCACATCCCTGCCCCATTTGTCTAAGCAGGAGCGGAAACGTCCGAAGCCGGTTCGGAGACGGTTGAG
>JGI24022J15233_10010309_pt1 | contig 10595 bp, 6 predicted proteins | sample Ectturendosymbi2_FD_15233 | JGI IMG/M metagenome (IMG submission 15233)
TTTGCTGAAGTTTTTATTGGAAACTAGGCTACACTCTGAGTCTTTTGATACTTTGGATGACCTGCTGGGGTTTCGGCTTGAAAAGTTATGATCTAGAGTAATAAAATTTTTTGACTAATTAGATAATTAATTAATTTGTTTATTTTAAATCATAACTTTTGACCAGAAATGCTAGAAAATCGATCAAAGGCTCAAAAGACTCTGACTTGAGCCTAGTTTCCAATGAAAACTTCAGCGAAATACCTTGGCCTGGCAGTTGGGCCCTAGGCCAAGGAACATGAGCCAAAATGGCCCAAAAACTACTTCACTTATGATGCCACTCACAAAAAATGGACAAACCCCAACCAAAAATTTTTTTTTGAGTGCAGACTATAAGACCAGCCAATCCGTTTGAGGGTTTGAACAGCTCTCTAGTGCAATCAGCGAAGGAGCTATGGCGTTGGTAAGGTAACTGGCAACTGCTGGTTTTAGGCCGATTTCAAAGTATGAATATATCGTACCCAGTTCTCAAAGTGTTAACCAGGGCCACACATTGAATGGCATATTAATGAGGGCTACACATTGAATGACTTACTTTGATCTTAGCAAACCAAATTTAGCTTAACACTTTGAGAGCCGGCGTACGATGTATTCATACTTTGATTTCGGTCTAAAAAACAGCATTTTTTGGTTGCCTTACTAACGCCTTAGCTCCTCCGCTGATTGCGCTAGAGAGCTGCTCAAGGGCTCAAACAGATTGGCCAGTCTAGTAGATTGCACTCGGAAAAAAATTGGGGGCTGGGGTTGCAGATTTTTTGTGACTGACATCATAAATAAAGTAGTTTTGGGGTCATTTGGCTCATGTTGCGAGTGACATCATAAATAAAGTAGTTTTGGGGTCATTTGGCTCAAGTTTTCATTGGAAACTAGGCTCGAGTCCGAGTCTTTTAAGCCTTTGATCAACTTTCTAAGGTTTCTGGTTAAAAAGTTATGATCTAAAATAAACAAATTAATTAATTATCTAATTAGTCAAAAATTTTTACTACTTTAGATCAAAACTTTTCAATCCGAAACCCCAGCAGGTCATCCAAAGTATCAAAAGACTCGGATTGTAGCCTAGTTTCCAGTAAAAACTTCAGCGAAATACTACCACCTGACGGTTGGCCAGGCAAAGTGGGCCAAGGTGGCCTAAAAGTCCTCCACTTATGATGTTACTCACAAAAAAACGCATCCCCCAAGCAGAAAAACTTGTTTTCGAGTGCAGACTAGAAGACTTGCTGCGTCTTTTGATACTTTGACCAGGTCCGTAACCTGTACAAGAGCGGAGATATTCCCGCGCAAAGCCACGTGCGTTTAGGCGTTTTTTTTTCCAAAAATCCCCGAAAGCAGTCGGACGCCAAAGTGTTAAGCTAATGTGCTGAAAGCATTCAAATCCTAACTGCAATGGAAACATACATAATAAAGTGGCACTGAGGACTACCTGCATCAAAAATGTCAAATTAAAGATTATCAAAATAATGACAGGTTGTTAGCATGTAGGATACTTTTACTACAGCGAAAACCTAAACTGGGCCGCACAAAACTTTCGATTGGACAGAGCTGGCTTAGATGTTAATGATACATGTAAACGTCCCATTATAAATCTCAAGAGGCATTGTTGTCCATGGTGAAATCATACAAATGCACACAATACAGAAACCATACAGCAATAAAACAACCACATGATGAAAACAAAGACGCAAAAAAATTATCAAAAAACAGTTCAGTTTATAGAAGTCACCAAACACAACTAATGGGATGGATGTACTTGATGATTCTTACACAAATAATCCAATCATAGATTGATACAATTAACCAATGCAGCAAGAAAGACATTCTCAGCATTTGTCAAATACCATCAGTATTTTGGACTTGATGATTATCAATTTTTAGAATGCTGACACAGTTATGTTATGCAAACGGTTAAGAGTTGATGAAAAACTGGATCAAAAATGACTGGTTATTCATTTCTTGTTCTTATCAAAAAATCACATGAACTATGTTTCGAAAAGTCCAGTTGCAAACTTTTGTCGTTTAAAAACTCCAAAAATTCATCCTGGGCTTATAAATGGCAGGTGTGTGGCCTTCTGTATTTTAATTGTGTAGGCCTGTGGTTTGCAGATCCAACTTTTCCTGAATCAAACTCCACAGTTCTTTTGAAACTGTGTATATATAAAGTTTTTGACTTTGATCTAAAACTACCCAGTGTGATCTCAAAGCAATTAGTCAGCCCCTAGCCTCAGGGGCGTAACGAGGTTGAATGGCACCCAGGGAAAGAAACAAGTTTGGCACCTCCATGTTCGAACCAGCGGTCTTTCGAAAGCAAATGTGCTGTATTGAAGAAAGTAGCCTACTTGTGACATTCTTGGGACTTTTCGGCACCCCCGCAATGATTTGGCGCCTAGGGAATTGTTCTCCCTTTCCCCCCTCCTTATGCCTCTGCCTAGACCTACAGTTCTAAATACAAGCATGCCTTTATGTTGGAATCAATGCAACAAGGTCAATACTGGTCAGTACCTTAAAACAATCATGATGTAACAAAGCATAACTTGTTGTGCTTGGTTGAGTACTATATTTGATAGCTCCGACAGACATCCTAATAAACAACTGACAGCATGAAGGACACCTGTAAACACCACAAAATCACTAAGATCGCTAAGATCACTACTAAGATCGCTAAGATCGATACGATCACTAAGATTGCTACGATCACTAAGATTGCTAAGATCGCAAGGAGCACTAAAATCGCTGTGATTCGCCAAGAGCACTAAGACCTCCTCTGATTAAGCATTTTACTGCAGTGATCAATGAAGTTTGGATATCCATATCTGATCCGGTTCAGTTTTTTTGAAATCCAGTCCGATCTGGTTCCAGTTCTGAATCGCAGAATCCGAAATTTGAAACTCTCCAAGCACAACAAAAATTTTAAAAAATTATCTTAGTGATCTTAGCGATCATATGTGTAGCCAGGGGAGGCAAAGGAGCCATGCCCTCCAAATTTTTGGAAAATATAGTTATTTTGTGCCTTGAGAAGCATTTTTTTAAACAAAATAATGCTATTCGCCGAAAATCAAACATTTTGGCACCCCCCATAATTCTTCGCCCTCCTCAAATTTTTGGACTGGCTACGCCACTGTTAGCGATCTTAGCAATCTTGGCCATCTTAGCGATCTTAGTAATCTTTGCCATCTTAGCGATCTTAGTAATCTTAGCAATCTTAGTAATCTTAGCAATCTTAGTAATCTTAGCAATCTTAGTAATCTTAGCAATCTTAGCAATCTTAGTAATCTTAGCGATCTTAGTAATCTTAGCGATCTTAGTAATCTTAGCGATCTTAGTAATCTTAGCGATCTTAGTAATCTTAGCGATCTTAGTAATCTTAGCTATCTTAGTCTTGGCGATCTTAGTGAGCTTAGCGATCTCAGTGATCTTAGCGTTCTCAGTGATCTTAGCGATCTCAGTGATCTTAGCGATCTCAGTGATCTTAGCGATCTCAGTGATCTTAGCGATCTCAGTGATCTTAGCGATCTCAGTGATCTTAGCGATCTTAGTGCGGCGATCTTAGTGATCTTGTGGTATGTACAAGTGTCCCAGCATGAAATGTGGAATTGCCCCTAAAATTTCAGTAGAAATAGATTAACTACAGGCAAACTTTTGATTTTCTTGTAAAGTTTACCAAAACTTTTGTATCTGATTTTTCAAGCTGATTTCTTTCGCGACCCCAAATGGGGTTGCGACCCATAGTTTGAGAAGCGCTGCTTTAGCATCATAATTGCATCAAATTAAACTTGTGATTCCATTCCTGATTATGGCTATTAAAATTGATTAAACGATGAAATTAATACTAATACACAGAGATGAAGTCGTTAAGATGTCGTGCCTTAGATTAACACCACAAACATAGACAAACATCAAGAAAAACAAATGCCTGTCTTAGACAAACACAACTAGATGGCAGCTAATTACAAAGCTGAGCTGTGCCACTGAGTATGCCAGTGAAGTTGCACAGGTCAAGATATTGCTATATATTTTAAAACCAAGTTTGTTTAACAAAAAACAATTTCTAGCTACTTAATAACCACCTGCTTAACAGGGGTATCCACTGTGTATGTGCACAGCACAACATTTCCTCTGCTCCAAACTACTGTATTCCCAGCAACATAAAGCTCTTCCTCAGCTCCATTATGCAATCGCACATTCCATGACTCAGCACTCTAAAATTCAAACAAGCATCAACACTGTGGCAGCTTACAAGTTAGCACTACTTCACGTTGGCTCTGATTTTTGTTTTCAGTGAAAACCTTCGGTGCTGTTGTACAAATATAATGTACTTCGAAATCCTGCATTGAGCTGCTATTTTCACACCACTTTTCAACTCCATAAGTCGCAAGTCGATTGTGCTAGAGAGCTATTCAAACCTCAAAAGACTCAGCAAGTCTTCTAGTTTGTAATGAAAACAATTTTAAGTTTTGCGTTTCAGGTTTTTTATGGGTCATGTCCTAAGTGGGTTAGGTTTAGGTCTTATTTGGCTGAGATTATTAGACCCTACGCCCAGGGACAGATTTAGGAAGCATGGGGCCCTAGGTCATCTTAGTTTTTGGAGCCCCGCGCAAGTGCGACCTATTTGGTCATTTGTCTGAAAAACGTGAAAGTATGCCCCTCTTATGTGTAGTGCCCCGTCAAAAATATACCTTTTTTGTGCTAACTTTGGTTCTACAATTGCACTAGATCTTCAACAAAAATTTAAAAGCCTTTCCTACATTCTTCTAAAAAATAAATGGCATTGCAATCTTTTCTTAGAATTTATAGCTCGTTTGTGTAGTTCAAAAGTTCTCTTCGTTAAATTTCTGTGATTTCTAACATTTTTATTAGGTTTGTTTTACGGATATACGCATTATCATACGGGACTGTGTTGCCACCCTCGAAAATATCGTCTAGCTGTTGATCTGATTATCTGTACATAAACTCCTTTTTTACAGTAAGCACATCCATTCAGTGGACACAGGGCTTATTTATGTTGTTTAGAAGTTGTCATTTTCCAAGCAATACAAAATATAGTGTTTTAATCCTCTATCTATGCCATAGGCCGATTGTAAACAGCATGAAGATAAGTTTGGCACAGCAGCAAAGTATCGTCGCAACGCACTCAGTTAACCGTATGAAGTAAGCCTAATGTAGACACGTTATTCCAAGTGAAGCTCACGAGAAACTGTTCAACTGATTTAACTAACATATAGAGTTTCAACAAGCAATCTCTGTTTGCGGGAAATCTTGTAAAAACCACCAAATGTAGAATCCAATGCTGACAATAGGCTATTGTTTTTCATCAGAGTTTTGCAGTGTCTGGCGGTCTTGCGTTGTTGCAAGCTTTTTGTCAGTGGAAAACTGAACATCAATTAAGTTTCTTTCTTTTTCATTCTTTTTCTATAACCGCTTTCATACAGACGGCCTGGATCTCTCTCACTCCCAGATGCACAGTATTATTGTGTTGTTACTATACTGATAAGAGTCTAAAGTAGACATTTGCATTTCTGCTCATTTCAAGGTAAATTATAAAGTTATGCCTCTGCGCAGTTTCGCAAAATTTTAGTTAAAATTGAGTCACCATAAGAAAGAGTTGTGCGGGGCCCTAGGCCATGACCTATGTGTGAATCTATCACTGCCAAGGCCCCAACTACGTGAGGAAAGTATTTCGCTAAAGTTTTTAATGGAAACTAGGGTTAAATCCAAGTCTTTTGAGCCTTAGATTGGCTTTCTAGTGCTTATGGTTCAACGTTAGGGTAAAATAACCAAAATTTGGGTAAATAATCGTTTTGGATAATTTTTACCCAAATTTAGGTTTTTTGGTCACAAGAGAATTTATTGACACAAGTGTTTATGTCATAACTTTTGAACCAGAAATGCTAGAAAGCCACTCAAAGGCTAAGTTATGGCCTAGCATAATTGGCAGGCAAGTTGTAATGTTGGTAAGTGATGGTAAAGTGGTTCACATGGGTCTAAAAGGTAAAAACAACCTGGTTCCACAGGTTTCACTGGCCAAGTAGCTAGTCTCCACAACAGACTTGGACAACTAAATAATTCTAGTTTTCTAGTTTAGTGAATTAGAGTGAAATGACAGTAATTCTAATTTTAATCTACTTTACTAAAAGCTTCAGTGCTCTAATTTTAATTCTAGTCTAATTTCCAATTTTGCCAAAAATGCTAATTTGTCCAACGGTATTTTTAAAGATGAAATGAGAATGTATTCTTATGCAAGTAAAGTGCAACAAAATGGTCACAAGTGCCATGCCGCCATCCCATCACTTGAAATGTGAAAACAGTAAACACTCGATGAATTTCTTTTCTCATTCAATTATTATTACTATGTCACATTGCCTATCCACTCATACAGTAGTCACCAGGTACTTTGCAACAGTCAGTCAGTTGTGATGTTTTAGGGCATGAGTCTTCAAACTATGGCCCATGGACCAAATCCAGCCCGCAAAGACATTTTGGCAATAATAAAAAAAATTTTACGAAAAACTGTTGATTTGGTAGAATGTAACATATCCCAAAACAACCTAACTGCATAAGATGTTCGGCCCTTGCGTTGTGTAAGATTATGTAAAATGACTCCGTAAGAGGACTCTGACAGAACAAGTCTTCAGCCATACAGGCGAACTGTACAGCGAGAAACGCACCAATCTTGGCAAACAAATCTTTTCATTCTCATGCTTACAAGAAGTAAATCCAGATTTGGACATGAACTGAACTTGAAATGAAGTTGCTTTGATTTGAGTAAATGTCATTCTAATTCGAATTTTAGTTCAATTTCCGTTTTTCAAAATTATGCTAATTTTAATTCTAATCTAATTTCTGATAGCTAAGTTAGCTCTAATTTTAATTCTAATCTAATTTGGAAAAGCTAAAAAAATTCTAGTTGTCCAAGTCTGCTCCACAAGGGCACAATGAAGTCTAATCAATCAGCAAGTTGTTAAATACGACATTAATTTCATAACACTACGCATCCTCAGTACTGAAATCTGCAAGCAAGGCTTGCATGTGAAAAGTTTAAAAGCTAAAGCAAGAACAGAGAAAGCAGGCAAACCCAAGACAAAAATAAACAAATTAAAATTCAAGTTGCGGCAAATAAGCTGGTAAATACATTCTCAAATTCAGATTATTTTCATTAAAACTGGAAAAATATCTGATGCTAATTACCAAGCAACAAACCCACATTGACACAATCAGGCTGCAATGACTCAAAACAGTGTAAGTAGAATGCATAAGCAGAATTATATTTATAAGTCTGACAGACACACGTTGCTCTAACGAGCACCTTAAAAGTTGAAGGTTAGCGCTGTGAAGGGAGTTTCAAAAATCGATAACTACATGGGTGACAAAAAATGTCAAGCAAGTTTAAGCAAATTAGAATGAAAAAAAAACAATGAACAATGCAGAGTTAAATGGGAAAAACTGCAAATCAGTTGAAGTTATGGCTAAAAACCAACATTTTTGAGAAACTTGAAAAACCATTGCATCTTTCTAACCAATTACGCTAGAGGGCTAATTGACGCCTCAGAAGATCTGAGTTTTCATCTAGTTTATTCTAAAATATAGGTAAATTGGCACTTGAAAATTTTTTACAGGTCCTAGTGATATCATTGAGCCACCATGCTGCCCCACAAAATTTTTAAACCCAAAAGCACCCAACTCTTTCAAAATTGGAACTAGAAAACTTTCTGCATCTTTTGATGACTTCATTAGCTCTGGTGATTTATAAATGAAAACTTCAGCACTACTCAAGTGGCTCATGCGTTCTCTAAAGGGTTCACATAAAAATGTTTGGAAAAATGAATATGTGATTAACTGAATTCATAATTCATCTGTATTTACATCAACTTGTATTCTTCACCAACTTATACAACTTTTAAATTTGTAAACCAAAATTAAGATTCCATCAGAGTAGTCTTACAAACACTGATACTCCCACACCAAATTTTGCTAAAGAAAAGATGAAGTTCTGTGATGTACTTGCCCAAGAAAACTCAAAAAGTTGTACATTTACTAAGTAGTTTTGGGACTTCACTTCCAAAGCTTCTCAATAATTAGGCCTGAATATAAACTTCTCTAATCATTTAAATTGAAAATGGGTATGATTTAAATAAGGTATGCATTGCAATTTGCAAGCAAACTTTTGGATTGCCAAGCCACCTATGGCACACTGCCCAGTGGCCAAGCATGAAACAAATCATCAAGAGACAACAAAATATTTAAATCATAAGCCTACAATATCTTGATTCTAACAGACAAAACTCTTTTAGGAAGGAAATCACAAGACAATGAAATGGAAATCCACAAACATTTAGCTGATTTGATTTTCCAAGCTTAGTATCTTACTTCTAAGAGAGCATCAAAATCAACTGAAAACTAGTTTTCTGTGAAATACAAGACACACCTTTTCTATGCAATACAAGACACATCTAGAACTGAGAATCTTCACATCTTTGTTCAAGTTCATCATGAACTTGAACAATTTACAATAACTCAAGCTTGGCTATGTAATCAACAACTTCTGACATAATACTAACAATATAAAGTGACACTCCAGTGAATAACAATAACATCTTTGCAATTTTCCTACTTCTGTCAGCATTGCACTTCACAAGCACAGGCAAACAAAACATACGCCAGCTTTGTAATAAGAAGACATGTTGCTGTCGGGAATTCATCAGCATGACTTTACACAGGTAACTACTTTAGAGTGTACCATTGAAGAAATACTTGATCTAAAGCAAAGCAGTCATGTATAACAGGGGTCTCCAAACCATGGCCCACGGGCCAGATCCGGCCCGCGAAAACATTTTGTCAACAATAAAAAATTAATATAATTGTGAAAAATTCACTGATTTGTAGAAGGTAACATATCCCGTAACAATCTCATAGCGTAAGATGTCCAGCCCTCGAATTGCTGTATGATGACTTATGTGGTCCTCGGACAAAAAAGTTTGGAGACCCCTCATGTATAACATACCTCTGGTTTATCATTAAGAGATACTTGACTCAATGTCCCAAGAAGAACACTCTGAGAGTTTTTCAAATTGTTTGGTTGATGAAAATGCAGACAAAGCATACCTAAACAGAAATTTTATAAAAGAAGACCTTGACATAAGTCTGACAACAAAGTAATATTATGTGAGGATAAGATATTATTGTGAATGCTTTCTTTCAACAATTTTGTTACTGGGTGGTTTGCCCAAAAATGTGATGGTTGATGGGCAATCGGCCATAATTGTAAAAAAATTAACCCATTTGTCACAAATGCTTTTCAGTCCCATAATCTGCTTTTTCTCTTTAGTCTCCATGAATAGATCTATGTACTTACAAGAAAAAAACATTGTGGCTGATACTCAGATCAAAAATTTTTGTCCAGAAAGATTGAGCTATGTGACACAGTAAGTTTGACTCTTTTTTTTTGTTCGTTTTTCAAAGATTGACATATATTTTTATTTTTTTAAATAACCAAAAAAATTCAAGTCGTTTGCTGGGGGTAACGTCACAAGTAGGAGTCTTTTTGCATTTTTTGGCCACCTTTACCTGGACCTGGACCCCAACTAATTGATCCATTCTTTTGGCTCAAGTTTTTTTTCGGAAACTAAGCAAAAATCTGCGTCTTTACAGCCCTTGAATGGCTTTCTAGCATATCTGTGGCCAAAATTATGGATAAAAAAAAAATTGGTAAAATTTCTGCACCCACAAACCCTAATTTGGGTTGGAACACACCCCTTCTCTATATGGACAACATTCGCCAGCGGATTGAACTAGAGAGCTGTTAAAATCTGCTTTGAATCGGGAAAGACTTATAGTTCAGACTGAATAAAACAATTTTCACCGTGGCATTTCAGCCTTTCTGGCCATGTTTACAAAACCACAGGATGTTTTGACAGGTCTGTCAAAACAATCCATGACATCAACATCCCGTGGGAGTTCAAAAATCAAGCCGAACCAGTGGTGCAAAACTGCACGAGATCTAAATGCATTCTAGGCTATAGTATGAGCTTTCAAAGGGTTTGATGCACATTCTAGCGTTTCTAGTTGATAAGTTATGGCAAAAATGGTAGAATATTAATTGGGAAAATCCCCACTGATCCCTGATAATCCCCTGGGAGTTTCCTGCTATATTTGGAATATTTTTGGCATAACTTTTGAACCAGGAATGCTAGAAACTCAATCAAGGGCCCTAGAAACATGTATTCTCGCTTAGAAACCAAAAATATTGTGAGCCAAAATATTGGCGTGTTGGATCGGATGATTATGTCATAAAATAACCAAAAGACATACCCCTGTCATGATCCCAGTGGCCCAAACCCCCACCCAAATTTTCAAAAATTTTTTTTATTCTAAACTACACAACGCCACTAGTCATTACAGGGTTTGAAAAACTTTCTAGCTCAATCTGCTGCCGAGTTACTTTGGTTATAGCTGGCCAAAGTTTTTCCTGAAAGGGAAAAATATGCCTTTTTTGAAACCTTTTGAATTTTGCCAAAAACTGGGTTTTTAACCCATAATTTTGGCTACAGATATGCTAGCAGGTCAAT
>JGI24022J15233_10010310_pt1 | contig 10595 bp, 7 predicted proteins | sample Ectturendosymbi2_FD_15233 | JGI IMG/M metagenome (IMG submission 15233)
TCAAATGTGCGCATAAATGCAACTTACAGTGCATAAATGCAACTTTCGCTGAAAATAAATGCAACTTTCTCGCTTTGTTACTGCAACAAAAACTTGCCCTAATTATGAGGTTTAACAAAATAATTTACACTGCTCTGTTTTCGAGGTGTGGTTTATCTACATTTAATTTTAACATTGTCTATTATGCAATATTGTAACTTCAAATCTGTAACATCTTTGTATCAAAGTCATTTACAGCAGCATAGCTATTCTAACAAAATTTTTTAATATTTAGATAGGAAGTTTCAGGCACACAACAATTGGACAAGCAATGCTGCAATAACACTCACGATTTGCCTGTAACGACCTACAATGGATAAAAGATATTTTTTCTCCAAAATTTCAATGAAAAGCTTAACTCAAAGACATTTTTTGATTAAAAACCAACAATACTGCAAACTGCGTTTGCACAATTACCGGTATTAAGGTTTGTAACACAAATTGAAAAATCACTTTCCAAATTCAACTTGTTCCAAAAAATATTTAAACGTTACTAATAAACGTTGCGCCACGTTGCTACAGTTCACGAATTTACAATGTTAATTCATTCAAAATGAAAATATCGGAATGCACAAAAAAGAATATCTGAACGTCACAATCAATGGCATTTAAGTCGTTGGGAGAAAAGATAAATTTCCAACACGGTATTATGCACATCATTGGTATGAGTCATTAGCATCACGTCATAAAAGCTAAGAGGAAGTTTGCCATCTAAGAACTCAACAGAACTAGTTACCTGACAATAGTGTTGATTCTGTATGACCTTGAAGCTGTCAGAGTAGCATTCGGCACAGCATAAGGTTTTGGACAAGTATAAGCTTAAAAAACACATATAAATTTAAAACGTCAAATTAATTTTTTCTAAATCAGGAATGTTTTCAAACATACAATTCAAAAAGCTAATGGTATAATATTAAGGGTCAATACTTACACTAAAAGAGGCAATACATGCAATGCAATCATCAAGTATAAGTCGAAAAACACTAAAAAGCACACGCATTAGCATCGCCACAGGAAATTGTGCAAAACATTACGAAATTCAGCCAATATATTTTACTTATTCTGGTGTTGTCATTACAGTAACATAATTTCTTTAAAAACATGTTAACGCCTATTAGACAATGTTTTGAATCAACTGTCCAAAACACCTGCCTAAAAAATAATTTCATAATAAGCAATGTTGGAATTGGAATCTAGCAACAAGATCCTTTAGAAGGACATTTAGAAACAAGTCACATCGGAGAAATGTGACAAATTAGCAAACAGCCCTTTTGGTAGGTAAAATTGGCTGCATGACAACATAACAACATAAATCGGCAACATATAACGTGGGTAATTGCAGAATACAGCCGGCAAGCACTTCATATGCAACATACCGATGCATGCATCAACCTGTGCGGATGTCTGCCACTGGCTGTTTATACCACATGAAACTTCGATTGAAACCAAGCCAGGTTTGAAAACCCAACCCCTGCAAAAAGCAACAAAAATATAACATTTGAATGACATATCATAGTATTTGAACGAAGCGAAGACTAAAGAAGTCCGCACAAACAACCAAAACAAATACAGCTAACTGTAGCACAACAGTCAACAATCATCCTAAGCTCAAGACGCTTCTCTGAAGTGATCAAAACCTCAACATTTTGCTGAATATAGTGAGCCGCATATTTGTGAAAATCATGAAAAAGCTTTAGATAATAAAAAAAATTGATTCATACATTTTCATGCCCGCTTTTCACCCGGGGAAGGTCGCGGGGACAGAAGCTTTCGGATGGCTCTAAATACCGCGCGGTCAAAAGCTATCTCAGATACTTCTGCTGCCTCTACAGTACACCAGCAGATTTTGGAGATATAGTCACTCAACCTGGTTCTTGGACGACTTCTGGGCCGCTTTCCCGTGGGTGTAGACAGCAGGACCTGCCTCGCCAGTCTTTCGTGGGACGTTCTGGTTACATAGCCAAACCAACGTAGCTGGGATCTGTCTGTTCGGAGAAGTGGTTTAACATTCAAGGCTTTACAAATTTCACAGTTGTGCACTTCGTCGCGAAACGCCTCAACAGGAACTCTTCGGAAAAAGCAACTCCCTGCCGCTTACACTTGGGATAGTATTTCTTCAGTCATCACACAAAGATCCGTGACCATAGATGAGGAGCAGACCAAAACATTGATTCAAAAACTGATGTTTTGTGGTGTTTAAAAGCTCGTTTTGGTGCCACAGAGCGATAAGCTCACGTAGAAGTGCGTTTGCTTTGCCCAGAGTTCCCACACATGTTCAAAAACAATTTTCCATATTTTTTCAATGCTACATGAAGATTTTAATACCATCATTTAAATTCATTTTTTGAAAATTTCACTCATGGAACACAATGCAAAAAACATCTGCAAAACTATCATCAGCGGTAAAGACAAAATTTGAATAAACAAATGGTTGAATTTAGAAATTCCATTCTTTTTCAATACTTGATGTATATTTTGGCCAAATTCAATACTTTTTCTAGGTCTTGAAAACAGGTTTCGCAATTCGATACTTTCAATACTGCGTGGAAATCCTGTTTGCCAATCTGTGAGCCCATCTCCTCGTTCTGTCTTCCGTCACTCGTGAATACCACCCATTCAACTTATGTGTATCCGGCTTGAGTGCACGCAGCAGAAACTGATCAAAGTGAATGTTGAAAGCCATGTTCAGAAGATGCTAGCAGTATCAAAACGTCCACAAAAAGCAAAAGATTGATTATGCATATCCTAAAATTGACCCTCATCAGTGTACCCAATTCATGTCGACTATGACGAGGGTGGTGACAGCACGAGTCTAACACCCCGATGAAAGGTTGTGATTGAACTCCGCCGACACGGACACAAACTTCAGTGCAGGAATACAGTGGCTTGAACGTCAGTAGCAGGCGGCCATCAACAAAGTACTCTCGCAACACTGGACTGAGTGTTAACTACAGTTGGTATCAGCGAAAGGATCTTAAAGGCAAGTACCCCGTTTCGGAACACACTTGTCTGGTATGATTCTTATACCAGCAGACCATCAGTCTTATTATGCACATAGGTGCGTCTGTCCTCCGTTATCTACTGTGCCTTTCCAACGTAGTTATCAGTGTTATCAATACGTCATCCAATCAACCGCTTTCAGTGAATGTTGCTGCTCTCCTGTTCGAGTCGCCATTCGCTCTGATGATCATGAAAGTCAACTTCTAGTTGGCTGAAACGTCGGTGTCGTTTTCAAAGTTTTACAACAGTTGAGCAAAGACTTTTTTCATAGGTGCATTGTGTTTGACTAGTTTTGTGAAAAGTAGATTGTGGCAGGTTCTGTCGAATGCCTCATAGCGGGGTCTCAAACACGTACGCCGCGTGAAGCTCGCGAGGGTGTGTTGTGCAGCCCGCGATGCTTTTTGGGATTTTTCAAATATTCAACATTTACGTTATTTAGTTTATTCACCCGTGTTTAAAAGTGATCGGCTAGTGAGTGAACAAGTTCCTTTCAACTGAACGTTGAGATGGCTAGAAATGATCTGCCTAAAACTCATGACGTCTTTCGCAGGAAATAAGACGTAAAAGATGTTTCCAATAAGGTTCAGGTATCGCCATTGTTGCGTTAGCATCACAATGCATCCACCGCGTAGTCATAATGCGGCCCTCAGGCTACTTTATAAGTCATTTTACCCTTGGCGCAATTTGAGTTTGATACCCCTGCCTTAGAGACATCCGAAAATGCCGAGAAACCTGGAGTGCTTTTGCTTTCATAAAGTGATACAATCTGAGCAAGAACATACATGCCCGACACATGTTGTGACTTAAAAGTTAACTTGGTTGTCAGTGTTGGCAACAAATGGTGAAATGTATGATAAAACGTACAGCTTATAGTTAGTTCAGAGGTAGCTGTTGCTAGAGAAACAGATAATTACTACCATCACTCATGTCATCGTTCTTATTTGTGCAAATAGGCACAATAACAGTTTTCGTGCACTGTTGTGGATTTTTTCCCTGTATCAAACACACATTGAAAAGACTACTGAGACATAAACAAACACCAGGGTCAGCATAGGTTATGCGCTCAGACAAGTCTTCACCAGCAGCCCAGTGCAATGAGGAAACGGTAAATTATGGTGTGGCCTTAGCCCAGCAATCAAAGCATGAATTCCAACAACACAGTAACCAACCCGATGCACACTAAAAATAAACAATCCTGACAGGTTTAGCAAAGTCGCACCTGTTGCAACCAACCGTTATCTTGTTTTGAAACTCCTTATTTTGCAGACTGCCTTTCAAAACTCGCGCTCTAGGAGGTAAAACATATTGCGAGCACTTGACTGGCTTGCAAGGAAGGTTTTCAGGATCAGGAGCCCAAAGGCCAGTGTCGGTGCACCTGCCAAATATTGTTACTCAGTAAAGTGAATGGATAAACTCAGGCTTAAAAAGCTAGAGGCAAAAATCTCAACAACACAGCAAAAAGTATTAACTTATTTGGAAAATTTTTAACAAAATACATTGAATAAAGAAAAGATCCCATTGAATAGCGCGTCAGAATAGTGAAAAAACATCAATCAGCAACGTTTGTTGCTAAGGATAGTGGCTTTAACAGAAGCAGCATGTCTGCAATTGAGAATTCTTAAAATATCTTAGTTGGAAACCAAGTATATGGTTAATAAATAAACATGTCTTTATTTGCTGAAACACACTGAGCAAGTTTCATTGAATTAGAACCATTAATTTATTCAATGTGTAGTAAAAACCGAAGCATTACTGGAGATTTACTTCTACTACTTCTAATTTCTACAGGAGATTTGGATGGGAAAGTACTTCCGATCCAAAATACTTCAAGCACATAAAATCTGTCTAAGAGGCGAATAAACAAATTTATGAATTTGAAACAACATCAGTGACCACAATTTCTTGAGATCAAAGAAACAAAATTCCCGCAGAAATTTCAACGAAGCAGGTTAAAGGTGGCAACTAGTTTTTTAATGAAGCACCGAACCAGTACTTCAGTTAACTTCACAAAATAAAAGAACTAGTATAAAGAAATGGCAAGCAAGAAAGAAATTGCAATCATATCCGGTTTCATCAAACTACCTGCAATTTATTTAAACTTTACCTCAAAAGTACAGATTTGAAATTTCAACAACATATTTTTGACGTAAATCTAGGCGCATGTGCAACACACAATTGAGGAAGATATCTGTTTTTAGAAAAATCAAATATTCTTAACTTAAAAGAAAATTAACTATATATAAAGAAACGCAAACAAAAATGAAATAGAAAATTTCACGTCTTTCATCCAAGCATGCAAAAACATTTGACATTATGCAAATCATAATAAACCCAATGAAGTCTTGAAGATGCCACAAATTAAAAATATGCCATCCACAAAGCTAACACTAATTATTTAATGTGTAACTTCCTGGCTGTCGCAGAGGGAAGCAGAAGGGGCCAAAATATTACTTGTAATGTCCTATCTTTAAATATCCTCACCTATTTCAGTGTGGTGATTGCTACATGTTTGATTATGAAGTAAATACATTGCAAGGCCTCACATACAAAATGTTCCAGTGGCAACGTTTTCCTGTGGTGCCCCTGTTTCACAAGTTATCACACAAATGGCAGGACATGTTGTCCAACGGTATAATTCGAGCAAGTACCAGACATGAAGCACGCATAATTATCGGACATGTGTGAGATCAGCTGTGCTCTACGGCAGTGAGACAATGTTTAAGGGAGAATGAGGTGCCAATTCTGAGGTAAACTGAGAGAGCTATGATAAGAGCAATGTGTGTTGCGAAATTCATGGACAAAGAGAACACTGATAAACATGCTGGGATTAAGAGAAATCGTGAAAATTTTGCCAAAAGCAAGTAGGGTGTTATGGTATGGACATGTTTCGAAAAGAGTTGAGGACGTTGCTCACGAAAGGCGCTGAGTTTCAAGATGGAGGCTCAGAAAAAAAACGGGGACGACCACGGAAGACGAGGAGATTAGAGGAATAGGGTTGCGGAAGGAAGACTCCTTTGATTGAGTAAAATGGAGAAATGGTATAAAGTTAATTCATGGCAAAAATGTGGTTAATTCGACCAGTCGGCCACCCCCGTGTGTCGGGGACAAAATTGGATGAAAATTGGAGTGCCACCACTGACACTGGAAAATATTTTACTTAGTCTTAGACGTCAGCTATGTTAATTTTCCAAACCCTACCAAAACCTTTTGACAACATTTGACCTGGTCTACCCTGTAGAAATACTTTAACTGCTATCATAACAGTAGTTTTCGGTACCTTTGATATGTCAATGGACAGCCACTGTTTGTGAAATGCACGACCTGGAATCTTGCTCTGCGCATGCGCAGGCGTAATTCAGTGATTTCGCAAGTCAGAAATTTTGCTTGACACCAGTCGTGGTACCTAAGTCCTAATAATGAATCTCCAACAAATTCTGAAAAAGCTTGGAGAGCATGCCAAAAATGCTTATGCTTGCTTTGATGATCTCAAAATATCACCTGGGTTTCATGAGAATAAGCTTGAGGGATTTTGGAGGAACTTATTGTTGATGGCCATCTGTTGCTGGTTGTCAAGTAATTGCATTCCTGCTCAGACGTTTGTGTCCACGGCAACAGCATTAAGTCAGAACTGTTTTCAGTTCTATTTGAACAAAAGCTTGTGATGCCTACTTTGTAGGCGAAATATATACTCTGTAAGATCTTAGTGTCTGATTCTGTGCTGAGAAAGGATTTCTTTCCATAGACAGTGTTTTCAGTGGGTGTTGGACAGCAACCGTGGAGAGTATCATGAAATTATCAACATTTTTATAGTCTATACAGACAGTTACAGCTTATCTTGACAAGGTGTCATTGTCGGAGGGTGCAAGATCGACCAATTAACCGTTGTGAGCACATCGGTGCTGTTGGCATCTTTTCAACAAGGCCTTCAAAATGCACTCGATCAATACGCAACTTCATGTGCTCAAGCTAAAATGAAAAGTCCGTTAAGAATGAGAGATTACGCCTCATCAGGAACCAATGTGCTACCAGTGAATGACAAAGAACTGGAGAACGTCGATAAAGCCACTTGGGGTTGTATTCATTAGTGATGCTAATGGTCTTACGTAATGGCAGGAAAGAGAACTATCTCAAGTACAAGTGGCACAAATAACATTTTTGAGAAGAGTTCAGAGCACAACGCTACGTGACAATGTTTTCATACGTAGTCTTTGATTGTGGAGCCAGTTCTCTGAATAAACACAGCCGATCTACGATGGTTAAGCTGTGTGAGCATAAAGCCCAAAAAGACCTTGACGAGGCGAGTCCTGTTGGTTATACCCACAGAAAAGCTACCCAGAGGCCAACCAAAGACCAGTGGGCATGATTATACTTACATGCTGGCTTTATCCCACCTTGGTGTGGACTGTGGTGCTAGAACTATCTGAGCCTGGTGAAAACCAAGAAGTTTCTAAAAACCTTCTGAAGCAGCCTCCCCCACGAAACCCCCCAAAATGGGTGGGTGTGAAAATGAATGATCTCATTGGCACACACGCAATGTATTTCGACAATTGAACCTTAACCTTGATATATATGTATTTCTTTGATGGGCAAACTCGTATCCATCTTCACAAACATATTTCACAGCAGTACCATAAACCAATTGTCCATCATTTGCAAGGATTGTTACCTGAAAATAAAAAAACTGAAAAATTTTGGCAACTAAAAATATTTAGTATTTATCGATAGAAGCCCCGTAACTGCAAGGAATCAGACAATATACAGTGTTTACAGAATGTATTTCACCACCTAAGCATCCTCAGCTTCTGATGAAGTATGAAAAATTTGTAATGAAACACAGTTCAGATAAATGTTAGAAATTAAACATATTTCGTCAATCACCGTGGCATGCGGGGGTTCTGCTGGCTCAGGGCATGTTATGTTGACGCAATCAATCAAATTGGGATCTGGTATCCATTTTCCAAGTTTTAAACACACAGTGTGTTGAAAATAGTGATATTGACGATACTTGCAAACATCAGGTTCTAAAACAGATTCTCTGGAAAACACAAAAGAACATTTCTTGTACGGTTGCCGTTCAAAAAAACATGATTAGGATTTTTCTCTATAACCTACTAACCTAACATTCTTTTCTAAGCGGCCTTAACCGTCTTGCAACAGCATTTTATGCAGCGATGAGAAAAAGATGAAGGAGTGTTCACATAATGTAACCTTAGTGACCACTGTCCAGACTGCAAAATCTGCTCTTGCTCAACTTAAAAATACAGGCACAGTTTATCCACTTGTCATACAACTGAATTTTTTTGGAGGGAAATGCTCTTGACCTTAGAGATGAATTTACGTTATCATCGCTGATTTGACCTTAGTTTGTGTTGATTGTTACAACCAGAACATCGCTCTTTTCTAAAGCAATTTCCCTTGCAGAAGAAAGACCAACAACCAACGTTTAAAAATTAACCAGTTAGTTTTGCAATTATTTACAATGAAAAATGTTACAAAACTGCCCAACCTTTCATCAAATGAAATCAAAGATAGTCCATCCATTTTATTCATGCTTGTGTGCAATAATCCATTTGTCAAATCAACTGCTAAATAAAAGTCACTTGCTGACTTCAAGCCCAAAATCAAGTCACTCACACCCTAAAAAAACAAAATGAACAACACCAGTGAAAACATTCGAACTCCTTAACAAATTTTAAGTCACTTATTTAACATAATCATGTTGTAACATGATATAAAATCCTTATAACATGAAAAGATATTGAAATAAGGGTAAGTTTCCACAAATCTCAATGTGGTTATTGTTACCTAACATACGGCAAATGTTAAAAGCAAAAAAGTAAAGAAAGCATAAAGCAGAGGATGCGCTTGGCAGTAACAATAACAGAATAGTTATCGGACATGTGTGAAATGACGTGTGAGTAGAGGCAATTTCAAAGGTAGTTAGCAAAAAACTGCAACAGGTCTACAATAATGGAGGACAATCACATCTGAACAGAAAAAAACTCTTTGAAAAAGGTAGCATCGCAAAGTCATGCTTTTGATTATTCTCAATTTCCCATGTCGCATTACGCTATTTCGCGTCGCGTTGTAGTCCAGGCGAACTCTCATAAACGGCCTAAGCTTCACACTCAATGCGAAATGTGTTTTTCATCACAGGCAACATTCCATAAAGCCATCGCAGATACCTGGTTGAAATATACCAAAGACCAACCAGTCGACTGATCTCACTGTGACCAACAACGCATCAGCTTGGCAACGGGGCCCCATTCACTAATTTCCAATAAACTTAGACTGTACATGAAAAAGAAAACATTCAACTACAAAAAAACAAACTTTGCAAAAATACATGTGAATGCAAATAAGGTGACATGGTGATTCGCGACTGCTGGGACACCTGTATCCCACTACCTGTCTCAATATGACTAATGGTAATGTAGTGTTCCAAATGCAATTTTTCTTTTTTCCGTCCTTTGCTGCAGCTGATCATTTTGGCAATGAAATGGATCGTGTAACATGCGTAAGTGTTGTTTTTTAGCAGTTTTATTTGATGTCTGCTGTATTGGCTGCCATGCTGTGCTGAAGTTGTAGCAGGTTTTGTCTCTTTTTCTGGAAATCCTTGGCAGTAAGTTGACAGTGACTGCTCAGCGTCTTTTGGCAATTCGAATTGCAGATAAGCATGGTCAGAAATAAGCAGGGATGTAGTGCTTACATAAAAGGTATAGGAGCGCATCCAAAAAATAGCCATTTTTGAAACAGCTTCAAACTAATTTTAAAGCAAAATGTGATAAAGGTGTAGAAATGCCGTTCCCAACCGTTCCCGCCCCATTACACCCTTTGAAATATGTCCTTGCAATATATTATTATTAGTGGTTAGGATGTATTAGCTAGAACCAGATTCAGTTGAATCTGAGTCTAGTGTCAGTGATAGCGATGATCAACCATTTGTCTGGAGCGATGAACCATTTGTCTGTACTGTAGTAAACTAGATGTTGACGATCATTTGAATGCACACAGCGAATCAAGAGATGATGGCGTAGATGGGACTTCATGCCCTGGTGTCTGGTTTACGATTGTAGGCAATTTTCAGCCAAGGTGACCATTAGTGAAGAAAGGTATCCAGACTTCCATTGTGATCGCAAGAACACATAATGCCCACTTGACATGTTTGTAAAGATGTTTCCTTAATCTCTGTTTATGCAAATCTCACAACACACCGATGGAAGGCTGACATTTTTGCAAACGCTCTACACCTCCCATGCATGACCAGTGATATTTTTCGATCTTACTGGTCTTGCATGAGAGAGGTGTAGATCGTGTGGCCGAAATGGCCAGCTTCATGACTTTGGCAGGAAGTTCCTGAAGTGGTGGAAAAAATTGCTTTACCACATGTTGATGTTTGCTGCAGTAAATGTTTGGGTCATATATCGCCGACTACGTCGTGATAGTAGAGTCGTTTCTGTGGGTCCGGCAGAAGGTATGATTTACCATGCTCAAAGCCAAGGGGTGAAACAAACATCAAGAGGTGGAACGCCGCGGAAGTGCGCGAGTGCCCTGAT
>JGI24022J15233_10010312_pt1 | contig 10594 bp, 3 predicted proteins | sample Ectturendosymbi2_FD_15233 | JGI IMG/M metagenome (IMG submission 15233)
CGATCGAACAGGCCGCAGGTGCATTCGCTTTGCCCAGTTGGCGGCAGTCAGTAAATCGGACATTTTGCACCAGCGCAGCGAGAAAGTTTTCTTATCAGAGCAGGTTGGCTTGCTAATGTTACACGAATAGGAAATTGGGTTTTGTTTTCGACTCGGACGCTCAACTTCAACTCCGTGGTTAATATATCAACGGTTTGATTTTTTGCAGCTTGAAACAAACGGCTTCGTTTGCATTTCTTTTCCCCAGTGTTTCCAAATAGTTTTTAAGACGTATTTTCAAAAACACGCGCAGAACCACTGGAGTTGATTTTTTCAGTGGAAACTTGACTGTCGCTTGACGCTAGCAAATAAATGTGGCGGAGGTGCTGCAGTGTTAGGTTCGATTTCACGACGTGAAATTTGTTTTGCGCAACATGTTTAGTAAAACTGCGAAACCAATAAAAATGCTGCGACCCAAATTCCTTAACAAACAAAAAATGAATGCATATTTTTCCGAATTGCTTTTTTTTCTTTTTATTAATAACAGAACTGCTCTTGCAAAGTACAATTTCTGGAACCTCGCGACTGAACCAACTGGACAATGTTGATTAGAGTCAAGAAAAAGATTCTGGAAATACATGTTTAAGTCACAACAACCTGCGACTGCGTTGGCAGTGCTTTTTCCAAATACTCTGTAATTTTGTGAGGCTCAAAAGAAAGCACGCAAAATATTCCACAATTCACTATCAAATTTATAATTTCCCCTTAACCTTCTCAGATATTATCTCTAAACAGCAAATGTTTTATATTAACCGCATCCATCATTCAACGTGAAAAAATGAGCTTCAGTGGTAAGTAAATCCATGCGCCATTTGCTGCAGCTTTTTTTGTAGCAAACGACTCGTGGCATTTTGCTCTTATATGGCAACAGCAACAAACGACATACTTTTGTATCAAAAAAATCTGTAATGACTTTCTTAATCGTTGACATTTCAAGTATCAAAATGATATTTCGTAGGTTGATCGTGGCGAAAATCAAGTTGTGACAATGTCTTAAAGTCCATGACGACAAACTTGGTGCTGATGGTGCCTTTATATAGGAGATAACCAAATCGATTATTTTCTTTGAAAAACTGATCTTCACTGCTACTTGATCATTGGTGCCAAAAGTTTTGATGGGCATGCAAGTTGAAAATATTCAATATTCAGGTGTCATCAAAATCCCACCTCATACAAAGCAGTGGCCACATCGAGAACATTTCAGCTTTGAAAGGATTCAGTGCAGAGTATTTTTGTGTTGTAATGCTTTCTAAATGAAAAAGATCATTTTGAGAAATGATGGACGTGCCCGAACTGCAAAAACAATGCTCCAGGCAATAAATTTTGTCCGACTTATTGAAACGTAACCGCTGTTTGAACTTCAACGCTATCTCTATTTAAATTGCAAAACACAACTTGAGTTGGAATGCCTCTTACTGGCGAAAACATAGAGAGGGATCTTTTCATTTTTTTTTCAAAAAACTTTTTTGTGAAAGAAGCTACAACATAACGATAATACATAAAATAACAGGAGTTCTTATTTTTTGCAAGACTGCGCAAGACTTCCAAGTTTCAAGCATTGTTTGTTTGTTTGTCGAGAAAGCTTGTGGTAGTTGTGAGCGACAGCCAGAGAAAGTTTCAGTAGTAGCGGTATTTCTGCTTCATTATTGACTTTAAAGCAAGAAAACGTCTACGATTTCTGTTCGCAGGGGCTTGAAAGCGAAGTGAGATTTTACGAAAGTCGTTGCGCGTGTTGTGAAGTAACGTCATATCACTCATGCCTCCGGCCAGCACTCACAGCAGCGACGTGAACAGCAGCAACAAGCAACAAGCAGATTCGGTGGTTTTGGAAAAAGAACACAACTAGTCAGTCGCCAATATGATGACTTCTGACCAAAAGCACGGAGAAATTTGCAACGAGTTTCGCAATCCAACAGATCTTTATCGAGTGGTTTTCAAGTCTGCATATTGAATTTCCGAGTTTTTTGTTTGGCCAGTTAACTTACACCGTAGAGCGTGTTGTTTTTTTGTTCATGTTATGATAGAAAAGCGTGCAAAGCAAAAGTGCTCCGAGAGCGCGCAAGTAATCGTCTTTGTCGATGCCAGTGGACTAGCCAACCAATAGGAGATCGAGTTACGCCGTCGCTGTTGTGCGGATCAGGGATGGGAACTGAACCTAAACGATTAAGCGATTTCTATGAAAGTTCTGATCAGCTTCGTGAAAAGGCCGTCGATTTCGCCAAAGCGCGTCGTCTTTGGAAAAGGTGACGCAAAAGTCGCTGCTTTCATCCAGCTCTGGATCGTCCGAATCACGTAGCGCGGGAAGGAAACTGAACACCACTGAGATTGGTCACAGCAGTGACCGGACAAGAAGAACTGAGGTTCATCTGGGGGAGTTGTTCGCACATGAAGTGTCACTCATTACAGAAAGAGCCTACAGGCCAATAGACACACACGGTTTCTTCGAATTCATATCATAAGCGGTTGTTATTTGCAGGGCTACTTTCGTAAGACAATAATGGTTTCGGAAAGAGCTTCCGTTGACAGAAAATGAAACGCGATTGATCAAAAAGTAGCGACTTTCATTTAAAACTGCAAGAGGATCTCTTCTGCATAAGATAACATTGATGCTCTTGGCGCCATGGGCTTCGGACTTCAAACAAAGTCTCGAAAATTTTATCCTGCAGTTTTTTTCGAAACAGCATCAACATCACTGCTTTCTCGGAGATAAAACCACCCCACTTTTGATATAAACTACCTCAATTTCCTCACTAAATAAATACAAATCTGCAACCGTGTTTCGACGCAGACGATGAAACCTGAAATGTATTTGCAAGCTAGTGGTGGTATAAGAGATTTTTTGCTTTGTAACAAGTATTCATCATTGTTTTTAACAAGTTTTGTTTTCTTACCGGTGGAATAGATTTGCCTGAAGCACCTGTGTGTTTATTGCCAACTCGTATAACATCAACAAACCGCTCAGCTATGTATTTAACATGAAGATGTAGGATACAAAGTTAAACTTCACATCGTCTTTTGTGAAATATAACCAAAAAATAGAAAACGTACATTAAAAATTAAAAGCAAGGTCTAGATTCCATGGCTCGATGCACCATTACAATAAGCAGACGAAGTAGAACTCCCTTTTTGTGATATTTTTCGTATACATTCCATGCGCATTTTGTCAGGCTTCATAGCATCTGTTGCAAGCAATCCAAATTGAGAATATGTACCAGGCCCCGGAAACTGATGTCAAAACAAAGCAGTGAGAATTGTAAAAAGTTTGAATTCCATCTTGCTTGGTCATTTACGCCAATGTTTATTGGTTTCCGACCAGTTCTTTTCTGAAAGGTGACCCGTCACTAGCCAGGAGTCCCGATAGATTGCCACCAATCACCGCGTACGGACGGCAGAACTATCTCTTCAATACAGTAAGTTTTGTAGCAGTCCTGATTCTGTCGCTACGCCTATAGCTGTTGGCGTAGACCAAATATCCGTGGAGACGACCCATTCGGGTTCCTATTGAGTTGTGATTCAGTGTTACCTGGGGCAGGTCTGTCGTAGTCACAACAAAGGAGCGCGAGGCACGTCACATTCTTCGCAGCTTGGCCTCAAAACGGTACACAAAGTTCGCTGAGGAGAAAACGCTGCGTTCCTTGACAGACACGGCGGTCTCTTATCAGGCAAATGCGTGGAGCAGCATGGCCGTTTCGCACTAATGACGTTTCAATGGTCACGACCGCTTTACGTGCAGCAAGCGCAAGTGCTGGCCTAAAACAGTGAGAAAATTAAAAAGCGTGAAAGCATTTTTGCCGAGCTCGAGAATGGGCGACGCAGTATCTCGCCACCCCCGCAAAAATTCGCTTGTTTCAGACGAAGCTTTTTGTGTTGAGAGCAAATATAATTCTTGAAGCGAGTAAAGCGATCGGTCAATTGAGACTCAGTCTGCGCCACAAGCTCAAAAATAATATTTTTAGATTGTTTGCGCGAATCAGCTTAAAAAGAAACCGAACACTGTCTGCTATTACCACGCGAGCACCGAGATGGCAATTTCCGATCACAGCAGGATGCGGTTTTGGCTGAAGCTCGTTGGCTTCAGCACAGGTAACTGCACTGTTGATTTGGAAACACTATATGTATCAACAGCTTCACGTTTCATGCAGGAAAATGTATCGAGCAGTAACTCAGATCCAAAAAATACAAATTACTTCCAATCTGACGCAATGAACTATCTCTTGAAAAGTCCGTTGTTCACTGCTCAGCTTTGATAAAGTATGCCTGAGAAGTAACAAACCTGGGAATGCTGAACAAGAAGTATGATGACGACAGGTTGATCGGCTATCGCCCACACCGTTCAGGGGCGTTACGTCTGTACATATCTGCAACGGCCCATTTGCTTTTCACACCTCAGTGCCAAGACATGACGGCAAAGGCCACTGCCATGCGAACTGATGATCTTGTAGCAATTAGATTCAATCGTTCCGCATAGCTACTTTTCAAAATAGCCGAGACATAGAGGGACAGTGGTGGATGTTTCGGCACAGTGCACAACTTTAGCAGCAGACGTAGCCGAGCGTCAACCAATTAGCTGTTTACGGCGAGATCGGATTTCACGCACGATTGCGCAGCAAGGTCGAAGTATTAGCACCACGCGCAAACGACTTGGACCGCTACGTCCGTGCCCATTAAGTCACTATCGATCTAAAAACTGCTTTTTGGCGAGCAGCCAAGGAATCATCTCCCACGGACACCTGCAACAAATACCGTCTTTCCTTACAAATGTTTTCGAGGCCGTGTATCGAGCCAAGCTGCGACGAATCGGCAACTATTTAAATCATGAATCCAAAGGCAAGCGGGAAAGTTAGAGGACTTAGTATTTTAACAGAGCTTACCTGCTTTCGCAAACCAAGCCACTCTCCGTTGCCTCTATCAAAAACCATCGAACTTTTGCCAAAGCCCCTGAACTCTTACTTTTCAAATCACTTTTGTGGGATATCGCCGCTATCCAGAAAAAGCCGATAGTATTTCGTATTAGTCAAGGCGTTTCGCAGTCATAAAATGATATTGTTCTTTAACTTTACTCCTGTTCAGTTTTCTGGTTGTGTTTCGCTGAACCCCTGATTTTCAGTTGGTAAGTGATCTACATATTGAGCGTTAATAGGACATTTCTGTCATTATATATCTGCAATTCAAACCACTGTGCGGAAAGACTCTGTATCTTATCATGTTTTTCTTCGGCAAATGACATAGAATAAGCGTATTTTATTGTGAAGCACGCCCGCAACCGGGGGCGCAAGCGGGCAACTGCACCCCCAAAACTTTTCAAAACATGTTTATTTGTTGGTACAACAACACGTTACAAATCGTTTTCTCACCCCCAGAAAATAGTACAACGACAAGTTACAATCATTTTGTCCCCCACGAAAATATGAGCTGGTTGCGGACCTGGTATGCATTTTTGTGACGCAAATCACGAAATAACACGAATGCAGCAAGGGGAGGGGATTTCGTTTAGTCTGGTGCAAAAGAACAAGTCTGTTATTAACACGCTTTATTGTACAGTATAACTACTTGTACAGAAGCTTTTGTTGCTCATTAAGATCCACTGAATGTAATGTTAGCATCTTTTCTGCAAAAATGCTGATGTCGACACTCATGTAGTATCTTTATGAAAGAAAGGGCTTTTAGCACATTTATACTTTGGCTGCTTTTGTTTTGTGTTTGTTTGGTAAACCGATCTGCGACAAACGCTTGAAGAAACATCCAAAGACAGGAACGAGAAAAGATAAATACTGCAATTAGGTTGCGACCACGGGGGGGGATTTCGTTTTTGACCTTTAGTATTTAAAGAAGTAAATGTATATTTAGACGCAGCCTGGTTACCTAACCCATACGTTTTTACAAAGATTTAGCAGAAACGCAAAAGGCTTGATAACGCTGGGTCTGGTCTTACTTGCACTTACGCTCCTCCCTTGAAAGCCAGAACACTCCAATTTGCTTCTAAAAGTTTTTAATCATAAAGGCATTGTAGGCTATCTAAATTTAAACATTTATCTAAGGAGACATAAACTTTTAGTCAAAGAAAAGGCAATCAACTCTTTGACAGTGTTCATGTATGCCCAGAGCTCTTTTATCATAATCATTTTCGAATAAAGCGAGTTCCATATAAAGGGTGTGTGTAGCCCGTATTCAGCCTGGAATAGTTAACTCATCCGAAAAGCCGTGCTTCTGCAGAGCTGAGTTTCTGTTGAAAACGCTTTCTGCCAGTGAAAGGCGCAAAAATTATTCTCTCCAGAAATATAATGTTACAGAGTACAGATATGAGCGTTTGTTGACGGCATGTTTTTTTAATTCACACTGGGGCAATAAGTTCGAGTTGCCAGTTCCGTGTCTGTCATCCCGTGATAGCTCGATGAATGCTGCAGCAAGCATTGACACCAAGGGTATCTGCTCACAAATTTTTGGCGGTAACGATTGCAAAACAAAAGTAGTCCAGCCAAATATTACTGTAAGTCTCTGTACATTTAAGCTATCAGAGACTCGATCAGAGATTAACACTAGTGGCTAAATAGGCTGTTGCACATACAAAAAGAAAACGCAATTAAGGTGGTGTTTCAGCACATTAAGCACCAACCAGTTGTTAAATGTACATGCACGGTTAAATTAAGGCCAAGCTGAGTTTCGGAGTTAGGGATTATTCCACGCGTATACGTGGCATGTTGAGTGGTACGATATGTTTTTCGCTTGACCACTGCGAGTATTCTTTTCGTAAACTCAAAAGCTTACACAGTAAGTTGCAACGTGAATGATCGCTAAAAATAACTTACTCTGTTTTACTGGAATTACACCGTTTAACTGGTTGTTGAACTCGCAAAAGCGTTTGCTCCAAAATCAAATATATTTTTTCAATTGTGATTCAGACAAAATCAATTACGCTTTGAATTTCTTTTAGATTTGCTCCGACAAAATTGGGTGCTGCTGAACATCGCTAATTGGTATCATAAACAGCAAAACTTTGGAAATATCCCGCCAGGAAGTGTTTAGATGTCTGTTTCAATCATGAAAACTGCAAAATGCGAAATGACTGGAACATGGTACTGTTAGTGTTCATTTGTTTTTGCGTGGAGAAGTAAAACAGAGACCGCGCTTTTTTTAAAGTGAGAAAAAGCTACTTGTTGTTTGTTTAGGGTTGCGATTTGACGCAAAACAAAATGAATTTGCATTTTTTCGCATCTCTGGATGCAAGGGTTCCACTGACATTTTCACCTAGACCCCATGGAACTCTTCTGCATTTCTACGGGATTTGTAAGTAAAGTTGAAAGCGGCACCAGCAGATGAAATGCGAGAAAATGTTGAAGCCAGCAGTAAACCCATGTAATGATACTTTTGACGTTGNTTGCATCAATGTAGCCAAGCAGTGGAAGCCAAACAAAAACAAACAATGCTCTTAAGCTTGTCTGGTATTTGCCATTCACTTTGAAAGAGCTTTCATGCATTGTCCCTGTAATTCATCATAGACGTATCATTGTGACGCAATGAAAACCTACATGAGCCTGAGTTGAAGTCTACTATTTCGGTTTTTGTCGAACAATGGCACTATTTCCTTTTTGGGAGCAAGTTTCTCCATTTTTTGTTCGTCGAAATGTTTCTCTGCAGAGCTACATAAGGTTGTGGACGACTAGAAGTCAGGCTTGTTTAAACAAACAGGACATAAAATTCATTGGTTTTAGTAAAACTCCGATCATTATGACAAAGGTGTTTTCCATTTACCATATTTAGTGATTAATTTAATGGCCGAGGTAGCGAGTTGATATTGAAACATAAGTAAACTTGACTCAAAACTTGTAGCAAACGTTCGCACCTCAGCGATGACCATGAGCCAGCTATGCACTGACTTTACGAAAAAAAAGCTTAAACAATTAAACATTGAATGGACTAATTTATGGGAGGGGATAAATGGCGCAGTTTGGTGCAAGTAGCTACCGAAGAAAATAGCTTGAAAGAAACTTGTATGTCTCTCTTGAGTGTTCTAGCTACCGTCTTCAACGAATACCGAGACAACACATCAAAGAGACAGAATTTTAATGTTCTTGTTCAACAGGCTCGATTATCGTGTGGCCAGAAGCATCAAAAAACACAAACCGGTCGGCGTCGAATCGCGAAGCGCCGATGACAGCGTGTGCTGTGATATTCCGCGCGAGGGCGGGTCAAGTGGCGTCGAGGGCCTCGCGCCACCAGGGCCTCGCAGTGCTGCGGTGAAAGTGGCCGCCTGAAGAGAGGCCCGAGCGACAGAGAGTAGCCCTTGTGACGGCTAAGCGCCAGAAGTGTCTTGCTGGTGGGTTAGCTTATTGTGCGCCTCGGAAAGGGCGACTATTGAAGAAACACCACGCTAACCAGCGGGAACAAAGATACCTGGACACTGTTCTGGATCAATAGCTGAAAGTACTTTGTCGTTGTTGCCTCGCTCCATTCAAGTTGAAAAAATCGTTTCAAATTGACTTTTCGCGTTGCAGATTCGCTTATCTTATAAAAAAGCCATCGACGTTTTACGACAAAGCAGTCTTAGCGACGATTTAAAAATATTTCGCTGCTAGCTCTTGGTTTCATAATATCCAATGGAACCGCACCAGCAATAAAGCATGCGAGAGCAGATGTGTTTCGGTGTATGTTTAACCTTGTATCAATATTAAACCTACGGCAGGTTTTTCGGTAATGTGACTGCCACATCACCGATTACAAGTGTACAAGTTTTTGAAACAACGCGCAGCGAAGTCGTCTCTGTTCCTGGTCGATACGAGCGCCTTTTTCGCTCCGTCAAATTATCGTTGACCGGGAAGAAAAACTCTGTTTTTTGGAAAAACGAAAATTCTACCTTTCCCAATTCTCTTCACCTGAGACACGCTTTGTCATTTCCGCACTTGCGCGCAGAACACCCAGGCGACAAGGAAAAAACCCTTGACATCAGAGAGAGTTGGAAGTCGTTTTTACTTAACCGCTAAGGAAGTTGGTCAAGTCGTGAAAGAGCTCGCGCGTAATTGATTGCAGCGCATCGGATTCATCGCTTCGTCAGTGAATCGCGCTGACGAAGACGCTGGGTTTTTGATTTAAGACAGGGAGGAAGGGCGTTGAAATTTTCTCGTTAAAGAACAGCAGGTGAAACAGGATCGAATAGGGTCGGTGGTGACCGACCGATAACCCCGCGAATTTGTTTGTTTTCGCGCCGGCGAAAATACAAATCGCACGTCGCACAACGTGGTGGTCTCGGGGAAGGCTGCCGAACAGTCGTTGACCACTTTATCTGCCGAGGCATCGCGGTCCACAAAAGGGAACCTTCTCGTCGCACAATGCTGCGTTCGCCATGAGGCGTAATGGAGGAAAGGGGATTAAGGGACGCGGAACGTGATGTCACGACTGCGCGTACGTTTTATGACGAATAAGCCCGCTGAAAACGTGAGATTGACAACTGATCGAACAAAGGGGGTTCGTGCGCCCAGCAAATGGCGCTGCGGCGAAAGTTCGGCATCGCTCAATTCCGACACACGAAAGCTCGCGCTCGGCGATGACGGGCACGTTTGCGCTCGCTACAAAGCGCAGACAAGTCCGAAATCGGCACTGACGTCGTTCGAAGTCCGTCGACAGAAAAACTCGACTTCGGATCCGGGCGCGATGAGGTTGTTCCGGCGGCGGAATTGTTCGACGACGATAAGAATCTGTGGAGCTTAGCTTCGAAAAGAGAAACTGCACAGCCTTGTGCTTTAAAGGATGTTGGGACAAGGGTTGGTTTATGGGTCGCTTATCTGTGATCTTTTTGAAATTTCGCTCTGTGTCGGGTTGTTCGCTGTAAGATAAATTAGCAGCTCTGTCCCGGGTGATCGGCTTTCCATGACGGACTTAAGGCAGCAGTCCATTTAACCCCTGCGGTAGAAAGTTGACATTAAAACATTTATGTGAGTGATTTCAATCTTAACGAACTAAAACAAGTTGTTAAGTGAAAGGATTGTTTTGCTATCAGCAACACCCCACCAAGCCTCGTCGCGGCAGCATAAGCCCGAGGGGTTGAAAGACGTTTGAAACTCTCGGGTGTTGACACCCAGTGGCGCTGCAAGCAACGTTCGCTTTTTCATCTGTTTTGATTCGTCAGCAACATAAGCACTTGTGTCTCGTGGGTTTGTTGTTCTTGTCCTGCGCCAGAACACAGGTTTGCAGTGCCCAGGCCGCTTGTCTCGCTTGTTTTCATTTGACACACGGTCGCACTTTTAACCTGGCGACTTGAAACGGTTGCCGTCAGTAACCGGCGGTAATGCCTGGTTAACAAAAACAACAAGCCTTGAAAAAATGGTAGATCAGGAAAAGAATCTTGGTGTTGTCTGCCAACAGCTTCAATCGACCGGCACGCTGTTCGATTACCGGCCGGAATGAATAAGAAGAAAAGAGGCGTGTGCCGGTGATAAACGACTATCGAGGCGATGACAGAATTTGTTTACGGGCTAACGCGAAACTGGTAACAGCGCGTAATAACCGCAATAACTAACCCGGCAGCAATCGGTTTCCATTCGGCCTCAGGGGTTGGTAACTG
>JGI24022J15233_10010313_pt1 | contig 10594 bp, 7 predicted proteins | sample Ectturendosymbi2_FD_15233 | JGI IMG/M metagenome (IMG submission 15233)
AAAAAGCGCATGGAAAGGAACTGCTCAGTTAGGCCTTCTTGCCCGAAAGTAACGTCGAGAACACGCATCACCTTGTAGCATTATCACAATAAACCCTACTGCTTCGAGAATCAAAGAAACGAAATATGCATACGTTCTTATATGTAATAAGCTGCTGTAGTTACTCCTTACTCAAAATAACCAGCATTCCTGCACTGAATTGCGAAGTTCAGGTGCGAGATTTAAAGCAACGCAAGCTGCAAACGTAATGCAATGTGTCCTGTCTAAAGAAAAATTTGTTCTTCTCTGTCAGCGATCCTCGCAAAAGCTAGGCTATTCCTTGGCGTAAATACCCTGGGGTTGTTTAAAGCAAGATGCTTTCAGGTTTAAGTTAAGTTTGAGATCATTATTATTTATAATTAAATCTGCGCAGAGATAGCTAAATCTGTGCAGAGATAGCTAAATCTGCGCAGAGATAGCTAAATCTGCACATAGATAGCTATATATGCGCAGAGATAGCAGTTTTTGTGCTAAATCTGTCAGATACGATATTTTTAGGAACGGCGCCCCATACAGGTTAACTGCCACGTACTTTGTGCGAATCTGGGGTATTGCGCAACAGTAACGGATTGATGTTGCATGAGGTTGTTCCTGACTGCAGGTGTTTTAGACAACTAGGCGAATGTTGTCCAGCGACACTTGCTGTTTGTGGAAACATGGAATATATTGAAAGTCAACGAGGTAGTAAGAAGGTGGTCTGTTAAGGTTATATTTATGTGAATCATAAAACTTTAAAATGACAGACGTCAACTGCTTTTATGCCACTCAAGTTTCCTTTCTGAGGGAGCCATCAATTGTCATTGGGAGAAGATCGCATTTGCCAAAAACCATTGGTCAAGGTCGCATGACCATTGTTCAACAAATTTCGCATTGTCAAACAGTTTCGTCCTATTATAGTGGATATACCTTTTTGCATTACGAATCGCCGTTTCCTGCTCGCGATTATATTCCGTACGTGAGATCTGGTTTGTATCAACTTGTCATTCGCGTCAAGAGAATTCGTGTGTGCGCGCTCCACTGCGTTCGCGCAGTCACCTCGTCTTCGTATTGCATTCGAAGTTTTGTCCATCGGCGTGGACACCACGCTTTGAGAAAGTCGAGTTTTGTATCGCCAGCGCACGGACCACGTTGGCTGTTTCTGCTTTCACGCCATTGTAAAGCTATTTCTGCTGCTGCTAATCAGAAGCCTTTTTGTAATAGCTTTACGCGGAAAATCCAACGTTTTTAGCCAGCGTAGAGTACACTATACAAAGACAACCGTTAACGTCCAAGCAAGGACTTCGGACCGGGACAGCAATCAGAGTTCGCTCTGAAGGGACAACTTTGTTTTTCTTATCAAAACTCATGCCAGTTACACCACCAGGGCATTGGCAGAGTCCAGACACTCTAAGGTCTGATAAGAAACCACAGGCATGCCCGAAGGCAATCAGCCCGAGAATCGGGTGTCAAGCCACCTGTATTTGTACTGATTTTCGGCGGGAGAGCTACTTTTTGTCATGATGTCTCCTGTTTCTTTCTTTATCTTTCGGAGATAGTTACAATTATCTGATTGGTCGATTTTTCTGATTGGCTGCTTGGTCTCAGCCATATATTCATTACATGCGCAGGTCGTACTGAACGTATGCTCGGGGCGTGCGGTGCCTTGTGCTTGTCACATGTTTCGTCTTGTGACTGGTCGTGTGACTGTCACAGGCTTCAATCATGCTTTAGTCATTCTTCTGGTCATACAGCAATCACGCTTCGACCGTGTGGTTCCACGCATCTTTTTATGTTGGCTGTCATGCGTTAGTCATGCAGCAATCACGCGTCGCTTCACACTTCCATCAGGCATGATACATGCCTCAATCAGCTTTCTCTGTGTGGTGTTCTTTCAAAATCAGCTGTCGTTTTCTGTTAAATTTCTATTCATTTTAATCTTCTCTTCTTGAGTTTCGGTATGCCAGAACATAGCGTGTTGTCTTCCCAATTTTCTATTTTTTGACTTTTGTTTGCTGTCTTGTTTTTCATTGCCAAGTGTTGGGTTTCGGGTCCCAATACACATAATATTTGCAGTCATAGAAAAAGTCATTTAAAAAGGCTTGGAAAAGGTGTTGCACTCATTTTGATGAATTTAGAGGGATGAACCTTAGTCTGAAAACTTAACGCAAGAGCAAACGATATGTTTGGGTATGATTGTCGTGAAGGTTTTTTTTAAACACAGTTGCACTACTTGCCAATGGCTGTGCTGAATTAAGTTATTCGCAGCGATTTCCATTGAAATTAAGACGTTGCAATCACTGCTGTGCATTAAAAAGGAAGATGCCCTACCTGGAAGTGTTTGGTAATATTAATACAGTTTTCGAAATAGCCGTCTGCTGGTAACGAACGCAAGGAAAAGCACTACGCAAGGGTAATTGGAATAAGTCTAAACCAACAGCTAGACTGTGTACGTTTGCAGGTCACGATGATGGCTGCAAGCCAGGGATAGGGGTTTCTAGACATCCCTGCTGCAAGCCCGCGCTTCTCAACCAGAGCCGGTTTTAAGACTATTTGACCTATTTTATCAAAATGAGTTCTGCACCTTAAGAGGGCCCAGCGTAGGCCCTGAAGGAGTTAAAGCTTGAAGCTTTTTATATGTTGAAAGAGAAATAAACCACTATTAAAACGAGAAATGAACGATGAAACATTTTTACATCATTGATATGATCTTATAAAATTTATTGCTGTTTATAGTTTGCTATGAGCAGCCTATACACGTTTTTGGCTAAAGACGTCAGAGATGAGCACGGATCAGGACTGGATCGGACTGTATCAGGAATGAAGCCAATTTTGGCCGGATGAGGACTGGATCGGACTACAATTTTTTTGAAAATTGGCGGATCAGGCTGGATCGGACTGAGAAAATTTTTGTTGTTTTAATGTGGTTATTCTGAAAATATAAAAAATTTTTACTTGTGATTCAATTTCACAGGTTTGCTAAATGCCGTATTTTGCCATCCATTGCAAAAACTCTGCTGGGACGATTTTGCAGTTAGAACTATATCCACCTTTGTTCACATGTAACGTTGAGTTCTAGTAGCAGCAACGTGAACATAGTTGAGTGGTTAGTGTCTATGCCTGCTGCGCGATTGTTCGTTGGTTCTGCTCTCACCAATTCGTTTGGCTTAGCTTGTAGAGGTTACACCCTTGATAGCAGTGCTTATAGTGTATTTTTTCAAAAAGTTTAGGGTTTAGGTTTAAAGTTTACGTTTAGGATATATGTTTAAGCTTCAGTTTAGGGTTTAGGTTTTGAAGATTAGGTTTCAGGTTGAGGTTTTAGGTTCAACTTTTAGGTTTAGGTTTGAATTTTGGGTTTAGGTTTTAGCTTTGGGCTTAGCATTTGGATTTAGGTTTTATATTTAGGTTTTGTGCTTAGGTTTTGGGTTTAGGTTTTAGGTTTAGGTTTGGGTTTAGGTTTTGTGTTAAGATTTTGGGTTAAGATTTTGGGTTTAGGTTTTGGTTTTAGGTTTGGGGTTTTAGGTCATGTATCAAGGACCTTACACTAGGGTTGCCATTCGGCCGGTGTTTCACCGGCCTGGCCGGTATTTTACTGCTAATTTATCAGAGGCTGGTAAAAAGCCAGTATTTTGAAGATCAGTGCCCTAAACAGGTATTTTGATAATAAATAATTTGCCGTAACTTTAAAGACAACTAACACCGATTTTCAAATTATAATGACTCTATAGTAGTGAATCTTGTCAGGACAGTTCCTTCAGCGAAGTTTATTTACTGCTGTTGGCACAATACTTGGTGTGATTATCAAATCACACGCACCGTAATGTAATGAGCCAGCCAAAATACGGGCAAATTATTAATTGTGGCTAAAGAATACTCAGTGTCTTTCTGTATTCCCTGCGCCGCTTACGAATTACGACACAGTTTAGATCTGACAGCTGGCACTGTTGACAAAATGGCTGGTATTTTTACAAAACGCATCTGGCAACCCTACCTTACACTAATCCAAGTGCGTCATCCTTGTCATTTGACCAATCCAAGCAATCGGATTCTCGTAATGGCAAAATAACTCCAGCAGTGCTTTTCCCTCTGATGCCTAATAGACACTTCCTTGTTAAATTTTGGAAATATCAAAAGGCTGGGTCTATTTTGCCTCATGAAGCAAAAGCACTGCTGGAACTATTTTTCCCTCAACCAATCCTATTTGGCTAAAGGCAAAATAGGTCCAGGAGTTCTTTTGCCTCATGAGGCAAAATAAAAATACATGATTTTATAGTGGCGGATCAGGACTGGATTGGACTGATGATTTTCTAAAATTTTGTAGATCGGGACTGGATCGGATTTAATTTTATTGGACCAGGACTGGACTCGGACTGAAAAATTTCACTGTCCGCTCATCTCTGAAAGAAGTGGATAGGCTACAGTACTACACGAAATATTAGCATATGTAAATGTTTACCTCTGTAAAGTAGGTATGCTGCCATCACTGCTCTTAACATATTTTTTTGATTTCCTGGAATGAGTAAACCAGACATTCGTAACTTTTAAGCGTGTGGCCCAGTTAATAAACAATCACACAGTCCGCGACCCACCGACTGCATAACTTCTCCACTGCGATAGCTGTTGCACACGCACGGAGCAGAAAACAGAAATATAAACAACTTGTAATTTACAAGTTTGTTGTTAGAAAGTAGAGCCGCAGCGAGGAGGACAACCGGACAATTGCTCCCTTTGCAATTTTCAAAAACATATTTGGTTGTGAGGCACATTATCAACTATGAATATAATTTTGCTCTGCTCTCCCCGAAAATATCATCAGCTGGTTGCTGGTGACGGGCTTGTTAGAAAGTATAGACATTCGAGGCTCAATATATGGTGATGCACAGATCATGCCATATTCCACATGAAGCCGGCTTCCAGATTTCGTTTTCATGGCAACATAAGCTGCCTGTCTGCCTCAAAATTTCTTCTGGAACTGCATATTGTGCACAACACGATAGGCTACGTTGAAACTTCCGTGTTGCAATAATCTTTAACGCATAATGACAAAAAGGTATATGTCGTTTGCAGCTCATGAGCTACCATCGTTTACTGTAATGGGTTCCACATACAAAACATACTCAATCTCGATAATATCTGGCCGTGACCCGTCAAAAATTCTTCCGTGGTCCACAGGTTGGGAAACCCTGGAGTAAACGATTAAAGCTCAGTGGTGCGCCTTACCGGAGACTAAAAGCCAAAAGGAAAAATTTTGACGAATTGTTCCGGGTCCATATATGAATACACTGCAAGAAAGCAGAAAAAATAGGAAGAGTAATTATGAGAAAGGTGGCTACAGGCAGAAAAAGCAGTAATCATTAATCATCAATGAAAAACAAGACTCATTGCAGTCTGTAACTGTTGATTACCCCTTATGTCTTTTATATGCACGAAACATGATCTTGCATTTAATTTCTTGTAAGCAAGTTTGAGGGATGGAAAGGGCGGCACTGTTATATTCGGCCCCGGGCAGCACTTAGCGTCGTTACGCCACTGTTGGTGTCACTACTAACGTTATAAAACCGTTTACAAATTGTTCCTTTTTGAATGTCACCAGTGCAAGAGCTGTATTCACTTGGGGCAGGTAAGCATGTTGTGAAAGTTGTGAAAATTACTCGTCACGATCACGAAAGCTTTGTTGAAGTAATCACCATCTTCTGTAATCCTTTCGAGCTTCACTGTTCAAACGTTTCGACATTTTGATAACAAGATTTGAAACATAAAACAGATTCCAGGCCATGTGAAATTTTTCTACATTTTATTAACAAGATGTTATTTCCTACAATAACAAAAAAATAAGGTCAATGTCAAAATACGCACAATATAAACAGTGTGAAGTGACATAGAGCAAATGCAATTAATATACAAAGAAATCACAAACTTTCACAAAACAAAATTCCACACAGGCTATGATTAACTAAATTAGGCCAATCTACTATCGTTTTCTTGTTGGCATTGGAAACTGGAATGATCCATGATTTCGTCTTTGCAACTATAAAATCTGACTGATTTACAAATAAATATTTGAAAATTCCTACATTTTTTTTTTTCTTTAGGAGTTAAATCATTCCACCGCACTTTTACTGCTCTCATAAGTGAAAAACAATTTTCAGCATGCAATGCTTTGTACACGTATAGCCTCCTGTTATCCAGGCAATAATACGCTCCTCTAAGTCGAATTATTCGCGGAAGAGGAAAACGTATTTTAGAAGCTTGTTGAAAATGAATTACTTCTTGATTAACTTTATAACCATTGCTAAAACAATCAGAAATCTTGTTCTGAGCAAATCTAACTGCACAAGGAGGTAATTCCACTACATCCATCTTTACACGCCAGCACCGTTTCCTCGTCTGTGGTTGAATAAATGACAGCAGATGCTATATATACAGTTGGGTGGCAACCCACGTGGGTGGTATGTCACATGTTTGACCTCTGTACTGTTTTTTAAATGTGAACGGGGAGCTGTCGTGTAGAGAGGGATCAATATTGTCCCAGATCTTAGGGCCTAGATGCTTCAAAGACCTTTTTCCATGTTTGGTGTGGGCCATCTGCCAAAAATATGCACCCCTAGTTGCACTGCGCGTTGCATGACAGTGTACTTGATTTACAGGGGTGAAAAGGCGGTTAAAGTGGTCAGGGAGATTGCCAGAGTGAAATTTCAGCATGAGTTTACCTAATTCAAGGCTGTAAATGTCACCCAGCTTAAGAAGGTTGAGCTTTTTATATAGTGGTGTTATCTTTGTCCTAAAAGAGCTGTATGTCATTGCTCTAATTATCTTGTTGCGTAATACATTTAATTGGTTTGAGATTGTTATGCCAACACCACCCCAAGCACCAATAGCAAATTGTAGATGACTATAAACAAAATTGAAGTAAAGTGACTTTAGTGCACTATCACTTAGATGCTGACGTATTTGATAAAAATTCCAATACTGCGAGAAAGTTTTTTTTCAAGGTTGGCTATGTGGTTAGACCAAGTAAGCTTATCATCTATGAAAACCCCAAGATACTTGACATATGTTGTTAGGGTAATGGTTTTGTCATTTATTTTTAGATTAAAATCAATAAGTTGGTTATTTTTACGACTTATAATCATGTATGAGAACTTTGAATAGTTCAAGGACAACTCGTTAAAGCACGGCCATTAATTGACTTTACCTAGCTCAGTACTAATTAGGTTCTGCAGTTCTCTGCTATTGCTTCAAGAGATGGTTAAGACAGCGTCATCCGCAAAAAGAGCAGGAGGTAGTTTTGTTGTCAGTGGTAAATCATAAATATAAAGTGCAAATAACAAGGAGCCAAGCGATGAGCCCTGAGGGACCCCTTGGGTTATATCTAGAGTAGATGATGTACATCCATCAATGACAGTGTACTGCTGTCGTCCTTGCAAATAACTAGCCAGCAATTTGAGAGGTAAACCTCTTATTCCAAAAAAATTATCCAATTTCCACAGCAGCACATCGCAATCTATGGTGTCAAATGCTTTAGACAGGTCACAAAAGATAGTACAGTTAATGCAATCCTTTTCTAGCTTCTCCAGGATATTCTCCTGCGTATCATATATTGCTAATGTTGTAGATAGACCCCTTCTAAAACCATATTGATGGCTAGATAGCACTATTCGGCTCAAGATAGGTGTACAAGGGGTCGTAGAGACGTTTTTCAAAAATTTTATTTATGGGTGAGAGGAGGGAGATGGGTCTGTAATTGGTGCATAGATCCTTTGGACCCCCTTTATAAATGGGCACCACTTGAGCGCATTTTAAGCTTTGGGGATAAGTTCCTTCCCTTATGCAAAGATTAAATATCTGCACCAAGAAGGGGGATAAGGAATTCTTACACAGTTTAAGAATGTGAGTTGGAATATCATTTTGCCTATTGCTTTTAGATACTAGTAAGTTGTTGATTACCATATTCACCTCCTCAACAAAAGTATCATGTAACACAAATGAATTTTTAGGGCCATTAACTTTTACTGGATATGTATGGTGAACTGGGGGAGGAATCTTGCTTGCTAATTGCTGTCCAATCGAGACAAAGTAGGTGTTGAATATATTAGACATGACTTCTGGATTGCTTGTGCAGTTTGATTTGATAGGGCCAAATAGTTTCTCTGGAGGGCACAAACTTTTTTCTTTAGAACTAATAAGGGAATTATTAAGCTTTCACATTTTGCCAGAATCATTTCGACAACGCAAAAATTGTGACTGATAATAGTTCCTTTTGTTAATTTCCAATAAATGTGTAACTTTGTTCCTGTACTTTTTATGCTTTGTATGGGCCTTTTGACTACTAAAACCAGAGCACACCAGAGCTCTCCATAGCCTAATCTTAGTTTTAGTGGATTTGAGAAGACATGGAGTTATCCATGGTTTGTGGGACAATTTTTGTTTGCCCTTGCACAGCTTTTTGATAGGAGCCTATTCATTAAGACATTGTTCTAACAACAAGATGCATGAGTCTAAAGTTTCACATGGGTTGTTTATATTGATTGGGCGGTTATCTAACGCTTCTTGGATTTTTGTCACTTCTTACATGATGATTTTTTGCATTATATCTGCTTATCAGCTTTGAAACAATAAATCTCTCAAAAAATAGCAAGGTTCAAATGTGCCATACAACAAAATCTATATTGCTTGTAAATGCTTACCTCTTAGCAGCCCTTGCACGAAACGTGAAAGTGGTCGATGCAGGCAGGTGATCTGCAGATTTGACACTTGTGCGTCGTCCTCATACGGTGCGATGGGCAGCAGGTTTCTCGGAGTTGTCTTGTTGGCAATATTTGAGCGATTTCAACCGGAGTCGTTGACGTCAGTCCAGGAAATGTGTTGCGGATTGTTAATCGGAACCCGCGAGGCAACTGCGAATTGAAAAGTCGCTTTTGCGTCAAGGCCGTGATCATATTCGTTGCTGAAGCGTTTTGAAATAACCGGAGTTTCAAAGTGTTTTGCGGTTTGCGCTTGCTTTAGAGAATATAGGCATCCAGCACTGCTGCATTCAATATTCCACAAAACACCGTTAGAGGCCTCCTTTTAGGCATGCGGCTGTATGACTGGAATGAACAAATCTGATCAAAAGTGTCGAAACTACGTTTCTTAGGATCGTAAAACGTTTAAATAAAAACTCAGGTGTCAGGAATAGTAAAAAAGCCAGGCGCGTCGAAGTGGTTTGTTTCCTAAGTGAATTATTTCGTGTGCCGCAATTTCAAAGCTTGCTCTTCCATCTACGTGTCAAATTTGTTTTCCCCAAATTGGCATTGGGGAGCTGTCAATTTTTTTGACAAAATGGCATTGCACATCTCAGTGACCTCACTTTTTGTTGTCACACACACACACACATAAAATAATCACTGTCATTATGGCAATGACTACCCCCTTACTCGAAATACACAAAACGTATGCATTTTCGCTGGGACTGCTCGGCAAAGCGCTTAAAACAATCAGCTGCTGATAGAATCAGCTTAATGCGTGTATTGTAAGACTTTTCAAAATTTGGTCAAACTGCATTACGCTTATTTTCAAAAGATACCAGAGCAGGTTGAGTGAGGAACGCATAGCTTTCAATAGCAATAAATTCACAAAAGCAGTCGGTATACCTTATAACACCGGGTTGTGACTTGCAGAACTTGGTACAGACTTTGTGATTTTATTTGATCGGGCTAGAGATTATTAAAAAGGTGTAAGAAAAGGATAATTACATCAAGGGACCCTGCGTGTTCAACAGTGAAAATCCAGGAGAAAAGACGAGTGTTCCGAATATAAGCGCCATTACAAACGGTTGTTGTTGTTTATGGGAAACGATTACCTCAAGCTGTCCATCTTGGATCTAGTATCGGCCTACAGCAATCTTTTATGCATCAGTTTAAATGCGTTCCATGCAGCAGAAGTTTGAAAGGGTTCGCCAACGTTTCGCATCATTATTAATCAGTTTTTTTAGCAAAGGTCTTGTTTTTCCTCCTGAGACAAGGTCATTTTATGATTTTGTTTCACAATACTTGTCATACAGAAAACAAGGTTTTCAGGTAAATGCTTACGCTAATTAAAGAAACTTGCGCACTAACTAATCATATTTTAACTTTCAAACGCTTTTAACATTTTAACAAATGCTTTCTCTCTGCACAGTATATTGGCATATTATCCAGAGCAACACGTGTTTGCCTATTTTAGAGCATAATAGTCTTACCCATGTTGGGTAAATATGTTTTTCTAATCTTTTCACTGCTTCAGCATTAACTCTTTAAATTTTCAGTACTGCTTAGAGGAGGTGCTTTTTGCTTCATGTTTTCGAAATAGAAGGTGGTCCAACAAGATGCGTTCATTTTGATAAATTAGCATTTTTTATTGAAAAGAATATCTTGCAATTTTTTTCATTGGCCTGTCGCACAGACATGTACGTTTTGTGTGGTTTACATTTTTTCCTCGTGCGCCTGCGTTTTTTCGAGCACAGCTCAATAGTTGATAATGTGCTAAATTGGCGCCTAGTCACCGTGGTTACTCGAGCACTGAAGTTTGTAATGTGCAGGCCAATGCTGCTCGGTACGAC
>JGI24022J15233_10010314_pt1 | contig 10594 bp, 5 predicted proteins | sample Ectturendosymbi2_FD_15233 | JGI IMG/M metagenome (IMG submission 15233)
AAAAAAGCTAAATATAAGTTGTAGTTGATAGGAAACACCACATATAAGCTTATATCACTAACTAAACATCAAAATGATTTCAGCTCATCTAGCTATTACTTAGTCAACACATAAAACCTGAAGAATGTATGGAAATTGATTTGATCATGGGTTATTTTTAGAGCCATTTCAAGATGGCTCAAATTAAGCTGGAGATCCTTAGAAAGCCTCAGATAACTGCACAACTAGCAAGCAAACCCATCACAAATAGAAGGATTCCCTACCATTTTTTATCAGTATCTACTAGCTGTATGCTTGGCTCACAGGCATTTAGGAATAATGTATTTATGGGAATGCTTCTTATCTGCAATTTACCAACATGGTATATATTGGGCTTTCAACATGCTGCATAGCAATACCTTTTAGTGTCAACATCCCGCACACCAAAACATCTTGTAATTGGCATTTGTATTGAACATAGCCTTCTTTTACATTTGTTGGTTTCAATATGCTACCATACAGAACACCTCTTGTATTTGGTGTTTCATCTTAGCTACCTCTTATATTTGGTAGTTAGAACATGCTAATCCAAAACCTCTTACATTTGGTATAACTTTTTTTCAACTACCTCTTATACTTGCTAGTTTCAACATGCTAAGTTCCAAAATCTCTGATTATATTGCAGGGGTTGGGAACCTATGGCTCGCGAGCCAGATGTGGCTCTTTTGATGACAGCATCTGGCTCACTTGATATTTTCTTAACACGATTATTACAAATGAAACTTTTTCTGTAAGTTTCCCTCTATCAGACTATAAAGCCATCAGCAATACCATGTAGCACCAGAAGAGAAACTAACAGTAAGAAGTATGTTAATAAAGAGAAAATCCAGACATTTACTGTTGTTTAAAATTGTTGGTTTTGCTTCAAGATGCACATGTTAGTTAGTAAGTTAGTTGCATTAAGTGTTGAATACTATTATATGGCTCTCACAGAAATACAATTAAAAATATGTAGGTTTCATCCATGGCTCCCTTAGCCAAAAAGGTTCCCGACCCCTGTTATAGTGGATGTTTCATCTCAGCAAAGCCTACATCTTTTATTTAATATTTTTGACATGCTACATAAATATACCTTTTCACTTTTGGCTTCTCTTGTTTGGTAGTTTCTTTTATTTTTATTTTATGGTATACCTTTTTCACCTGGTAGTTTCAACACGCTATCTATGCCAATACCTCTTATATTTGGCGTTTTCCATCAGCCACTTTCATTTAGCCTTTTCCCATGCAGATTTTTCAAAAACCTCTTATATTTGGCAGTTCCTCTCGACTACATCAAATTTTTGGAAGTTTCAACATATGCCAGATATCATTACCTCTTTTATCAGCACCCCGGCAATTATATTTCACTTGTGTTTCACTGCGATGTACCAGAATGACACTTTTGTAAATTTTGTGTTTCCTCTTAGTTCTTGGCTATCTCTTTTGTTTGGTAGTTTTAACATGCTATAGACCAATACCTCATCAACCTGTGTTGTGCAGACAGTGTGTGTTTGTACCAGGGAGTTTGTGTCTGCTGGCAAAATAAATTCATTCATTCTTATATTTGGCATTTCTTGTCAGCTACTTCTTTTATTTAGCTTTTTCCCCATGTTGATTTTTCTAACATCTAAATGGAATTTCCATTCAGCTTTTACATTTGGCAGTTCCTCTCAACTACCTCATATATTTGCCTGTTGTGACATGCTATAGTATATGCACCTCTTGTATTTGGCACCTTTCACAAACGCTATCACCCTATCAATGACAAACTTTACTGCAGACTTTTCAATAATCAGAAACATAATACTAAGCTATTGCAGTATTTAAACTAAAGGCATTTTTATATGCTTTATATAAACAACATAAATTATCTTCTTTCAAATTTACTCAGGTCCAGCATTCTAAGCTTAGTTACCTGACAAAGTACAACTCAGTTTTGCACCATGGCTAGACACATCGGCACCAATCTGAGCACTTGAAAATGATGGCTTAAAAACAGGCTTCATGCTTGTGAACAACACTGAACAAGCAATGTCACAGTTTGCAACTTTAAAAACAATAATCCTTAGGCTGATGTGAAACATGTTCAACAAGCAAAAGTTCATTTAATTGGGCAAGATAATATTGACAGAATTTAACATTTCATCCTTGGATGAATTCAGCACATTTAAGCAAATATAATTGCATCATTACCAGGTGCATAGCCAGAAATTTTGATAGAGGGAGGCAAATAACAAACAGGTCTCAACATTTAAATATTTAATGCCCCTTGTTTTTGAACCTTCATCCATAAAATGTGCCTTTTTCTGGCCTTTTTTATAATTATCTTCACATTTAAGCTGGCAAATAGAAAGTCTGCATTCATTGCATTGAAAAGGTTTTAAACGCTTGTTTTTGAAGTTTCAAGCTTTACTTTGGATGAAAGCCACCATTTGCTCACGTAGCCTAAACTTTATTTGTTTATAAAACTTTTTTGCAAAGAGCGCTTGTGAAAATCTCGATGCTGCAAGGACATGTTTGCATTAGTCAGTGCTTTTTGCAGCCAACATTGCAGATGAGCAATTAATTATTGTGGCGACCATTATGATAGCAGTTTTTATGTTTACACACTTTTCATGCACAACAACACACGTTAGATCTAAGCCGACCAGCGATTTGCTCCAAGACACTGACTCCTGAAGTAGGTCTGCAAAACTTGCGCACATGCTGGACTTCTGATCCAATTCTTTAATGACTGGTTGACGTATGCAGTTGACAATGCAGAGGTTTATTCCCACAACACGTTTGAAAAATGCTTGGAATTTATGTCATTACACGCTATAATCTGCTGCTGCGGTGGCATATGCGCATGCCATACTTTCACTATGCAGGATTCCCAAAAACTATTAGGTATTTATCTAGCTATTTAAAGTTAACGATATAATTCACAAGTAATTCACAAAACAATTTTGTGAGTTGGGGAACATTAAACATGCCCTTTAGACAAACTTGCATATGCTTGACCTACTCAGTCTGCATGAAGTGTGAAAACGATTGTGCATACCACTAAGGCTCTGCACTAAAATTAAGAAATACTTGTCGCTGCAGCTGACAGTTGGTTAGTTGATCTAGCCTAGTGTTTCCCAAACTATGGGTCGAAACCTAAACAAAGGTAGCAAAGGGTCATAAAACAGGTCACGCAGAGGCAAGGCCAAACTTGGGCCATGTATTTAACGTTACTTCTGCTTCTCTGTGTCCGTCTGTAGCATAAGCACTTGAGAAAAAAGTAGATGGCTAACATTAACAATGAACTTCGCAACTTGTTATCAAAAAAGATCCATACAATTGTTAATTTTTCATGTTTTTTTGAAGTTTGGGTTGTGAGGTCTTCAAACTATGGGTGGCGCTCAAAATGTTTGGGATCTGCTGACCTGGCCATGCTATCATATACTGATGAAGTCATTTTTTAAATCCATTAGTGTAACAATGCCAAAATCCAATAGACTTGAAACAAATTTTATTTCATTTTATTTTAGTCACATGAGCTTTGTCAAGAAATCAGATTGCACGCTATCTGCAAGTAATGGCAGTGTGAATGCCCTCACCGCTTACAAAATGAAAAACATCTTCTTACTAATGGGCATCAGAAGGTGACCTTGCATTCAAGGATTTTGAAATTTGACATTTTTCTATTACATTTTTAGCAAAAAAGGTGTTTTCTTAGTTTTGAGAAGGAAAAAAATTAAATTTCACCACTTTTGGCTACATCCTTGGAAAGATCTTTATGGCTACTTTTGCAAAAATCTGGTCTACCCCTGGTAAAAAATTTTCCGATGTCCGTGTTCCTAGTGACTGTAGATTTTGGTGCTGACTCTGTAGCAGCTGAATGATTCCAAATTTACTGTAGGATAAGGTAGCAAGTAATATCAGATGAAAGTTGAAACACTTTCAGACTACGTACAAGTCAGATTCTGATTACTTGACAAAGCTGTTTTTAAACTCGTAGGCACGATAATGTGAAATCATTGATAAAAATGTTAAGGCTCCACATAATTGTGATTGACCATCACAACACATGTTTAATCATCACAACTAAATATCTGGAATGAATGCTATTGTTGATTTAACAGTGTCTATCACCTAATTGCACAAAATGACTTCGAAAATAGATAGCTTCAATTCAAGACATACAAAGCATATATCACTGCCATATTCACATATATATATAGTTTTAAAAGTGTACAAAAACAAAAATCAATGATGTTCATTTAAGGCTACTGCTGATGCTGCTGACAAGGGTAAGTTTTCCAGTATTCGTAGAACGCCAGAGGTATCAGACAAGTCTTTTTGCGATGGTCTTGAAATGAAGTTTACATCACTATTTTGAAAAAAGTAAAGAAAAACTGGCCCCATGAATTGAAACATGCAACCACTACTACCAAAATGAAACACAGCATTTTATTTGAACCGTTTCATACTAGTTGGATCTGCAGCCAATACCAAATATTAAACCTTGATCATTCAGAACAACAGCACATGATGTGAACATTTTAAATCAGGCAGTGGCTATAGATACACCTGTAGATCTTGAAATTTGAAAACTTATTCATACGCCACCTGTGACATAACAGTAACGCATGATGAGAGTGCAGTAGGCTTGCTAGAATCTAAACGTAAAAGATAAACCCTAACCTTAACCTCACTCCTGACCTAACCTAAACCCATAAAGGTAACATGTAAGCCTGAAAAAAAGTAAATAAAAAAAAAACGAAAGTCAGCAAAGTGAGAGTCAAACCAAAAACCATTGGCATGGCAGCCGTAGCGCATAACCCCTAGGCTATGAGATCCACACCATTTGAATGACAAACTGACCCTTTTATTTGAAGGAAGTGACTAGGGATACGCCTGTCCTGAGGCAATTCAAATAAAAGGGTCAGTTTGTGGGTCAACCTGCATGGATCGTATAGGGCAGTGATTTTCAAAGTGGTCAATATTGATCCCCAATGGTTAATTGGACCATCCGAAGGGTCGATAAATAGTCAGGGGGTCAAATGGGGATCAGTGAATGGCCAGGGGTCAACGAATAACTGCTGGGGTCTACTGGAGTGGAGCAATGAAGCCTCAACTCAAAATTATTTTAAATGGGCAAAATTATTTTAAATGGGCAAAATTATTGTTAATTTTATCATGCATTTCAAGTAAAAAGTACTCAAATTTATTTTGACACATACTTTCCTTGCATTAGTAACTGTTGGGCTAGGCCACGGGGTCTACAGAAAATTGTATACTTTAATTAGGGGTCAACGTGCAGAAGAGTTTGAGAACCACTGGTATAGTGTAATGCTTAGGCGCTACGCCTTCCACGGCTATAGTTTTAGGTTCGACTCTCACCTTGCCGACTTTCGTTTTGTTTTTTTTCTTTCGACTGTTGTTTTGTTTTGTTTCTTTGCTTTTTTTCAGGCTTATGTTTACGTGTCAAGTTAGGTATAGGACACCGTTAGGTTAGGGTTAGCTTAGCTTAGGGTTAGGTTAGCATTACATTAGGATTGGGGCTACGGTTAGGGTTAAGGTTATGTTAGGTTAGGTTTAGGGTTTATCTGTCACATTTACTTCCTTTCTACCAAGCCTACTGCACTCACGTCGTGCGTAACTGTTACGTCACAGGTGGCGTATTGATAAGTTTTCTTATTTCAAGATCCACAGGTGTACCTATAGCCACTGCCTTATTTGAATTGCGTCAGGCTAAGTGTATCCGTAGTCACTTTCTTTAAATCATAGTTGGTCAAGTGGGATGGGATAGGAAATGCAGTGTCTACTGATGAATGAAGGCTCATCTATGATAAATCTATTTTTGTCTTGTGTCTAGAAAGATAAATACAGTAGACCTAACTGATTGATAACACCTCCAAATGCACACCGGCAATATCGCTTTTATCTATATTTACTGNATAATATTTGGCAGACGAATATGAAAGTTATCCAACAAAAGTTACAAAAAGTAAAGGAAGTGACTACGGATATAACTGGCCNGACACAATCAAATAAATAAAAGGGTCAGTTTGTCATTCAAACAGTGTGGGTCTCGTGGTGTAAGCTAGTAGTGGTTATGCATTATTATGGCCGCTATCCCAATGGTTTTCGGTTTGACTCTCAGTCTCACCTTGCCGACTTCATTTTTTTTCAGGCTCTCGTCTTACCTTCACGGGTTAGGGTTAAGGATAGGTTAGGGCTACGGATAAGGTTCAAGTTAGGTTTAGGGTTTATCTTTTTACGTTTACTTCCTTTCTACTACAGTAGAATTTGCCTAATTCGTCACCTCAAGGGGATTAGAAAATAGTGACGAATTAGGCGAAGTGACAAATTATGCAAACAGGTGAAAACTCTGTCACAGAAGCCGGTACACCTTACCATGGTAAATCGTATACATTGTGGTCTTATTTGCAGTAAAATACAAGTTTATGACGTTATGTTGAATGCAACAATTAATTCCTCTACTCTGTATGGACTCGTCCATTCAATCTAGCACCTTTTAAATCTTCAACAAGCTGCAAAGACTTCCCACGTTCTCCGTTCTCTCAATGGGGAGTAGGGTCACGCTTCGCACCTCATGTATAAATTCGATAAGCAAAGTGCGAGGTGCAACAACTATCAAATAAAGATCCTTAATTTGTTTGAATTACCACACGTTTTAGCTGCTTAAACATCAAAAGCGAAACTGCAAATGATGTATCAACCGAACAAAACGCTTCTAAGGGATAGAAAGAGGTGACGAATTAAGCAAATTGACAAATTAGATGATGGCGAATTAGACGAACTGAAATGTACACTAAAGATAGGAATTCGGCCGAGACCGATGAAAAAGTGATGAATTACACGAATTGACGAATTAAACGATGACGAATTAGACGAGTTCTGCTGTATTTCTACCCACTGCACTCTCGTCGTGCGCTACTGTTACTGCGTATTCATAAGTTTTCTATTTTCAAGATCCACAGGCATATCTATTAATAGCCACTGCCAAAAGTAAAACTTCACATTGGTGCTTTGCATTACATAGTTCAGGTATGATACAGGTGAGGTACAGTATTACCTGTATCCAAGTCTTTTGCAATGTCGGCCTATCATAAATGCAACTTACGCAAGTTCCAAGTAGGCTTGGGCTACCTACTAGCCTATACAGTAAAGCAATTTCTACATAGCATATTAACCCCAAAAGAAAATGATCAATTTGCAGAATACTCTTTTCAAACACAAAACAGCACTGTGCAGCCTACGCCACCGTAGGCCTAGTCACTACTCTAGTGTAGTAGCAGATAGATTAAGATTAGGTCAACACATATGAAAATCGGTAACTACAACGAACTACTGTATAAATAGTGTATACTATTACTAGTCCTAGCCTAATCAACAAGGAACGGCTACAGTATTTGTGCCAATGGAGGTTTTCAGTATAACCTACGCAAGTTCGTAATATTAATTAGGTTTGCGTTATTTTATCCATGATGCTATACAGTAACACAAGAGTTGCCACATCATTTGTAAATTATTGCATTCAAACAAACAAAATAAATGTCGTAGAATAGGCTATCATCACACAAGCAAAAAATCGCACTACATTACTTCCACAACCTCATAGAAATAAAAAGCGGTTGAATAAGTTCGGCGCGCAGACGAAAAGCACTCATTTCATCACAACATTCGTCCCTGTACAATATGGAGGATGCCAGAAGCAGACACCACTGTGATCCCACGCTGAAATGNATACAATCCAAAACACGTATATCCCTCAGGCCGGATACCGCAAACGGATCAATGACGACAATTAGAGGGTGAAAAACAGTTTTGCACAAAAATACAATTTGAAAATGGAAGCTTAAATTATTTCGGTAGTATTTTGATATCGCCTTTAACCGAACACGCAATACACAACTCATTCCATACAATGTTTTAAATTTCCCACTTTCCCTAAATTTCCCACCCTACGGGAAAAGTTGTCAATTCACCAATAATTATTTTTTACTAAATTGCAACAATGTTTCCTGCAAATACATTCTTATAAACATTCCAGTGTGATTGCTCGCACTCGCAGCAACATTTTTTCCCGAAAACGGCTGCGCCTCATATATTCACCAACAAGATGCCCACTACCGGATATCCGTCTTTTACAATTCACCTTTGAGCAGAGATGATCACTATCCGGTGTCAAGCGAAATTTCTGACCTCAGCGAAATTTCTGGCCAATTGTTTGACAGTTATTTTGCTTCTCAGAGCAGTGTTGCCATCACTTCTTACAACGAATATACCAAATATAATCTAAAGCAATACCAAATATATACCGAATTTATATCTATAACAAAAACATACAATTTAACGCTATTTTTTCAATGTCTTGTTATTGTTTCACGTAAATAATTACCGTAACATTTACGTTGTGTACTGCCATCATAGAGATGCTGCAAGCTTAATTTCTATTTTCTTAGATTAGCAGTGAGTAGAGTGACAGATTTATTGACCACTACTCACAAGAAAATTCATCCTTCCAACACAATGCATTTTCATTTCTTTTGTGGTCCAGAATATGACACTGTATCATGCTCTATAATAGCTGGCAATTATCTTAGTTTTTGCACAGTTAGCAGAAGGCATACACAGCACCAGCTCAATACTGCTTTGCAAGCCACTCCAGCTCTATCGGCCACTCTTTGTTAAACCTTCTGCCACTCTCGTACGCAGCATTTCCACATTTGAATGCATAGTCTGTCTAAAAAGGCATACCTAGAGCGAAGTTCAGTTTTTTCAGAACATCTCAGCTTTCTTCCAATCTCGCTTTCCGCTTACCCAAAGTGCATGCTTACTCCCATGTTAAGCAAAATCGCTAAACGTTTCATATGGCTTCAACACCACTATCGGTTTCTCTGTTTTCACTTTGTAATCAACCAAATAAACTGTTTTAAATTCTCAACTAAAACCTCTGACAAAAATATACTAAATATATGCCAAAATTTTCGTATATACCAAGCACTTTGAAAATATACAAAATTTTTCAAATTTGTCAAATTGGTATATATACATACCACTTGGCAACACTGTCTCAGAGTAAAAGAATAAGGTTTGGCGATTACTTTTTTGATGTGTGTTGCGTAAATTAAAACTTTTTGGTTGGATGTCAGACACCTACAACAATCTACAGTACGGGAAAAACTATAACCATTGAAAAATATTGGACTTGGTCTCAGACCTCAATCATATTTCTTTTTCTAGTCCTATCCAAACCCTAATCTGACAAACTTACCTCAACACCAAACCCTCAACCCTAATCATCAGTTTTCTCAGCTTATATGATACGTAGAATATTCCTCTGTGCATGGGCACATGGCGTGAAGTCAGAAATTGAGCACTAGATTGAAAGAATACCAAAAACACTTTGCCAAAAATATTTGTTGAAATCCAGAAAAAAAACAGCTTTAACGAAATATACAGGCCAAAGTGGCCATTGTTTGGACTGGGATTGCATCCACATTTTACATCACATAAATAGCTACCATTAGCAGAATTTCTGGAATCCTTGTATATCTATTTAAAAACTAACACATAAATGACGAAAGTGCAAAGTCCCCAGCTATTTATCAGAATATTTTTAAAACATGAGTGAAATGTATCCGTTGAAAGCCTTCCTTGAGTTTGTCATCTTGATGCCCGCTTTTGTGCTTGTTCACTTTCTAGCTTGCCAACAGAGCTGGGCAGTGGTGAGCTACTAAGACAGCAAGCTACTGTAGCAAGCTAATTTTCCAGTAGCGAGAGGGGAGCGCCGCTCCTTTTTGTAAGGCATAATGGATGTGGTAGCAAGCTACCATTATTTCACCGCTACCGCTATTTGCTACTTTGGCATCAGAGATGGCCAAAGGAAAAAGTTTGCAAGAGCCTCCCGACCACACACATTGATAATTACTGCTCTTATCACTGTTTGCGCTGATTTTTGATGATTTGTTTGCGGTAAGCTCTCAGTATTGGATAAGATTTAGCTAAGGTTGCTTTTGACCTGATCGATAGGTCCAACGTTAGTTCGGAAAAGTCAGCGTCAGCGAAAAACTCAAAGCAGTTGGGATTCGGAAGCATTGACTACAGCTAGCTGTGAATTATTGAATGGAATGCTTGCAAAAAATATGGGATTGGGTTCATCTTTTTGCTGCATGTGTAACTACGGTTTGTTTTTGAAGTAGGCCTATATGCAGTGGTGTGTTTAAGGGGAGGCGAGCGAGGCACTTGCCTCAGGCCCCCCTTTTTGGGACCCCCCCTTGAGGTATTACGNGCATAAATTTTCCTTATTTTTGGTGAAAGNCGTATTATTCACTCACGTAATGTGCTACAAAGCAAATCATAAGCAAGCATTTTGCTTTCAAAGNGGCCCCCTACAGAAATTGTAATGTGCAGGTACTTCGCTTTCAAAGGGGCCCCAACAGCAACTGAAATATGTATGTACTCTGCTGTTAAACTTCATAGACGGGGCCCCTAAAAGAAACTGTAGTGTGTAAGTTCTCTACTTTCAAAGGGGCCCCCAACAGCAAGTGTAATGTGTAAGTACCTTGCTTTCAAAGGG
>JGI24022J15233_10010318_pt1 | contig 10592 bp, 8 predicted proteins | sample Ectturendosymbi2_FD_15233 | JGI IMG/M metagenome (IMG submission 15233)
TAAGGCCACAGGTTTGAGGTTGTAAATTCCTAAGATGAAAGTGAAAATGAACGTTTGCAGTATTTGGCCATTTGCACAAATTTTTGGATGATTTTTATTATCTTGATATTTGGCAATGTGCAAGATATNNCAGATATTTTGTTGCTGCATTATTCAAGGAGTTAGCTTTAATTACCATTAGAGAAACGTGAGGTCTCGAGTCTCGGTCTCGAACTTCCAGGTCTCGGTCTCGGGTTTTATGACAAAGTCTCGGTCTCGTCTCGAAATTTGAGCCAGGTCTCGGTCTTGGAGGTTACGGTCTCGACTACATCACTGATAATTAGCGTTGCTACTCAACAGCTATTGACAGACTGCCCAGACAGGTGGACACGGTTCAGTGTCCAGTACAGACCAGGCCAAAAACGCAAAATTGAACACGTGTTGCTGTTGGTTGAATGGATAACTGCTGGAGTCTTCGGAATCGAATAAGGGCCTACATCTGCGGGTTCAACCTTTCATCTTTTGTCATTTGTGTCAATGTCGTCGAGATAATTTTATTTTGACAAAATATTGCAATATGCAATGTATGTAAAAATTTGCCATGAAGTAAAACTGCAAGTCTTTGTCGAAATGCACATGCACATGATCCGCAACCAACCAACAACTTTCCAAAACAGAGAGATCTTTCAAGAACTGAACAACGTTACTTCAGCAGAACTGCCATCAAAGTTAATACGACAGACACTCGTCACGACTGTCTCGATCTGTTCAGTGCTCATTACGAGCTGAATCACTACACACCTTGTTTGCAATAGATGTACACACCTTGACCATGAAACTACAATAAATTATCTATAGACTGGTGGGAGTTTGACCTTGTTTGCAATAGCTGTAGGCCTACTGTAGTCTTAGCTGGCAGTGCCAACAACCAAGTTCCATCCATAAAAAGTAGAACACGATAGAGCACAGTGCGCAGATATAACGCCCGAGTAGAATTGAGCACGTTTGATAACGTTTCATAATTCAAAGAGGAAATTAATCGTTTGTACAAGCGAGAGCTTTGTTTGCTAACAATGAGATTTACAAACGGTTACTACTGAAATCTCGAGCGCAAGGAGAATCTGCAAAAAATGAACAACCTGCCCAAATAGCATGGCGCGGGGCCCAATGCAGCTGCATCGATTTAAGGCCGGCCCTGGCTTGTCATTACAATGTCTATCCTGGTAACAACAGTACAATCAAGGCAAGGAAATCGCGATGAAGCCCGGTTAGTAAAATAAAATTGAAATTCAAAGTTGCTGGTTAATGAAACGTTTTAAGTATTGCTGTTGGCACATAGCGTGTGGTCTTGCGATTCATAAAGTGACTGGAAATTGCTGGGTTTTTGGCTGACATATTGTCACACCTCAACAACTTGAATGTTCAACTGCAACGAGGAAAACATACTATTTTGTGTAAATATATATTACCGTATTATATTCTCATTCCATGATTTTTGCTAGAAAAATCGAAGGCATGCAACACTTGGTATGATTTCATGCGAGTGACCGGACATTATAAAAAGCTGACTTTTGTGACTGGACACTTGCTTGCTTAAAATGATTGAGCAGCCCTGAGTTATCGTTTGCGATGGGGGTCGGGAATGTCAAAATAATGTGTTGCCTGTTTGAAATAAATTGTTTTGTTGTTTGTTGTAATGACATTGCTCATCATGTCGCTTGAGCAACAGAACATTGTTCTCTACGATTGCGTTGGTGTTTTAACTTCGTTATTTTCCATTCTGTTCGTGTGTACGGTTGACAGAATTTAGGTCTGCAATACACACCAACACTGCACTCACAATGCCGCTGCAAACACACCAACATATCGTGGTATGAAAATTAGGCCCGGCGAAGTGACCTGCTGAACAGCTGTGGCCCTTTCACTCAAAATGCCCGGACACCCCCGTGACCAAGATCTTGTGAAACGTTAGCAAAGTCTCAACAACGACATGCTGAAAACTTTTTTACATGGACTCAAAAGGCCAGAGCCAGTTAAGAGCTCATCCTGGACCACAAAACACGACAAACTCTTAAATCACGACACTTTACCATCTGACCTAGAGCTTGCACTTCAGCAGCCAAGACAAACCTTATTGGCGATGCAGTCATGACAGGACAGTAACGCGATGAAGTGCGGTGAAGAGCGCAGCAGCGTGGATAAAACACTGAGTATGTCGTCGTCCGAGAAAACCCCAGCGAGTTCATGAACCTGACAACAAACGGGTGAGTTGATGAAACTAGCCTGCAGTCGCTCGACTCCACCACGCTGCCAACTAACAAAGCGTAAGTCTGTAGTGAAACAATAGCTGATAAAATCAACAATCAAATGTAGATAGGGGGTGAAAAACAGCAACGAAGTCAAAAAGTACCAAATAACTATTGCTCTGATAAACATGTAAATCACGCGGTGTTCTGGAATCCATCGAGTAGACCCATTGGATGTTGAAACGCACAAACTGACGAACTGACTAGTTTTGAGCAGACTACTGAAAAAGTACAAGGGTCACTTTCATTGCTTTTGACCAAAGTTTCGCAAGCAATCACCATGGGCAAGATTCCTGCTAAAGCAATAAAAAATGTTTGCGTTGCTTGACATGGCAGCTTCATACCTCTTGGGTCAACAGCACAGATTCTGTGCTTGCAGGATGTTTGCTTTGTTCATTCATCAACACTCTTTCATGCACCTGCAATAACAAAAAACTAGTACATGCAAAAACAAAAAAGTCGGGGCATTCCTTGCTGCACTTGAACTTTGTCGAATAACATGCCTGGCTACATACGCAATTCCTTACAGCATAAGACAGGGATTCGAAGTGAAACCCACCACCAAAAATATCTTAAGCAATGTTTTCTAAATTTACAAACAACTCTGTTACAGCATGTGTCCTGCAAAAGTATGCATAAAAACAAACACTTTATTAGAGTATCATACTGCTATTAACTGCGCTTACTTCCACCAACGACTGCAAACTCGGGTTGCTAAAAACTTCGTCAAGGTTTTCTATGTTTCTTAGATCTTCTACTTCTTCCCTCACTCTGTCTTTCAGTTGTTCAATGACATAACTAATGTTGGGGGTCTCAATGTCTGGAACACCTGTATGCAACAAGAGTACTGTATTAGCATGCGGTAATAAGTAGGAAACACTGTAATCAAATACAGTAAGCACATTTCCTTAGTTCTTAAATCATAAAATGAAAGATTGAATACACCTTTTTTAGAAAAAAAAACTGTTCATCACAATTAATGGTTCAATACAAAGCCAAGAACAAAATCTTAAAGGAGTTTGTCAGACTTCTTTTGCAGCTGGATTTTTTTTCGCTGAGACATCATAGCCACTGAAACATTTCGGTCATTTGTCCCACAGTAGCATTGAAACTCACCATAATAGTATTCATTGGTGTACATTTTCAGACATTATGACCAAATTGACTTAATTTTTTTCAGACATTCAAACAAAATTTCAGTCTGTGACCAAAATAAAGTTTTGCAGAGACATCAGTGTGTAAGATTGCTCACTGTTTATAGCAATCCAAGTTGGAGAAAGAATCACGAATGAAAACTAGCAGTTAGCACAGATTACACACAAAAATGTTCAATTTACTCTGAACACTTAATTTTAGTAAAACAGTAAAAGTTGGGATGGCAATAAACAGTCTCATTAAGGAAAAATTAAATGACTGAAACAAAAGTACACCATACTGCAATAGAAATAACTCATAGATATAAATCAACATTTGTAACTTATTAAGCAATCTATTTTACAATATTGTCTCATGGTGTTTTTAGGGCACAGTCTATCTTACCATATTCATGAATCTACCAACTGATTTTGTGATCACTGACATACTCCATACTTCTCACCACATTTGTAGCTCATGAGTCTTGTGCTTGATATAGTTGAAATAAAGCAGGTATAAGCTTCAAAGGCAACGCTGCAATCGACAATTGCTCACCAGCAGCCATGTGGCCTAATGCATAGGCAGGAGAGAAGTGTATCACTAGTAAAATGTGAGGCCGGACTGGTGCCAAAAAGATGACAAAAATGTATGAACTGACTGCATAATTATGTCAAAACAGAAAAGACAACAGTTGAGTGTTTAAGCAAGAGTCATCCATTTATTGTTACAAAAAATCTTACTTTTTTCTGATGGTGATGGCATTGTGGTGAACAGCAAAGGTTTCAGTGAACAATTAATCTTTCACACAACTCCACCATATTTCAACAGATTGTCTCAAACCAAGAAAACATCCCACAATCTAACACTTATCAAGCTTTTAGTTAAGCAGCTTAGGATATAGTGATGATCTCATTTTATTTTCTAACCAATCAATGATATTTCCCCTGCAACATACAAAAAACACACAAATTTTAGGACTTTTTTCACATTCACTAAAAGACACAAAAGCATAATAATATCAACCAAAGCGAAATACTGTCAAGAATGTGAAGCAACCATAATGAAAACCAGCCAAGTGTGTGGAAAGATGACTGCTTGAACACTTCATCTGAAATTACAATTCTTAGCACGCTGGGAGCCAGTGTACAGTATACTCCTACTTCAAAATCATGCCTGAGCCAACATTTTGCACCACTTTGAAACTCCATAACTCGCCAGGCTAGAGAGCTGTTCCAACCCTCAAAAGATGCGGGGAGTCTTCGACTTTGGAATTTTTGAAAATTGCAAAGTTTGGATTTCAGGTTTCTTGTGGGTGACATTGTTGCGATTGGAAATCCCGAGCAGCATGTGCGCAAAGCTTTGCACTGTGGCAGCAAGCAACAATAGAGATCATGCGTTGCAATCTCTCTTACTATTGCTTGCTCGTGCTACATATATAATGGTGTCATTTTTCACGCACATCCTGTTCGTGGTGAATCACACAATCAACGCAACGCCACTGGAGAGGTTGCACCAACATCATAAGTAGGTTAGGCTTATGCATTTTTGGCACAGGTTGCCGTGCCCTGGGGCCCAACCGCAAGAGCTAATTTTTGACTCAAAATTCTATTGAAAACTAGGCTATAATCCAAGTCTTATTGATTGGTTTATCAACATTTCTGGTTCAAAAGTTACGGCCAAAAAATCGATATAATTAATTAATTAGACAATTAGGAGATAAATTAATTAACTTGTTGTTGTTAGGCCATAACTTCAACCAAAATCCAAAATTTTTCAATTTTTAAAAATCTGAACTAGAAGATTTGCCGCATCTTTTGGGGGTCTGAACAGTTCTTTAGCTCAATCGCGTGGCAAGTTATGTTGGGGCAAAGCAACAGTAAAAAAGTGGAAGATCAGTCCTTAACACTTTCACGTCTGCTCTAAATCAAGCAGTTCGTGCCAAAACAACCAGATCAGATGTGGCTTTTTGTGAGCGTAACTCTGGCACCAAAATCAGTTCAAAGGCTTGGCAAATCTTGTAATTTGCAATGAAAAAAATTTTTTTGGTTGGTGGTGTCGTTTTTTGTGAATGACGTCATAAGTGGAGGACTCTTAGGCTACCTTGGTCCACTTCACCTGCCCCTTGACCCAAATCGTTAGATGGTAGTATTTTGCTAAATTTTTTATTGGAAACTAGGCTACAATCCGAGTCTTTTGATACTTTGGATGACCTGCGGGGGTTTTTGGTTAAGAAGTTACGATCTAAAGTAATAAAATATTTAATTAATTACTATGGGAGAATTAATTAATTTGTTTATTTTAGATCATAACTTTTGAACCAGAAACATTAGAAAATTGATCAAAGGCTCAAAAGACTCAGACTCGAGCCTAGTTTCCAATAAAACTTCAGCGAAATACTTGGGAATAGCGGTTGGGCCCTTGGCCAGGTAACATGAGCCAAAATGGCTCAAAAACCACTTAAGTTATGATGTCACTCACAAAGCATCTGCAACTCCCAACCACAAATTTTTTTTCAAGTGCAGACTAGAAGACTTGTTGAATCTTTTGAGGGTTTGAACAGCTCTCTAACAAAGTTGGTGGAGGAGCTATGACATTGGTAAGGCAACTGACAACTGCTGGTTTTAGGCCTACTTCCAGGTACAAATTAATCAAACCCTGGCTCTCAAGGCATCAAAATCATAACATGTATGAAAATTTAGTGAAATTCATTTTATTGAAAAAAAAAATAGTTTATTTAATAAAGTAGTTATAGCATATTCATTCATTCATTCATTTGCATACCCGCTTTTCTCTAGGGAGGGTTGTGGGCCAGCAGCCCTAAGAGAACTTCATATAGCTCATGGTCAGCAACAATCTTAGATTGTTCTGCTGGCTCCACGCCAAGACAGGACCAAGCAAGGTCACAGATGTAGTTACATTACCTGGTCTTTGGACAACCTCTGGACAGCTTTCCGATGGGTTTAGCAAGTAGGACCTGCTTGCCAATCTTTCCTAGAACATTCTTGTAACATGACCAGGCATGGGGCAATTACATCACAAATGCAATTGATTATGATTAGACATCAACCGATATGGATTTTTGGGGGCCTATACCAATATATCGGCCATTCACAGATCGATAGCCGATACTGATGTTTCCAAAAACTTTAAATCAGGCTTTCTGCTTCATTATCAAAAATACAATGTATTCTGTGCCTTAACTTTTTTTCAAAAACTTCAAAAATCAGGATTTATGAGCTAAAATTTTTTAAATTGCAGCAATTTCAATATATTGCTATGATTTTTAATTAATCTGATTAATGATGCTTTTGTTTTGGCTGCGACAGCCGACATATGCTTCATGGTTCATCTTGTCTGCTTGTTTATGAAAACACACCTGCTGACTTTGCTGTAAAATAACTGTTTTGACTTGGTTCGCTGTGTTTTCTTGCACAAGTTATCTGCATTTTGTCAACACCTACTGAGGCCGATAAAATCAGCTGTTTTGGCTGATACCATTATATCGGTAAAACCCAAATATATGCCCGATATATCATTCTATCTCTAATTATGATTGTGATCACTTGCCACATGCTCGATTATCATTATAAATAAACAAAATCACATTGTAATCAATTACTATTACATTGAAAGAAATTACAAGAACAATTGTCTTGAAACATCTTCAGAATGAAAACAAAACCCGTTTGCATGGTTTGATGTAAGTATATTTTCAGACAACATATGATATGAATCAATGCAATAAATGAAATTACTGATCTGTAAAGATCAACCACCAGCAAAAAGAAAATATGCAATGGTTGTTTACTGAGATGTTTGTGCAGTCAACAAACCAATGGCATAACTAGAGGTTTGAGATGGAGAGGAAACTTAGCTGAAAGAGGCCCACTGGCATCTGTAGGATGCTTACTTAGTCAACACTCAGGAAAAAACTTGAAAAATTAGGGTGAATCCAGATGTGGATGGCTACCCCAAATCAAGAGAAAATGCTCCAAAAAAAGCAAAAAGACAACAGCCTACTAAAAACCAATTAAAAGCATACCAAAACCGAAATATAAGCTAAGTGGGTGCCTGGTTTTTACGTTTAGTTGGCCAGAAGAGTCAAATCGCCCCTCTTCCTTCCCATCAATTACTCCATTGCAACAAACACTTCAATTATTGATTAAACAAAAATAATCAATGTTTAAAATCTTTGTTACTGTTGATAAACATCAACACTTCAAATCTTTTATCAGTCAAACAACATGTATCAGGCTTGAACATTCGTCCAGCAATGCTGAAAATTCGTTTGTTAGTTATTTCGATATTGCTGACTATTTCTTCGAACTGCGGGTTACGTCTGCAAGCCAGCATAGCATTGTGCAGCTTTAATTTGAAAGGGAATCAACAGTGATGTCAATATAGCTGCGTAAGTCTCTATTGGACCAAAAGTCAATGATCAACAAAACCTCACTGGTTTCGTTGAGTTTTTTTGCCAGTAAGTAGTAGATCATGGTTGACATGCTAGATATCACTGTTGTTAAAGGGTACTTTCGACTTGCATTACAGTACCCTATTCCTCTGAAAAAAAAGTTAATTTTATTAATTATATACATAGCCTATTCCATCACTTACATTTATAAGTTCACTCTGAATATATATAAATAAAACCAACACTTCTCCTCATGATGTCCCACTATTCTGTTGCCAAAGTGTCAGCCCCGTTTAAGAAAAGCTCCTATATTTGTTGCTATGTCTCACTATGCGTTACTTCTGGTGGCCAACAGGAGAGCTAGCTGGAACAAAGCATAAATTAGCTACAAATGCTGTGCTTGCCCTAGACTGTCTGGATTTAACCCACACAGACAGGCAAATAGCCTCCCCTGAAACATAATGATAACAAACGATGATAAAGGAGGAAACCCAGCCACCGCAACCCCAGTTCATCACACAGTAATGAAGGGCAAAGATTTCCAAGTTTAATCGTGAAAGTAATCATCAATTATGATTAAAATTGGCAATGCAATCAATAACGATCACATTTCATTTTCGGTCAGTTCAGTTGATTACGATTACTCAAAAAATTGTAATCGATTATGATACAAAAAACTGTAAATCGATCTGAACATGGTCGAACCAATGTAGCTGGGTTCTCTCAATTCGGAGAAGTGGCTTCACATTCACAAATGAGCACTTTATTGCTAAGTGTCATACCATGAGCTCTTCGCAAATATTGCACCTCTGCTGCTTGAACTTGAGATAGCACTCTTTCAATCATTTCNCAAGATTCATGAACATAGGTGAGGATCAGAACAAAGACTGATTTAACAACTGACAGCTTTGTGTAGTTTGAAAGACCCTGTTTGNGACCATGGAGTTATAATGCTCAAGCAGAACTGCATTTGCTTTGTCAATCTGTGTACCAATCTCCTTATTCCTCTTTCTGTCACTCGTGAATACAACCCCAAAGTGCTTGAACTTCTCCACCTGTTCCAGTGTATTGATTCTTACCTGCAGCTTACATTGCCTTGGGTTTCTGGAGAGACATAATAACTCAGTGTTTCTGGTGTTAATTTTCTTTCCTGTTTGGTCACATATGCATCTGCAAACCAATCAAGTACATGTTGAAAGCTCTCTTTAGAGGATACAAGCAGTTCCCAAATCATTTGCAAAGAAGCAAACAGTTGATCCTGCAGCTCCAAACACTGACACCGTTGTCGACTCAGCTATGACTGCCTGCAGGGTTCCCACACATGTTCAAAAACCATTTTCCATGCTTTTTCAATACTACATTAAAAGACTTCAACATGTTGCGTGTGTATGGGAGAGAATACGCATCACAACACGTATGTAGCCCTGTGCGTAAGAGTGTAACCTCACATGATAAAGTGCACTTTGAAAGGCTACCAAAATCTCGACCTTTTACCAACAGCATTCAACAACAACTGAACTGTTCATGCAGGCAATTCGTGACTGATCTGAGCTACCAGTAAAGCTTTTTCTCTTGATCAATTGAGTTTGCACTATTCATAGAATAAAGAGATGTGGAGGAGCTGTTTGGCACAATACAAAGTGTTCACCACAATAGCATGGTCTGATAAACTCGTTTCACGTTGAAATCCAACGTAGTTGGTTGGCAGTTAGTTTTGTGGTGCTAAACTTTTACTGTTGTTTGGACATTTCAGGTGAAATAGAGATTATTTCTAGGTTCAAAAATTAAAAGCATCTATGTTGAAAATGGCGATATTCCAGCAACAGCATATAAAAGGCCTCATTGAAAGTGCAAATTGTGAAGTAAGTGTGCCAAATGCAGAGACACTGTACAGCACAACGTGTAGTTTCACTGTGCATGATACCAAGTTTGAACAAATACCACACCTTGAAACATGTGTAGGCTACATTCCCTTTTATGTGTCGTACCACAATTCCTTGCTTTTTGGCATGCCACAAATCATGGTTTTATTGGCGCATTACAATTCACTACATTCTGCATCCACGCTCCAAGCAACAAAGTGATAGATGTTGAGGTTTACTGTGAACAAATCACAGTGAAAAGACTGATACTGAGTAGCCTACAGTACTAGATTTAACAAATTCATTTGTAAATGGATTATCAATCCTTTTTTGAACAGGTTGTACCAATAAGGTAGCTGTGGTTGCTGCGCTGTAACAAATCTGAATAAACAAATGGTTAAATTTTGAATTTCCATACTTTTTCAATACTTTATGTACATAATGGCTAAATTCAATACTTTTTCAAGGTCTTGAAAAACAATTTCACAATGCAATACTTTCATTCTTTCAATACTGCGTGGGAACACTGTGTCTATCCAATTCATATAGACCACCAAGAGTAAAGACAGCACACACCTCTGTTAGAGTCAAACACCCACAATGAGCAGTTACTATTTAACTCTGCAAACATGGACACAAACTTCTGAGCAGGAATGCAATGACTTGACAGCCAGTAACCGGCACTGTCACCAATATACTTGTACAACACTCTCCAAAGCTTCTCATGAGGAATGAAGTCATATGGGATTCTATTTGAATAAGGTTGTTCGTTTTTGTTTAAATCTTACCTATGTAATTTGTATCAATCAATGTGACTACAAGAAGCAATAAAACATCGCAAGATGATCTGGAAAGTATTGCTGAAAAGCTTGACAAGCTTACAGACATGATGGACAGCAA
>JGI24022J15233_10010319_pt1 | contig 10592 bp, 6 predicted proteins | sample Ectturendosymbi2_FD_15233 | JGI IMG/M metagenome (IMG submission 15233)
ACACTAGTTGCAATACCACCACGATAGGCGTAGCCAGATATCAATACCATAATGCGCCCCCAATTCTGCGTATTTTGCACTAAGATCGTACTACGGTTGGGGTGAACATGGTGACATTATCGAAACGCAAACAATACAGTTTGTCTCTCCCAAAGTTTTTTAGCAAACTCGGTCCCTGCCTAGAGTAAATTCTTCTTCAGAGAAATAATCCCTTGCTTTTGTTGGTTCACAAATTTGTTTGTTTGTTTCTTACTGTGCTTACAACTTATTTTCTACTGCAACACTTGTCAACGGTTGAAACAGGGTTAGAAGGCGAAATGACCACCATGGTCCTTCACCAATCCTATGTGACGAAGTGACGACCTTAGTTTACATTGATCAGTTATGTTGCCATTGTGTTTTTGTTCACTCTAATTTCCACGGACAGTTATTGGTTACTTCTTTGCATGATGTTTTTTTGCCTGGTATCCCGTTAGTAGCTGAGTCGTATGAAACAAATCATTCAATCAGTTGTTTTTGACGCACGGTGAAAGGCCTTCGTCTTTACACGGCCTCGATCCACCCAAGAGCTTGACAGGAATACGTTTTACCAAGAACCGGGAGTGAACTCAAAATGGGCGTGAACTAAAAGTGGGAGTGAACTAGCCGCAGACGCTTTGCCACAGTGCACCGACTTCCTGGAAAGCGATGTACAGTTGTCAGGGTTCCCACGGTCATGGAAAATCATTGAAAATCCTGGAAAAAAAAATTTTCCTGGAAAGTCATGGAAAAGTCATGGAAAATTGAAAAAAATTGGAAAGTCATGGAAAAATAAAAAAATCAATAAAAATTTTGGACAGATGAAAAAGGACAAATTTTTAAAATTTTTGAATGTTTCAAAAAGAATCTTACAATTTAAGTCCTTTGGTTTACCTATGCCATCAGCAATAGACTCTGGTGATGTTTAGCTTTTTGGCTTTTCTGCTTAAATCTCTTGAATTTTGTTTGCAGACTGTGCATTGTACTTTGTTTGATCATCAGCCGAATTCATCAATTTTATTTTTAAGTTTGTAGTTTAACTGAAAATCCACTTGGTATATTCAAGATTTATTGATTGGCGAATACCATATCTCTGAATATCAATTTTGGAACTACATGAAGAATGCAAATTATGCCAAGCTTTGGGAAGTTTTCCAAATTTTGTTTACGCTATCTCATGGCCAAGCTGCTCTTGAGAAGGGTTTCTCGATCAACAATGAACTTGTGGTGGAAAACATGAAAGAGGAGTCATTAACTGCTAGTCGTTTGGTGTATGACACAGTGAAAAGCAGTGCTGCTCATTTCAGTGAAATTCGATTAACCCCCAGATTAAAACGAAACGTTCGAGCAGCAAGGATGAGATATCAACTGCATTTAGAAGATCAAAGAAAACTCACTGCTGAAAGTGAAAAAGCTAGAAAGAGGAAAGCTATACAAGATAAAATCCGGTCAGTTGAATCTAAAAGAAAGTTATCAAAAGAAAGCATAGCATCTATGAGCCAAGAGGCAGATGCATTAGCCGTGCAAACTGAAGAAAAGCTCAGTTTTATTTTCTTGGATAAGTCCAATGCTTTTAGACAAAAAATTCATGAAAGCGAAGTAAATGAGCAACGTTTTTGCAAACAAGCACACAGTTTGAAGGAGAAGCTAATGTTTATGGAAGAATAAAATTTGAAGTAATTAATTGGATTGGCCGACAACAATTCAATAAAATTGGGACTAGTTTTGTTTAAATTGAAAAATAACATGTACTGCTGTAGAAGGTTACCAGCTGTACTATTAGCTAGGTCACACTTGATCTTAAAAACAGCTTTCACAGCATGGCCGAAATATCTGTAATAAGCTTCATAATTATTTGATTATTGTTAGGCAATGGTTGCAAAGTTAGCTTTTTCTAAGCAAAGAACAGTTGATGATGACGCTAGGTTTGCTGTTGAAACGTTCTACAACTTTTTGTTGACTTTATATTTCTGCTAAAATGATTCTACTCCCAAATCTACAGTATAGTGTGCAAATATGTTGTTTTAAGACAAAGTGTGGCCAAGTTGATACATCTGTTCATCCTATGTTCATGCAATAAAATGTTTTCTACTTGAGGTTCTTGAGATGCTAAATTCTTTCCCACCTGAATAAAAATCAAGTTTTATCCATCTTTTTGTAGGCTCAGTGAAGTTTGTGAATAGTGGGATGTAGGCCTACACTTTGTGCAGTGTTAATGCACGCGCTTATGTTTTATTATTACCTTGCAACATTGACAACCAAGTGTGATAGTAAGATATGGAGTTTTGTCAATGCTTTATGACAGAGAGGTTGATAATAGTAAGATACGCACTGTATCTTGTAAATACTGCGTGACAGCGACACTACGACAGTAAGCTTAATAGTGAAGTGCAGGGTTTATTTTTCTGCAAATTATGTTTGTGAATTATTTTTGTAAAGTTTGTGAACAGTATTATGTGCAGTGTTGCATGTGCATATTTTTTACTATTACCTTACAACATTGACAGCCAAGTGTGATATTAAGATAAGGATTTTGTGAATGCTTTGTGACAGTAAAGTTCATAATCTTAAGGTGTGTACTGTATCTTTTAAATACTTTGTGACAGCGACACTACAACAGTAAGCTTATAATAGTAAATGCTGCACTTTATAATAGTAAAGTGCAGCATTTCTTTTTATTTCTCTGCAAATTCTTTTCTCTGTTTTATTATGTACAGTAGTTTGTTTTTTTTCTGGCCAAAATGAAATAAAACCACACATTACCAAAAAAGAAAAACAGTAAAATTATACAGACCATGATGGAGTACCGCCATTGTGTGTGTGTTCGACCAGGCACATAGCACCCTCAAATGGGATTGGGCAGACAGAGGTAAAGACAGATTACAAAATCGTTTTACAGTAAACAGTAACACAGTAGTGTTGGGCACATGAAAAATAAACAAAATGAGGTCAGTCAGGATGGCTGAAAAGGGGAGCAAAACAATACTGCCCAGAGGCTTTACAGATAGCATAAAAAGCATACTGAAGACAATAAAGCTCACAGAAAACACAGACATTCGGAAGGCGATGGCTATACATTGAAGAGACAAGTGACCGGCAGGAACACTGGTTAGTGCACTGAGGGTGGCTAAAATCAGATCAAACTTGCACACAGGCCAATATGCTGGTGAAGTTCCTTCTGACCACGGCCAGAGACAGGCACTGGTAGAACCACTGTCGCTCCGTAGGGTCGCCTGAAATGTCAACGAGTTTCTTTGCAAGAAAGCTCAGTGCAGGTGTTGCAACCTCTCCGGTCGTGTTGCGTTGGTTGTGATTCAACACGAACGGGATGTGCGCGAAGAACAAAAATATGCATGGGTGGAGCGAGCAAGCAATAATAAGAGAGATTGCGGCGCATGGTCTCTATTGTTGCTTGCTGCCATGGTGCGAAGCTTTGCGCACAGGCCGCTCGGGATTTCCGATCGCAACAAAATGGTGCTGTAACCAGGATGTGAAGCTCGTGCCGAGTTCAGCCTTCACACAAAGAACGTGCGATCGGTGCGGTTCGTTGTAAAAAGGAGAGATGTTGTTGCAACCTCTCCGGTGATGTTGCGTTGATTGTGTGATTCACCAGTCACCACGAACNGGATGTGGGCGAAAAACAAAAATATGTATGGGTGGAGCGAGCAAGCAATAATAAGAGAGATTGCGGCACATGCTCTGTATTGTTGCTTGCTGCCACGGTGCGAAGCTTTGCGCACAGGCCGCTCGGGATTTCCGATCGCAACACAGGTGACTTAGCATGCCATTGGCTGATCATGAGAAGAAAGGAAATATTTTACTTTGAATACTTTCTAACGCAATGTTAGCAATCGTGTATCTAACTGACTCTCTTCTAAGAACCATTGGTGATGCTCTCCCACGTCAGTTTTGTGCCCTATTTTGGGGATCTGTTCTTAGTTATTTGGCAATTATCGGCACCTAACATTTCTTTATTTTGCTCTAGCAATTAAATGATAAATATTTGGTAATTATATTGCTATATTTGGCAATGTAGGTAGCTGGTTTATATTGATAGCAATGTTGGATTGGTTTTGAGATGCGACACAGCTACTACACAGGGAGCAAGTTTGGGAGAGTTGGATCCCAGTAGCGCAACATCAGCTATTTTTAATAAGACTGTTGCCAGTTTGCAACTGCAAGTATCACTTAAACACGCAGGGAAACAGTGTAACAAATGTCATGGAAAAGTCATGGAAAAGTCATGGAAAAAGTCATACAAAAGTCATGGAATGTCATGGAATTTGGTTTTGAAAATTGTGTAGGAACCCTGAGTTGTGGAAACCAGAAAGTTCTTCGTTCAGTAATTGCACGAAGTTGGATCAGTGTTGCAATGTGTATTGCTTATTCAGGTGAAAACTGTTGAAAATGTGATTAAAACTGTGGGAACGAAAGCAGGCAAAGTATTAGGTGGACAGTTATGATATAGTCCAGATGCAAATAGTTCAGATGCAAACAGTCTAGAAAAGTTAGATTTAGACCTCGTGTGAAGTTTGCTTCAGCGACTGCAGTCTATCTGAAACAGGCGAAAAAGGTTGGCTTTTGATTATTATTGAAAATATGATTTGGTGCCAATTATATAATAATTTTCGCTCAACTTGGTACAACTTATTTTTACCCCAAACCCCGAGATAATTTCTGCTGTCGTGCTGTTGTCACACACTTGGTAACATTTGCTGATTTCACCTGACATCTAAATATTTTGTGATATGCTACATGTCAACACGGTTTACTGCTGTTCAGGTTGGACGACGACACCGATAAATACATTTGAATTAATTATTTTTACGTCACTTGCAGTGAGGTTGCTAGACCGCAAAAACTTTAAAGGTCAGCATTTGTTGTGGATCATAGATCGGTAAATACCCGCTGCAGTAATGGATCCTAAGGCGAGCGATTGGTGAGATTGCCTCTTGTCAAACTACGTGGAGCTCCTGAAGCAACGCCCATTCTTGAGTGGGCTATGTGTCCTCTTTAAAATCGATAGTGAGTGACGCTTCTATGTTCTTCAGTGTCTTTGCAATCAAAACCCATGAAAAATAAGTACTGTGCTTTTTGTATTTAACAAAATATTAGTGACAGACGGCAAGCGCATAACGAGGGGTGGCAAGGAGGGCGCAGTTCCCCGGGCGTCGAATCACTAAGGGGAGATGCCGAAAAGTCCCTACAATGTCATGAGTACTTTCTTCAATACAGTACATTGCTTCCGAAAGACCTCAGTTTCGAACATGGGGTCGCCAAACTTGCTTCTTGTCCCGGGCACCATCTAACCTCGTTACGCCTCTGACAATTGACAGCTTTGTTTCACGTTATAAGAACACAGAGGCGGAACCAGGGAGGGGCGGTTGGGGCGATCCCCCCCTAAAACCTACAAAATAACTCTTTTCACCATGATTTTGTACAATTTGGAAAACAGCGTTCTTGATATCAGACCATTTTGCCTTCCATTGTTTTGTCACAGCAATGTTGTGAAGTATACTTCATCTCTCTTACAGTAGTGAACCCGCAAAGAGACTTGAATGCCAAATATTACTGAAATCGCCTCCCATAAACTTACTGGCTTGATCCGGCCCTGTAAGAACACATTGTCAGAAAATACTCTATAGACAACATTAAAATACAAAAGGGAGAACATAAAACAGTAGTACGTTAATCGAGGTGTTTTGGTGTAAACTGCCCAAACGCCATACATGCAAACACATAAAACTAACGAGAAATGCACAACAAACTGAAAAAGGTTTGAATTACAAACGCAACAGTAATTTACACAACAAAGATTATGGAGGGCAAGCAATATACGAAGAGTTGAGAAATATACAGGTCATGGAGTGAGTAATCTAAAGCCGGATTTACCAATAGGCTAAAGCTTACGGCCTCAAGATTCATTGGGACCTCCAGCAAACTACCAAGGTAAAGTTAGCCGGACTTTTTCCAGGCCGATTGTTCGATGGATGCGAGGAAGGTAAAAAAATTTCAAAGCCTCAAAAGTACATAAAGATTTTTCAGATAAAAAAAAGCACAGGTAGAATAAAATACAATTACTGGTCAATGCAAAGTATGGATTAGAAAATGTGCATCAGAATTTACCAAAAACGCCCGCACAAACAAATCCAACAACAAAAAGAACCATATAATTCATCAAATGTGAACGATCACTTCGGGGAACATATAGCAATGTATTTTGTATCATTTCCTTTGTCTATTATCGTGGCTTTGTTTGCTGCAAAGATTGCACGTTACACTTTTACATCACTGGTTCCAAACTTTTTGAGTGCGTCCAGTGGCGATTTTAAGGGGGCCCTGGGTAGGCCATGTCCCCCCAAATTTTTGCTTGACTCCCTTTCCCACAGTTTTTTCTTATTTTCTCGTTCATATTCGTTTGCTTGACATATACAGTAGATAATTTTTGGCCAGCAATCTTTTAAACGTTAATTTAGAAACATTCCAGCCTGCATTTAATATTTCCCAAATGCATGATAAGCTGTGTTGTTGCATTTGACCAGCGATGGGGAACCTATTTACTATAACGGGCCGTATAAAATCTGGAAAATCGCTAGCGGGCCGCAAATAATAATTGATTTTGTCGTCAAATTCTCTGCCTTTGTTTGCCTAACGAAAATAAGGAGAGAAAAACTATGTCAAGGAGCGAGAGATGCGACTCTTAACTTACAGTCTACGTAGTCTGCTTGATGCAGTTTTGTGGGGTGATGTTTTGTTTTAACTGGAGCAACGAAAATTCTGATTAGGGCCATATTAAATGCTCACACGGGCCGCAGGTTCGCCACCCCTGTTTTTGACTGTCGGGTAACTAGAGTTGTTTATGACGACGCACAGTTGTTTCTCAGATCCTTCGTGAAATTTAGTCAGACCGCGGTCGTGGTGTTGAAAAAATCATTTCGAAACTATACAGTAGCAGAAATGGGAAGATTGATCTCTCGTGCATTTCAGTGTGAGATGGAATTGGATTATATTACTGTCAGCAGATTGTTCCTTGTCCCAGTAGTAAAAGGTTTGCGAAAGCATTAAGAATTGGGTTCAGTTAATTAATTATCCGAATTTATCCTGGCTGCAGTACTGCGTTTTGCTGCCTTGTGTATATGACTTCCAAACATCTTATTTGGGCTAAGTGGTTCGTGACTATAGTTTTATTCTTCAAAATATGTTTTACGCCTGCCGTTACATCTTGCTATCAAGTACGGGCCCTAAGCGCCTATGCACACCTATCTGCGGCGCTGCTTTGCTACTTAGGTGCAACTGGTGCCGAAACTTCTCTGCTGTTAACTGCCAACTTGAATAATCCCCACCCTATCCACGCTGCAGATGGGCATTACACTTGTAATAGTAATTGCGTAACATTGTTATGATTACACCACAATCACAAAATGTCCATAATCTACCACAAAAACAGATTAGTCGGTAGTAACCGATTCGTTGGTAGGTGGCTTGTTTTTTATGTTTTGCAGTAAGAATATTTTAACGAAACTAGTTAGTTATCCACAGCCTACTTGTCTCTGTGTCAAGATTGAAATTATGGTTGGAACTATTTCGCTTTTATGTGAACTGTATTCACTTTCGTGCAGCTGTTTTCGTTCATGTGGGGTCGGCACAATTGTGTACGGAAAGTGGTGTTTCGTTTTACATGTGCAGTGCTGTGGAAACTGCATGGTTAGCACAGAATATTCGACATAGCAATACACGTGTGTGATTGCATCTACAGTGGCATTGAGGTGTCTCGAGTGAATAAAAACGCTAGTTCATAATTAACAATATTTACAAGCCTATGTTGGGTTTGATGGGGTAAATCATAGCAACTTAATCTTCAAAACAACGAAAAATCACTATGTAAGATAAACATTTATGTTGGCCCCCCTACTTTTTCTGTGGCCCCGCAACGCTCCCTCCACTTCTTTAATTCTAGAATCACCACTGGTAATAAATCAAATAAGTTGGTATATAATCTCAACTAAAAACTCTGACAAAAATCTACAAAATATATAGGCCTACCAAATAAAAAGGTTATAAACCAAGCACTTTGAAAAAATATATATACCAGTTGGCAACACTGATTATAATTTGTATTTGCTGCAGCAAATACAATAATGTCGGTTGTGATGTCATACAACCACAATGTGGTGTGATCAATTGTTTTGTGTCCGTTGATGCCAGTGTTGCAACTGCTGTTTTTTTTCACTAGATCTGTTTTTTTTCTGTTTTATCTAGGGTTCTGGGGTTTTTATTGAAAATCTGGGTTTTTTCGACTCTGGTGAAAGTTTAGAAATGCATGTCGTATTACTGTATTTTCCATTCAAGAATACAGTACTTTCACAGGCATAATGTGTGCAGAGTCATCAGTAGCCAGTATAATAGAGCACATTACTAGGGCTAGGCTTAACCAAATTGTTTGAAATATAATAGTTTACAGATTAAGCACTAACTAGGCTTTGGTCAGCACTCTAACCTGTCGCTGATATGACAAGGGCTGCTTGTGCATGATTTGGGAATGCTTTTTTGTTTTGAAGATGCTGTGGTTGAGAATATCTTCATTGATTTACGGGCGCATTGATTGTGATATGAATGTAAAATGTTGAATGCTAAATTTGTAGTCAAATATTGCAATGAATGCAATGGTTAGGGTGAAAAGAAAACTGTAAGACCTTGAACGTATCATGTACTGTGCATGTTTCAATTTGTTCATTTAAGTGAAATCTAAAGAATACATTAAACGTTTTTTTCGAAAAGATCCACCTAGCTTTTTTATGTTACTTCAAACATTTGATTTGCTGCTAGACTACTTGTAAATTGTAATTGTCAGTATCAGGGCCGCAGCCAACTGATATTTTCGCGGGGGGCAAAATGATGTAACGTGCTGCTGTAACTAACAAACGTTTTTAAAAACTTCAGGGTGGGGGCAATTGCCCGATTGCCCCCCTCTGGTTGCGGGCTTGGTCAGTATGTTTAAAAACATACTTGAACGTGTTAAAAATATGATGCAACTAATGTATATTACCTTAATTTTGATGTGCAAGTACCGGTAGCCTGCTTTTCGAGTTGGTTTTGACTTTTTTTAAACATTTTGTATGTCTCGGGTTTTTTATTATTTTCTGGGATTTTTCAAGCTAAAATCTGTGTTTTTTTCATAACAGAGTGGCAACACTGGTTGATGCGCTTGCGACCAGATGTACGGCCACGAAACTCGAGCAGTGGTTCCATTCCAAAGGTGTTTTTCATCTGGATCTAGTGTGTTTGAATTTCATCTTGTGCTCTAGTGGTTTTTCATAAATGTCTAGTGTTTTTTTAAGAATGAACTGAATGTAATTAATTACACAATTTTGTGTAGTTTTAACTGTAATGACGACTTTGTTTTTTTGCATTTGCAATTTGTTAAAAATTCAACCTAATTACCTCTTAAATTACACAAGAACATATGATCTGTTTTGAGTTAAGCCGCTACGAAGTCACTTTGGTCATCTGTTAAAAGTTTCAGTGACCTGTACAAACAAACATAAGCGTGCTGTCTTCTCAGTTTTCTTCGTCTCTGGCTTACAATTAATTACGCCATGAGATTTTTTGCATTACAACGTATTTTCTGCCATTTTATTTGTATGTAAGTTTGCCTTTAACTTTTACAGCTAACTTGCATTGATATAGTGTGGAAGACTAGTCAATATTTTCTTATCTAGTGTGTTTTTGTGAATCTAGTGTTTTTCATCATGAAATCTAGTACTTTTCCGTAACAACAGAGTAGCAACACTGAGGTCGAGCGCCAACTGCACGATCTGGCAACGTAGCTTCGTCTGCAAAAAATTCGTTTGTTAAAATTGCCGATCCACTTTACAGTAAACGGCTCATCGGAGGGATTTAGTTTACTGCAGCAGTTCAATTATTACCGCAACTTAGGTGCTCAGAAGTTGTGAGGGGCCTAATTAAGCACCCATGGATATGCAGTAGGCTAACTTCGCAAGCCCAGGACATAAATAGACAATGAAAAGCCCAACACGTGTTCTAACAAACTGTTTCATTGACATAAATATAGTAATGGAGGTGTGGAAAATAAGTCTGACCCCTGAAGATGAGCAGGTTTTATGAAAAAGTTTCAAATGACGACCATCTTGAAAATAAAAAACTCGGGGCTTCCTTTTTTGCAAAATTTCAGACAAGAAAAATATCTTATTTGGATTACACTTAGCAAAGTTTAGTGTGTTTTGACGACTTTGTTTTACCACACGATATATACAGTATTGGTATTTCATACTGGGATGATATATTGCTGAGACCATCTTACTGAAAGGTAAGAAACTCATAATTTGCAATCTGTTGTTAGCAGTGTCGCAGACTCGGAAAAATGTCCGACACCAACTCCGACTTTTCCCGAATTTCGTCTCCAACTCCCTAACATAAAGTGAATGAAGTTTAGCTGTCAATAATTTTGTAGGAACAAGCACTAATGGAAATCGCGGTACATAGCAAAAATTATCTGCTTCAAGAAAATTTCAAATGAAATTTTACCATTTCAACGGGAGTGCCCAACGTAGGAG
>JGI24022J15233_10010325_pt1 | contig 10589 bp, 6 predicted proteins | sample Ectturendosymbi2_FD_15233 | JGI IMG/M metagenome (IMG submission 15233)
CCTACGCCAAATTGGTCCAAATATGACTGCAACGACTAACGTAAGGAACACAATGCTGGTGCCATTAACCACCATCATCGATACAGGTCGGAGCATCTTATTTCGTCAAAGCAAGCCCAGATCTCTCCCTGAATCAGTGCCATGATGACTTACGAGTTGTAGTAAATTTGCATGTGCCAAACGTTCATTATTTTATTCAGGGCCGGTCCGCCAAATAATGCCAGACTGAAACTGGTCCGCAGTGCGAAAAAGGTTTCCGACCCCTGCATGGTGTAGTTGTCAAGGAACAAGTTTGAACTGGGTCAATCTATTAACAGATTAATAAAAGTTCATCTCTGACCAATATTATTGGAGAAAGAAGCCGCTTGCCATTATGTTTTCAAGAACATTTACAGTAATTATTCGGAGGGTAACTAACTGTGACTCACATTGAGTACAGTTTGCATCCATGTCAATAGGAACAGTAGATATGTAAGCAAGCAGCCTCTCACGAAATTGCAGCGCTTCCCAAGCGTCTCCTTGCACGAAGATGAAATGTGTGTGCGCAGCGTCCAGACGTTTGCCTTGGTTGGATGTAGCCTTGGTATTGTAATAAGACGGGAAAACACCCTGCAAAGAAATAACATACAGTTCCCGTATAGTTTTCTCTCTAATTTTGAAGTTCAGCAACGTAGTGAAAACAGTGAATGGTCTCCAGTCAGCAGCGCAATGATGTGGATTTGCTTGGAAACTTCAAAGCCACGTTTAAGCTTATGCTTTGCACTTCAGTGGCATATGGCATTCATATTGAGTTAAAAATTTCGGTAAAAAATTAGGCAACTGCCGTTTGAAATAGTTGTTTCTTCGCAAAACCTTGGCTAAAATTTTTCGAAAATATGATTTGAAAAATTGCCTAATGCATTTCCGTATGTTATGGTATTTTTGTTTTCTTCGTATTACCTTGGGCAGAAAGTTTTCGCTCAAAAAGGTGAGCTGCAATTCGTTAAAACACAGGGCGTGGTTGCCGTTTGTGCCTTATTTTGCGTTTCTAGATATTTCAGAAACATCTGCACTTATAACTATGCTCCGATGTCTGCTGAAAAACCTAGAAAACAATTTTCGAACTGCAAATATTGGCTTCGTTTATGTAGCTCTCAACAAAGTACGTCTGACCTCGTCTATGGAAAACACTCAGTTGATGCCAATGATCAGAGTTGAACGTTGAGTAAACGAAATAGTTTGTCAAATTTTTGAACAACATCAATCAGATTTTTCCACCTGCTGCTTACCATTAAAGATGGTTAAAATCCGTGTTACAATTTTAAGCCTTATAATCTAAATCTAAACATATGCAAAGCAGGCAGAATCAGGTCATGATTACTTTATCAACTCACGATTTAAAGCCCGCCTGAGAGAGTCCTTTTGCAACTTGCGTGGAACGTGCAACAAATTGTGTAAAATGTGGGCAATGTCTTGCACGTCTTGTTTTAAAAGATCTTTTTAAACACTTGAAAATAACTTTTCCGGTCAACAACTTGTTTAACGTGATTTCGTTTTTGCGGACCTCGGAGAAACTGTCCCAGTTTGCAGTTTGCTCCCCTGTAATATTGTTCTTTGCAAACATTTTTGACAGTATACGTTGTGCAAGCTTACCGCGTTTGTTAGGCTGTAGAGTACTTCGTTGTTGGAAACTGAGCTTATGCTGGTCACTGCGATTATTGAGGCACCTGCAGTGGCTGGAGCAGGAGCGGATCCGTTTGTTAACACCCAGGTGTCGGGCATGACCTTCTTCCACTGGTTGTCATACTGTTGAAAGGATCCCGCAATCGAAACGATAAGGTTTGGGAGCATGAGATGCCAGACTTCCACCATCAGCTTCCAAGCATCCTCAACCTTCGTTGATGGAGAGACGGTGACGTACTGCGAAACAGGGGTAATGTTGCTCTTCTTACTTTTGTTGGAAACTTTTGTTGTCTTCTTTAATTTATCCCAACAGCACATTGTTTGAAGTTTATGTGGCGACGTATTGCGCCACATATTATGTTGAACTCGTAAAGCAACAGCAGAGTGAACCTGACCGAGTTGAGAATCTCAATCGCTCTTATGCCGCGGGTCGGCGGTTCGACTCTTTGTTCGGTTGGCTTAGGGCGACGCAGCATTTTGGCTGCAAAATTTAGGAAAGATTTTTTGCAACTAAATAAGCAATCATATAGTAAGGAAGGTTTTTCAGCGTTTATTTTATTTCATATTGCTTTCTTTAGCATTTGTGACAGTTTTGAAAACATCCCGTCACATCTAAAGATTTTACGTTTGCAACAATAGCATTAAGAATAATAACTCTTGCAATAGAAGTTGTTGTTTTTAACCTTATCTTTAGTGCAGTATTTAAAACTATATATCCGCGTTAAAATAGAGCACAGCTTTTCCAAAGTTAGGCTGTTAAATAACTAAGAAGAGCTGTGCGATGCTAGATGTCAAAGTGTTTCGCAGCCCCTGTATGCCAGTGGTTCTTAAACTATCTTCGCACCCGTAACCCCTGAACTTTCATAAAATTGTCACATACCCCTTGGTTGAGATCAAAAAGCACTTGAAACTACCACAATGTCATTGCAATGAATATGATAATACAATGAATTTACAATGTTGCTTTTTATCAATATTCATGCTGTTGCGAGGCTATCTGTTTGAGATAGCCACTCGCATGTCATCACCGCGCTCTATGCGATTCCTGAGGCCTTAGTTTTGATATGCAGAAAAGTTGAGAAACCGCTTTCACATAAGTAGGTTGTTGCAAATGGCGCAAGGACTTCCGGAGCTACCTTTGCTAACTGGGGGAAAGTGTTGAGTTGCATGCACCAGAAGGTATCTAACTGTATTGAATGTAACTCCATTTAATTTCTCATTTTTCTACTGGCTTGTATTTCAACTACATCTTTCTACTGGCTTTTATTTTCAACTACATCCTTCATTCCATCATTGTCATCCATAGATTTTAAGTTAAAAATAAATGGGTCCTGCACTCCTGCACAGCGTTCCCTCTAAGGAATTTTTTCGCTAAGCAAATGTTTGTTTCAGTGCGCATGCAATTGCGCAACCATGTAGACCGGGGATTCCCAACCTGTGGTACGCGTACCATAAGTGGTACGCGAAGGTCTTCCAGGTGATACGCGAGTAACTTCCATTTTTTCACAAAAACCTGGATTTACTGCTTTATAGTTTACGTAATGGGGCTTAGTTTCTTGATAAATAAATTTTACTGTAGCTTCCTATTTCTATTGTTTCGTAACATTATGAATTTCGACGCGCTGTTAGCAAATTTACGCCACGCATCGACCAACTGGTGGAAGGTAAAGAAAAATAAAAATCTCATTACATTTAGATGTGATCTTTTATTGTTATTTTAATGTATATTTATCTTCTGAATAAAGTAAGATTGGATCAAATTAGTTGTTCTGGAAGAAGTGGTACGCGTTGACAATACGGGGAGCCCAAGTGGTACGAGATCGTGAAAAAGTTGGGAAACACTGATGTGGTCAGACAACCAGTGAATCGTTTCAAGCGTTGCAATGGCTACGCAACATATTTTCGATATTAAATTTGGAATGTTACAAGTGCGCGAAAATGCGATTTTACTGCGCAAATGATCTGATGGCACTGTGCAGTTGGGTATCTGAGAGGGAACATTGGTCCTACATCCAACCCTGTGAAAAAGAAACTTCTCCTGGCTGAGAGTATCCGTGAAAGAACTACCACAATACCTACAAGTGTTTTTTATTTCAGTGGCAGTGGGTAACGATATTCGTCCACTGAAAGCTTCAAGTTGCGGAAAATTAGCATAGTTGCCGATCCAATGTGACTAACCCAGATTGAAAGTTTATTAGTGAAGGTAGACATCAGTTCCCTAGTTGTGCTGATGTTCATCGCTGTTTCTTGAATGCAGGTGTTTACATCGTTAAGGTCGCTGAATAGATCTGCAAGGTATACGCAGGGACATAATAAACTTCTAATTTCCAAAGTTCTCTGCTATGGCACTGTCACGGTGTCTGAGAAATTGCTCGATTACGCACCTCAAAAACACGAGTAAACACTCGACCACGGGTTAGCCACCTCACTGCTGTGTGTTAAAGAAGAACATTCTGTTGAGCCCCAACTTCGTTACAAACAACTTTGAACAGACGGTGATTCAAGGATTGGCCTCTGATAAAGTTTACTGCATTCACAATAATCGGCAGTACATTGTAAAAATTTTTCAGGGCATGTATGCCTGGGTTTAAATTTTCAGGGCGTGTATCCCTGAAAATATTGGTGCTTCGTACCCCTGTTGTGGTGCTTCGCACCCCCAAGGGGTACGTGTATCCCCGGTTAAGAACCACTGTTGTATGCAAACGCAATAACGGATGGAAAGAACGCGAATTAATATAGGGGAGCAATCACCAGTTTTACGAAAATGAAAGTATGGCGAAAATTGACTATACGTCACTCAGGGTGTCGATGCCAATAACTAATATATGCGTTTGGCAAACTATGATATGCATATAATGAAAATCACGGCCAGTTAAAACGATACCAACAACATATTGCAAACGTTTNGATAACTCCTGTTATCGTCATCAGTACATTGCAAATTGAACTGCAGAGATCATGCTGCAAGTTCTTATTGGTCGCGCTGTGAAAAAAAACGCGAAGGGCTGTTTCGGTAGTGACGTAGTGGCGCGAAGCATACGTAGTCACATGACTCAGCTGGATACTTGCCGATGGTGATGGCGCGTGACGTCATGAGTGAGGCATGAAGCTCAGTTACAAGTTAAAAATGCATAGAGACATCGGTGGGATGTCTGCCAACGTGTTCATCGCAGATCATGAGAGAACAGCAAAGAAAGACTTTTGCGAAACGGTAGAGAGGAAAGTTGAATTAAGCTGATTTTATTAAAAGTGAACACTTTTTTTCAAAATTACGTTTTTGTTTTGTGCTGCTTGAGAACTGAGTTAAGAAATGACAAGCATAATTAAGTCTATTTCAATGTTGGTAACTTGGGATGACATACGTCTTTACTGACACATTTCTCAGCGTATATTTCGGGGGATCAGGCCACAATCAGCTCCATTTTCATTGATTTCGAGTTCCATTCTTGTTTTGATATTTATTGTAATTTTCAATTAAGACAGTGTGAAGCTAATAACTTGTAACCCACGGTTAGTCACGAGTGGCCGTCCCATTGGTGCCGAACCATCCGTTTTCAACTGGTGTTCCCGCCGGAAAAGTGCGATGACCTTTTTTAGTCTTTCGCTGTCCTCCATTTCTATGGGCCTCACATTCACCAAAAGCTGGATACGCGTTTGCTGCCTCCTCCCCTCATCTCCATAGTAAATGTACTCCACTGTTCGTAGTTAACACGCACTGCTGCGTGAAATACAAGTACACAGGACCATTTTTAATTTCACAGACTTGAAAGCTATTCTGCTTAGGTGTCGAAATATGTAAATAGAAAATGCAAGACCATGTCTTATTACCTGAAGTATCACGGAATATTCTTGAATTAGTTCTAGTAAATACTTATTTTTTCATCTACAACACATTTCTTTCAAAATAGCTTACTGCGGAATAGGTTGATCGAGATCCAACTCCTTGAAACTGAATTTCTCCATACGCTCTTTTGTTAAATCCTGGGGTAGCTTTCACAAAATTACTCAGGGATTCCTGTAATAAAATCAGGTAATTAAAACATTTGGTGTGGTGGATTTAAGTCGATGAGAACTTGCGGCATAAAACACGAAGCTTCAATTGTCTTTGTTGGAGATAGCTCCGAAAAAACGCACTTGACGTCGATATTCTGCAGTATAAGGTCCATACACAGCATCCTGTTTGTTTGTATTAAAGAACCTAGCAACGGTAACATGCATGGAGAAGAACAAAGCTTTCTTGATCTAACTAGCAGGCAGATGAGCATACTTTCATTCAAGTAAATGTTTATGTATGTTTAGGAATTTTCAAGAATAACAACGTATGAACAGGGCAATGGCTTGTAAAAAAGAATGCAAACATTTCTCAATGTACGATGAACTGCGCACTTAGCGTTATGCAGTCTACAGTGAGCTCATACAAACTGCTCTCAAATACGAAAAGCATTTTTGAAGGCTGTACTGTCGCAAAATGACATTTTGCAGTAGCTTAGTATTTTTCCAACTTCTCATAAATACATTGTTTTGAAGGTTCACAAAACTCACACCAAAAACTTACCCTTAGTTTGAATCGAAAATCACCACAACTTTGAGTTCTTCCGAGTTCAAGCTTCATGGCAAGATTCACAGTAACAACCTCGCCCTAAAGTCACAGCAAACCTTGCGAGTGCAAGTATAGTAGAATACTAGCTTCGCAAATTTCAGCTTTATCAAAGTAAATTCTCGTAAAGGCTAAAATCTCGCGATCACTTCAAACAACATCTGTGCTCGGCGTTTCTGTAATGCATGGAGCTAACCTAGTTGGTTGTTTTTGTCCTTAGATAAAACTGCGAAATACCACCACACAGCCTGTCACCCAGCCAAAGCTTTTAAATTACATGTCAGATTTATCTATAAATTCAAAATGTTTGAAACGTTCACAGAAGCGCAGTATGTAACGTGAAAATAATTTTTGGCATGACGACGAGTTTGGGGAACAAATTCCTGAAGTAGACACTACCACTTACAGAATCTCTGCATACTTTGAAGAGAGCGAACTCCAACAAATATTTCTAATGTAAAATGTTTTACAGGCCGATTCAAAAATTTTTTGTGAAGAGAGATATAAATTTTCTTAACTGAATTAAGCCATTATAAACGCTTCATAACATAGCACCCTTCCGATATGGACCTGGTTCCGTTATTGCACATGGATGTTATGGAGAAGGATAATATTCCAAATACCCACTTGCGGTTTTTGCTGCTCACAAACAGCTCATGGACAATAAGAGTTGAGGAACCGTATCAGGAAGCTACATTTGGCTACAGTGTTTTTCACGGAGTTTTGAGCAGGGTTGCGGAGTCGGAGGTAAAATATCCGACTCCAACTCCGAACTTTCCAAAATTTACGACTCCGCCTCCTTAACATAAAAGTGAATAAAGTTTGGCTGTTAACAATTCTGTAGCAATGAGCAATCAATGGAAATCGTAGTGCGCAGCAAGAATTCTCTGTTTCAACAAAAGTTTCAAAAGAAATTGCACCATTTCAACAGTAATTCCCAACTTAGAAGCGTGATGTGAAAGGTCATCCAATTGGACTGTCTTAGTGGTAACCAAGGTCAAACCTTTAAAACGTTGTTGGGCTATACAATTTTTTTCTGACTATGAAAATATCAAGCCTTTCTCATTGATTAGACCACAACAATACAAGATCGTTCAGGAGATTATTTTTTTATTCCTGATGAACACCGAGTTAAGATGGTTTCTTGGCACGTCATAACATTTTCCTCAAAACTATGTTTCTTAAAACCAGCTCAGCTTTCCTTTCAGCTGGTTCGAATGGATATATCCAGGCTTGTCCATGGGAATGTCATTCCTATGGGAATCCCATGGGAAACGTCCCCCGGGATGGGATGGAACAGGCATAAATTGCTATGGGATGGGAATGGGACAGATAAATATGTCCCGTGGACAACTCTAGGCTTGTCCATGGGAATATCATTCCTAAGGGAATCCCATGGGAAACGATCCATGGATTGGGATGGGACAGGCATAAATTGAAAATTTCCGAAAATTTCTTAAAATTCGTCCAGACGCTGATAGTCACTTATGAGTTGAAATTCCGCACACAACCATCACGTTTTCGCTACTGCATTGCTTTTGCTTGCGTAGTTTTGGACTTTTTTCATTCTACCTCTTTACCAAAGAAGGNAAGACGTTTTGTTGTTTTATACTTGACTGTACAGTAAAATCTCTGCCGTAGGAGATACTGTCAGCTCGTAAACACATCGGTCGGAAGTTTTGTTATTGTATTGAACCGACAAGCTACTGTAAAACATCTGATTTCTATTTCCTCACAACTAACATTCGTCTTTTTCGCGGTTATAATATGTTATAAAGATTTAATAGTGAAGAGTGTCTGAATGAAAAAACAGTCTCATATTTCAAGGATACCACATGCACTTTTTGTTGTATGTTTCAGACATGAAAACTGCAATTAACAATCTTTTAAAAATCCTGTTTAAGATGCGCTAAATTTTCGCAATCAAAACTTATAATAAAAGTTTGCTAATCACGAAGCAAGCATATTTGCCATTTTGAAGTTACACCATTCAAAACCTTTATCAAAATGTGATAATTTGGGAGTAAAAGTACGCGCATGAAGCTAAAGCAGCTATGTCCAACCCGCAGCCCAGTCGAAGGTTTTGTGCGGCCAAGCTTAGGTTTCGCTGTAGTAAAAGTAGTCTACATACTGACAACCTGTTCTTATTTTGATAACCTTGAATTTGGCATTTTTGATGCAGGTTATCCTAAGTGCCATTTTATCACGTCTGTTATCATTGCAGTTATGATTCGAACGCTTTCAGTAAATTAGCTTAAGCTAAATTTAGTTTGCTAAGATCAAAGTAAGCCATTCAATGTGCAGCCCTGGTTGAGATAATGACATGATTTTTGGCTCAGTAAGCCATTTGGGTTGGACTGAGCTAGAGCTACATGCTTACACAATATCATTTGCTATACACTTTCCAGTCTGTCAAAACTTTCCAGCTGCAAACTGAAAAATAAGGTGACGTCATGGCAAACGTGCCAGAAAAAAATTAATATGCATTTTCGGTTCACCCTGTCCCACGACCAATCTCAATCTCTTTTTGCTTTGCCATTGCTTTCTAGGATATCCTACAGAACTAAAACTTTGTGCATAATAAATAAAAACCTACACTTTTCTGAAGCTGAGCTATTTCACCACAATTCGATTTTACATTTAAAAGAAAACTCAACGCTGCATTACTGTCCAATAACGAAATATTTTGCGTACTGTTTTGCTACACTCCATTGAAGATTTTGCAGTGGTTTCGTGTCATTTGGAGTTCAGATTTAATTTTTCGTTTTTTAATAATTATTTTTCTTTATTTCCACCGACCGATTTTTTAAAATGCAGGGTTAAGCTCAGATGGACACAACTTCAAACAATTGTTTTTAAAATCTTTTAGCATTCGTCTGTCCATTAAAAACAAAGGGGCAAACTGCGAAGTTTTCGCTTTGAATCAGAACGTTGAACATGTGCTCAAACAATAACTTCACTTAGCGCTGTTTATTCTGCGAAAGCTGTTCTGAGTCACTGTTCCACGAGCCCAACACGATCTCGCTGAGGTCAATTCTGCTTTGCGGACGTGCGAAAAAGTGTTTGCCTGAAAACAGAGAGACATTGCCTACGGCAAAGACAGAAGCAGGTGCACGTTAACCGATAGGCTACATCGCGTTTGAGCAGCTTAAATTTAGCATTAACAACACGATATGCAAAATACTCACACCAAAAAGAGGTGCTCAAAGATGTATACAACAGTAAGAATGTTCTCAAACTTGATTTTAACATTTCAGATCATGTTTTTTACGGTCTAACTATTGTTTTCCACAATGTAAGGGTTCGTGCGCGATGAGGTTACTTTCTGGTGTTTGACGGTTCGTGGAACTTCTAAAATTAATAAAAACTCCAAGTTACCTTAAAATATCATTATCTCTTGACTGAAGTATCTCATGCCGTGACATCAAACTGCATGATCTGTTTAGAAGCATTTGGCGGGTTGGATTCAGAAAACGTAAAATCCGATTCCAGCCTCAACTGCGAAAATGCAGCAACTTTTTTCAGTGATACAGGTAAACAGTCGCTTTCACTGTTACTAAGGCGTCACTTGTATCAAAATAGATGAAGTGTTTCCAGTATTTGCGATCTCCGAAGACATTTTTAGCAAGGACTGGGTTATTTGACAACGACCAGCAGCGCCACATTTAGATGGTGGGGGGCCTGGGACCAAAGCGTGGTGGGAGGCCCCATGTGCGGATGGAGAATCTTTAGGTAAGTGATGATCGATGAAATCACTAGCATTTTCACGGATTACTAATAGTAACAATAATATTTTATTGCGGAATCATGGTCCATATCACAGACACAAGATCACAAAACGTAGTTAGCTATACATCAGCGCACATTACAGAAACGGTGTTTGCACATGACCAACATTGAGAGAAGCACAGCGCTTCATCTTCACCACAGCTGTATCGTCATTCGCAAGAGCACAGAAAATGGATACCCATACAGTAGCGCTAGCGCATCACACAACCGGTGTTAGTACGTGTCCAGCCTTGAGAGGAGCAAAACACTTTCCCAGCAGTAGCGGACACCGGCTAATTTGGTGGGGGGGTATGCGATATCGATTTGCACTGAACCCAATGCTTCACAGGACCATATTGCGTGTACCAACCACTTGCGCACAAGTAAATTTACGAGGAAACAAGTCCAATCTTGGTTTAGTTTAGTTAGAAGTACGAGTGATACAACTGATCAAACCTTAACACTGCACCGCTACGGATCCAACACGCAATGTGGCACGTAACAACGATCTGATGACGTAGTCACCGTCGGCGCAGGTACATCGAGGACTCGAGATAAACAG
>JGI24022J15233_10010326_pt1 | contig 10589 bp, 9 predicted proteins | sample Ectturendosymbi2_FD_15233 | JGI IMG/M metagenome (IMG submission 15233)
CCGGCGGGTCTAAGTTTCTTAATTGTTAACGTGGGCGTGCCAAGGACACTTCCTATTTATCAGTGCTCTCGCGGAATTGTCCTAAATGTGTAGTAGTCTTCTTCTTTAGAAGGGGAGTGCCACAGTTACTTGCCTCAAGAATATAAATCACGGGTAGATTTATTAAAATCCAAAGTTATGCAATATCAACTCTTGCTTATGTGGATACACATTACGTATTTCCACACACCGCCAGGAGAATTGAGACTGGTAGTGACGTCTAAAGCTTACAATGCGTGTTGGGTTTGTAATCATCAACACTACCCCCTGGATTGGACGTCCGCTCATTTACAAGTAATATGGAATAAAATTCGAACAGGTAAATAATGTCACTTTTTCTAGGTTTCGCTGAATGCAAAGGAACCTTACTCCTTATGTTTGAATCCCTTAAGAAAAGATACGTGGAAACAACTTTGTGATCTCGCCAAAAGCTATAAAACAACAACTGAAGAATTGATTCATGATGCTAATTTTTTCAAGGAAATAAACGTGCGCTGAAAGCTAATTCACCGGCGATATTTCACAGCTTATGGGACGAATTGAATCCTCGTGCTATTAAGAGGCAACTCGATACCTATTACATTTGCTACAAGAGAGAAGATGACCTAGAGCAAATAGCACAACTTATACTTTCTGATGCAAAGCAAATATGCGACGGGTGTCAAAAATGGGGTCACAGTGCCAGACGATGCACCCAAACCAAGATTGCATTTCAGAAACGACGTTTAACGCAAGCACATAACCCAGAAAGGATAATCAATTAGGAAGTTATGCTAATGTGGAACCTTTTGACAGATTAGTGGATATCACAATCCTACAAAGGTTCTTTAAAGACACATAGGGAATACCTTCTTCATATTTAAACATGTTTCCTATATGGAGCTTTACATAACCTATCACTTTTCAGTATAAATTAGATAGTGTTTTTACAACAGGTTTTTCCACGTCGCAACAGGTTTTTCCACGTTGCAAACCAGCATATGATAAACAAGACGCACTGGCGAGACTTGTGATGAACCACACCCTGTCGAAATTGTACACACGAAGCAAAGTCACATTGGAAGCACGATCTAGCAGCAAACCCGCACACCACACTGACAGTCAAACATCTTGTTCGCGATTCTTAGAGTTTATACAAGAGGCTCTGCAAAACGTCACAAACTGGTGACAAGTCTTACCAGTCAAGACACATAAGCCATTTTGCCATGTTTTTGACTTTTCTTTGTATTTACGTATTGAATTTGACTTGACATACAGCTAGATTATGTTTTGTAAAAGCTTGTGAAATGAATCTGGTAAAACGATTACGCAATCGCGAAACCGCAAAGAACAAGCAGCAGTTCGTTTGTACGCCAAAAATGCTTCAGGCATTGACAACTCAACCCGATATAGTGATACCTGTGTGTAGCTTCCCTACGTCTCACAGACACCTTATCGTACAATCCATCGCTAATTTTCTGCGGAAACACCAACTGCCTACAACGCTTGATTATGTAAAAATGACCCTTTTTCGGATTCATAACGAGGATGCACTTTNCTATAAAACTTATGTCTTAATTTATGGATACAAAAATTATATTGGCAATCTAGATTTCAATCTATACAATAAAATACATTTTACTTGTGACATTTTTCTTCAAGCTGGAAGAGAGTGCAAATAATCAAGGAGATACACAGCAAGGTGGGAAAATGAAAAGAAGACTGGAAAAAGACTTCCTCATGGAAACCGTTGTGTGAACAGTGACTAATATATACAAAGACATGCACATGTTGGATATTGCATCGTATATCATATGACAAGCTGACAATATTCCCGCTGTGGGAAAATATTTACTCAAGGAAAGGGCTAAAACAATAGCCCAACCTTTACATAACTGCTGATATCAACTCAGAATGTGTGATTTAACATTGTTTTCTGTGCTGGAGAGTGTCATATTTTTTTGTGTCCTCAACATGACTTCAATGGTTGAGACAAGCAAGAGCAATTATATCAATACGCCAGTCTTTGGATTTGTGTATTGCTTATTAAATCATGTGATGTGAATTATTCCATTTTTATACATTCGTGTGCGTTTTCCATGCATCGCGAATATAATCGTATATTCCCTTTTCACAGATTTAGAGTTTCAAAACTAACATAACTTTTTGTATAAACTGGCAACTCAGATCATGGCAAGAGCGACTCCTTATTTGCCGGACTCAACAAACGTCAAAATGCCTATCCCCATTTGCATCAGCCCCGAAGAGCAAAGACCAGAACCAATAGGTCAGCCCCATCCAATGCTTGACAATCCAAAGCCTAATCCATATGCCACTCNGGCTTTGCTCCAACGATCAACCAGCATGCGATTCCTACAGGCGTGCCCTCTTCTGCCAGATANGCCAAAATCNCCAGAGTTAACTCTGACTCCTGGCATACACCGCCAGACTCTACAACCAGTCAGATTGAATTTTTCACCGGAGTCACAAGCCGATCATGCCGGTGATGCAAATGTTCCAATTTATGGCTTGATGTATGGAAACAGGGACGCTCAGAGAGAGGCTCCGAGATTGATAGATAACATTGCTGCCATTTATTGTTCACCAATTCTGCAAGAAAATATTCATCATCTCCTTGCTGACCACTCACTGGATNCGACAAAGACCCAACAAATGGCGCGGTATCTTGGTATAAAGGAGGAAATCGTCTATGCTTACATTCGTGAGACGTATCCCAAGCATTACTGGGNACAACTCGGACATAAAAAATGAAGCAGTGATGGCTCCCTACCATCTACCCTACGAATACGGTTAATCGGATGAATATAAAAAGACTGCTAAACGACAAGATCGCCATAATATAGCATGTGAAGGCTATTTACGAGTCTTCTCAAGTCTTTTCATAAAAGACCGTGAGCACCGTGCACTTCTGTTTGACAACTTATATCCTCACATTTACTTTTATGTGCTTATTCAAGTTTGTATATAACGTGCACAGGCATGTCAGAATTATAATTGTAAAAAGTATGATAAATGTTGTGACATTAGTATCAGCCATTATTTCGAGAATAAAAAGAGAATCGCTGCATATGCATGCAAGGCAGAACTCTTGAATTAACAAATATTTTATCTATTCTAAAACAGGTACATTTCAACATGAAACTTCTCTTAAACTTTATATATTTAGTACAATTGGTAGCGGGCAATCATAGAAATGCCCGAAGCTGCTCAAGTGAATTAAAAACAGTATTCAGCTCACTTATCCGACAAGACCAAGTCATAGTCAATGTCCCACGAGAAGAACACAGAAACTTCTCACAACCATTCCCCAATTTGTTAAATTTACTCTGTAATCACGCACAATTTTTTCGAAGAATAACGAGAGATCCCTTGAAGCATTACGTAGTACATCTGGCAAAATTTTTAATACCTCTTTATTACTCGAGCCCGATAGAAACGTGTCACACCATTGACCGTAAATATTACATTCCTAACAAAATCACCACATTAAGACACCCACCACCTAACTGTAAGGTCGGCGTCTTTTTTATGACACCCGGGTTCACACCGAGATTCAGAATAAAGCACACTACTCGAAATCAAACTCGTCCGTTTTACACAGCACTGGCACCGGAAGCTGCAACACTCATTACATATGCATTAGCCTCCTTTTTTGAGCGTCACACTTTCATTCGTTGGCAATTACATTATACAGACCACCCCCATTGGTTGAGGAAAGAGATTCTTCCATGTTATCTCCCTCTGACATAATTCCCACAGATTCAATCAACGTACCACCGCTACTTTGAGCCACGTGTCAACTCTACTAATATACAACGAGGCGACCTAGAACAGCAGATTCGTTTGCAACAAGTGAATCAATCAACTTATCGCATTTTCTTTCAGGGAGAACCTTTATTAAATTTCACAACAGAAAAAAATTATACCGATCGCATCTTCCTTCTCTGGAATAGACGTGGCTATAACGTTCGCTCTAATTCGCCAACGCATAAACATGGATACGTATTAACAGTTTGGGTAGGCCCGCGAATCACGAAACTTCAAAAAACCCTTTGGCTACTACCTATCACACCCAACCTGCTCTCGTACCGCAAAAAGTTTTTTTAATGCCACGATCTTTTACGTCCACAATATATGGTCATAGGATATGAGTATCAAAACAAGGGATATTTCCACAACGGTAGAATAGAATTACTAAAGAAGGCACATTTTAAGGTATACATTAATACAGCTACATCGGAATATTATAATTGGAACATAACCGATATTTGGAGACACCCATGGTGTTGCCCACCGCTTTTCGAAGCATATGCACAACCCTTTGGAAAATTAGAAGTACGTTTACTTAACATTAGACCTCCTGAAAACACAAGAGAGATTTGTCAGCAACTTCCTGATCCGGGTAACCCCCAGGATTCCTACCGACGACTTTCCCAGAAAGCAGAACAGTATTCTCAATATAACCTAAATTGGTTTTCTTGGTCCACCGCATTCGAGAATCATACTCACAACCAAAATGAGCAACAACACCAAAAGCTTTCTGCCATTTTACATAATTTGACGAAGACTTACCTAACGTTTGAAAACGCATCAAAACACTACCAGCAAATGTTTGAAAACTATCAAATAAAAACACTTTTTACAGAAGCTCAATTTAATATAGCCCAAGAGGGTGCATATCACAAGAAGGAGATACCAGGACAATTTTGGCAAGCCAAACAACGTGCCCTAGAAGCTGACAACGCTAGGTTCACTAGCAAGCAATAAACACAACTTTATACACGAAAGTTGTGGCAAATTCATTACAAAAGACAGGGCATTTTACAGAGCATAAGAGCCCTTGCAAAATATGTATGTATGTTCAGATTGCTTGCAAATAATTCCAAATTTTCAAAAGACGAGATTTATCAACATGCAATCATNGGCAATCGCCTTTATTCCTGGAACCGTTTCAGAATTTCAGGACCAATGGACTTTGAACAACGTTACACTCTTCCTGAGNTNCCGACTGAAGAACTCTCGATTTTTACANCCGCAAAACTAATTGCGACTGTTACTGGAGCCTTTTTCATAGGATCTGCTATTGCATATGGCATTTATAATTATCTTGTCAACAGCTCATCAACATCATTAGCTCATCCTTTTTACGCGCAGGTCTCTCTCCAGGCCATCAACAATCGGACTCTACATTAACGTACCTTGAATTTTTGAAGAATGCTACAGAAATACTGCATTTCTCTGTCCTTTTGTTTGAACATCTTTATCGTTGCATTAGCTAGACAATATGCCACAGATTTACCAACCCTACAGACAGCCTTGCGAAAACATGGAGTGACAATTGTTGATATACCGAAGTATCAACAACACACTGTGCGAGGTAATGTCAAGCCCCTACTTGTAACTCCGTGTGACCTCCTCACATTTCAACACAATATACAACAAAACGGACAACAGATTACAACGGAAAAAGACTCTAAACCTTTGATACCACCATTAAATGTGAATCCGGAATGCGCGTGCTTTCACTACAGGAGGATCTCATGGTCGCCACAAAGATGGACTCATATTGATCACACACCGCCAGATAAGAGTTATGATTTCGAAATGATATGTTTACAGTTAGAAGAACGCCCCGTTATGATATTCGAAGCATTGACGGACGTAGACCACCTTACAACATGTTTCTAGACAGCTCTTCAGACGCATTGCTATATATATTCCACATCGTTTCTTACTTTTATGAACGATTTAAATTTGTTGAATTTAAACTTTTTAACAAACAACATTATTGGCCCAATGAATTCAGAGGCCGTTGTTATGTTGGTTTGAACAGACTACCCCTTATAAAGCAGGTTCACCACACCATTGGTGATAAATATCCAACTATCCCAAGTGAATGTCATGAAGAGGCGATCACTCGCGCATATCGTATAAATAATACGCAGTATAGCGTTACGTTCCCAAAATCAAGACTTAGAAATGTCGTGCCACACTACCGTGCACCCTTAGCAGTATATATTAAAAACACAGGATACCCCGAAGTACTAAATTTTGAATGGTCCACGCCAGAAGACCAAGGTTACGACCTTCGCCTCACCATTGGAGAAGAGTTACTTTTCATTCCAAAGGTTTGGTGGATACATCAGCAATCTGACAGTTTACTAGGTAACCACAAAAATATTTTTGCACCGGACCATTTCCAAACGACACGAACAATTTACTCATATTCGAGAGGCAACAGGTATTATTATGCTGATGGAAAGTATGTGAAGAAACCAGGAATCAATTATTTACGTCACAAAGTTACAGAATATCAGCCGACCATTTACTCTTGGCAACTGCCAAATCCTGAATGGAAATGCAATTTACAGTGACGACAGTATTGCGCTCCCCATTTGGGAGATCTAGAATATACATTTCTGCGAGCACAAGATAAACTACAGGTACCGGGAAGCCAAATGCACCCATGTCGTACTTACTTAACTAACTTTACAACCATCCAACAGCTCCATTCAGACTACCACCAGAGCGCAAAAGATATTTTTCCAATTTTAAATTACACAATTTTTTCATATGCCTACTCACAAAAACCATTTTTACATGGATCTCTTACAACACATACACTAGATATAAACAATTTACAGGCTCGATTGGAGGACCATGTACGTTTCCATAAATTAGTATGGTTCAATGCACGTCCACGATATCTAAGAATGTTGCAAACTGTTTGTTTATACGAATTCATACAAGAAGAAAAAACACGTTTTACCTTCGAATATTTTAAATACAGTCATTCAAATTTACCTATTACCATCGCTATGGTATTGTCAATCGCAATAGTTTACTACGCATGTTCAATTATTTTGACTTAATGGTATACAATATGGGAGAACATGCAATGCACATATATTCCATTCAACTAACGTTACTAATGATGCAATTTCTACAAACTATTTTTTCTCTCCAATCCAACGTGATTTATCAACATTCTTTCGATAATGGCAACTTTTTCAGCATACCATTGTACCGAATTATCTATACTGACACCTCGCAGCATCTTGCCTTAGGGCAAACACACGCACCTATAAAAATTAATTCAACCACCACCATCGAGAAACAGACTAACAAATACAGCTCCACTACTCGCTCAAGCAGTCTACAATATATTAAAACACATATACAACTTACACGTAACCATGATACCACGCCCTCATCCACTATGGTCTTAGTTACGAGTCCCATAAGAGTAACGCAACCAATACGCAGGAGCCAATATTCCAGATCTAACACATACACGTCAGAAGTTACGATGGCCTCAGCAATAACACCATCGACAGAACCGACGAAACAACTCACTCAAATAGCAAATCAAATAAATGCCCGTACCCCCGATAAAACCCAGCGCCCCTTCACGACGATCAGAGAACATTTACAACAAAAATACAGTATACCTCATTTTAACTTACCAACTATTAACAATATACAATATGAAAGTAAAAGCAGACTGCTCATACGTAACGTAACATTCTCAGGGGGAGACTTTAACAATACACTTGTGACGACTCTACATACGTTTATTTGGCGACTTAAGAAAATACATTTAGCAACCAAAACCTTTATTAACCGTTATTTAAATCTTTTGTGTGCTTCATAAGCGTTTTTATGCAATCTAAATAGTTGACCTTGTTCTTTTTTCTTTCGTTTCACAGCGATCTCAGCAACTATTCACAATACAAATTTTTATAGCAGCTATGGCTTCACAAAGTACTGAAAAAAACATCTCAAAAGACTCTCAAAAGAACAAAGAGCAGAAAGACCCCCAAAGTCACAGACATTGAGAAAGTTGTACAAGAGCAACACCGATCCACAACACAAATTCGAAAGCTCACTAATGATGTACAAAACAACCAACACAAAGCAGCAGTGGAAATTCACGATTTGTTATCGCAGTTGAAACATCTTAAAAACATGGAATGCAAACGACAAAAAATGACACATGAGTATATCCGCTCACAACGAACGAACCCTTTTCTGTCCCTCCTACGAATGGTCCAGACTGTTATATAAGATAAGGATGAATTACCGCCATATCCGACAGATGACACGCAACCCACTTCCCCAATTTACCCTGAAATACACTCTATACATAACACAATTTCAGCAAAAGATGATCTTTTCAATATCCAGAACTGTGAAGAGAGAATTAGAAGACTACAAATACCAGGCTTCAACCCAGCTAACACTTTGGAAGATAATCAAAAACATTTAGAATTGGCTATAACACAAGCACAGGAAAACGTCAAATTTTACACAGAAACCTGCACTACACAGCCAGCAGCAACTACATTCCATAAAAAACGTCTAGAATTGTTAATAGGTTTGCAAGAAAGGCTTCCACAGTTTTACACTAAAACGTCAGGACCACTACCTTTCTTTCCTTATTCCACGGCGGATCAGACCCCCTTGCTCTCTTCCGTAGGTGACACCTTACAAACTTCTTGGCCATCTACACAACATTCAGAAGCGGTTTCGCAACCACCTTTCTCTAGCGAAACTAAACCGAGATCTCAGGAGATTAACCCCACCACATAAGAGTGTCCTAAGCTAGCAACAGTAAAATCAGACGCACCCGATACTTTAATTGCCGAATTGCAAAAGCTCAGAGTAAATGTCGGAAAACCACACAAATCATGGGAAAGACATTTAAAATATCTGCTCAACTACACCACCCAATGTTACATCGACACAACGCCAACAGATTTCAATAAGCGTAGAGAGCTTACGCAGAAATTCATCAACTTAACTCAATTACTAGACGAGATCCACCAGCGATTTGGCAAAGTCAATTTACGACAGCTTATAACAACAACACACGACCCGAAAATCTTGTGGTCAAACGCCCACTTTTTTGGCATTACAGAATCAACTGCGGCAACAGCCAACGCTCAGCTACTCCAATCCAGCAAGCAGTTTATGAAATCTATTCTTCAACAGTTAAGCCCAGATATGGATAATAAATTTTACACACAATATCAACAGGACTTGTGCTATCTAGAGAAGTTACACTCAATGACAGAGTCACATGTCATCGAAAAGAGTGCTGATTTCAGCACACCAAGGCCACAAGCGGCAACAACATCACTGCAAATAGCACCACCAGTAACAACACCATTTCAAGCGCATAACCAAGTTAGGGCTGAAACAAGTAACAGACAACCACCTTTCCAAACAAATGTCAATTTTTCTCGCTCGATCCCGAAGGATTTACCTTCACAACTTGATGCAGGGTGTGAAATACAGTGGTCGCATATCACTCAGGCCACTCTTGCCGAATTTATCCATATTGATGGTAAACTCAAATTAAAATCCCTTATGCATCAAATGACACACCATAAAATCGCGCGTCAAGCAGCTGCAGCACAACGTCTACAGGCAATTCGTGAATCTACTCACAATCTGTTACAAGCTTTCTTCACATGGCTACAACAATCCTACGGCCTAACCAAACAGGAAACAAATACACGTCTAAGACAGGCTGTTAATGATCAGAAATTCGATTGGAGAAATAATCCAGCCATTGACTTACAAAATGCGATCAGCCAAGCTCACATGACTCTTCAAGAAATTGACAGTAACGAAATTTTTCGAGAAACTTTAAAGGATGCCTTAAATTTTAAATTTCAGCCACACTATCATTTAATCGCCGATGTTAAACTATCAGATTTACCTGATAAATTACGTCATATCTGGAAAACCATAGCCGTACCACAACCAGATACAAAACCATCTGCTAAAGAAACAGACCCTATAATACTTAATGCTAACTCAACACCTCAGACAAAAAATACAAGGCCACAAGCAAAAAAGCCAGGAAATGAAACCCAGAAGCATACATTAAATGATGAAACGATGGAACCTCTCCACCATTATCTCTCACAGCAACTAAATAGCTTAACCCAACAGGTTCAACAAATACAACAGATCAACACACAACCAAATGACCTACGTGCACCCCTACACGGCCTTATGACCCACGTACAGGTTACATCTGTAAAAAGCCTGGACACATTGCACGTGACTGCAGAACAGGCGGAACTCTCCGCAATCAAAATCAGCAAAACACACAAAATTCATGTTTTAATAGCCGCCAAAGATTCAACTGGAACCCCACACTCCAGTATTAAAAAAACAACAATTTTTCAGCTCAAAACAACACAAGAAACAACGATTGGCGACAGCGGCGACCTGACCGTAGACAACCACAATCATTCCAAAATAATCGTCAACTTTCCAATTTTTCAAACAGGCCGAAAGAACAAAGCCACAATGCACAACAACAACAGGATTATCGATCATAAAAATTTCAAAGGTACCCGACAAAACTGTCACAAAATTCTTCATACAATGAAACCAAATACAATGAACAAAAATACGCCACAGCAGCAGAATATGCTGAACAGGATTTTCCGCCAAAACTAACACCAGCTGAAAGATGGAATGCTGAAAGCAAACGACCAGCCTTCCCATATGCAAACGCAATGGCTGAAAAG